>Ga0209348_1000872_pt1 | contig 15202 bp, 19 predicted proteins | sample ETNvirenome_2_30_FD_184065 | JGI IMG/M metagenome (GOLD analysis project Ga0209348, IMG submission 184065) | Marine viral communities from the Pacific Ocean - ETNP_2_30 (SPAdes) (version 2) | ecosystem: Environmental > Aquatic > Marine > Oceanic | place: Pacific Ocean | collected 2013-06-22 | reverse complement strand
GCCCATATCGAAGATACTAAGATAAGGGTTTACAAAAGCAAATCAGATTATGATGAAATAGCTGGTTTTTCGATCTGGGGTGGCCTCTGGGGTAACTCAGGCAAGATTGCACCATTGAACCCTAAACAAGCCTCTGAGAGGACTGTAAACGTCAAAGCAAACCAACGTGAACTTCCAGAGGATTTACCTTTTTGATTATGTATTTAGTAACTTTTCCAAACAATCCTTATGTAGGTCAGATTTTCTATCATGCACAATCTGAAAGAACTTATGAGTTTTGTGAAGTCACAAAAACAGATGAGCTTACTGGTATGGTTACAGAGTCTGCTACTTGGTTTGATATAACAGAAAAGGATTTAGTTCCCTGACTTTTTATTAAACAAAACGTATTTTATGCGATCCCAAAGGGTCGCTTTTTTCTTTTGTACTTTACTTTCAAGCCTTACAACATAAGCTTGCTGCCGTGCTATCAATTCAATAGCACTACTTACAAAGTGGGCTTGCCTTGCATTTGTCTGTAATAGCTTAATTGCATAGGGCTTAAGCAGTTCAATGTCCTCTAGTTTTTCAATAAACTGTATAGACTTTTGCACCTCAAACTCACCCTCAAGGCTGTAGCTGTCAGTTAGTGCATCAATTATATTTTTCATCACACGCTAGGCCATAGTTTTGTTTCTATCATTTCAACAATTTTGTCATCAACTGTGTTGTCTGTACTTTTGACCAAAGCTTTCAAAAGGTCAAGAATTAATTTTTTTACTGCATTTGTTTTGCAAAAAGTTAAAAGAATAGGCTTAAGAATACGAATCATTGAATTGTTTGTTTTTCCAAACATAGCTAAATTGCTAGTATTAGACAAGAAACCTTAATTTCATGGACGATCAAGAAGAAAAAGAAGGTAATGGTCTGATTGCAAACACAGTTCAGATGATTATTCTTTTTTGGAGTTTGGCCGTAATTTCTTGGTCGTACTTCAATCCAAACCCTACAAGGCAAATTGATACCACCTTTGCGGCTGGACTTCTGAGTGCCGTAACGGCTCAATATGGCCTAAACATCAAGAAAAATGGTGACAAAAAGAAACAAAATGGTAATGTTAAGATAGTTGACAATAAAGATTCCAAAGTTGGAGTAGTAAAAAAATGAAAAAATTACTGCCTTTAGTACTTTTTCTTTTTCCGTCTAGTGCCTTTGCTGACATTACTGCAAAGTATGTAACCTCTGCACAGATTTCTATTGACTCTCCTTATGTAATTACAAATGCCGCACCTAGTACATACAGCATAAGCGGAAATAATGTAACAACATCTACAGGAACAGGGGACAGTATAGTAACAAATGGGATAGGTGGCTTAAATCTTGGCTCATTAAGTTCGGGCGTGCCTAGTCTAATACAAACTAATAAGACAGTTTCAAATGCCTCATCTGCTTTTTCTCTGAGTGAGTCATATCAAGCTGGTGATGGTTCTCAAAGTGCAATCACTCCATCAAGCGGCATAGCAACCCTTCCAGTATTAGGTGGACAAACAACAGTTATTTCTGGTGGTACTGCTGGAAGTTTAGCTCTTACTTCTTTATCATCTGGGATTCATACTTGTACTGCTGGTGGTTCTGGTACTAGCTGCATTGCCTCAACAACAGTCTCGATTGAAATTGACTAAATTTTGGTTATTATTAATATTACTACTACCTCTCAGAACCCTTGCAACACCTGTAGTCCCCCAGTTTAGGTCAGGTTCTAGTACTCAGAGTTCTACTTCGCAATCAGTAATTAATGAGACAATCACTTCGCACCAATACAATTCTGGCTTTTCATACTCAGCATCAGGCCATAATATTGAATCAGCAGACATTGATGGTTATATCAATCCTTCGACAGTTGCTGGCGAAACTCAGACTCTTGGTGGTGTCCAGTTTAGTTGGACAAGTCCAGAACTTGAGGCAGTCCCAAGATGGAAAATAGTAAACGCTGGGCAAAGTTTCAGTTTAGTAGAATCGCTGCAAGGGGCTGGCCTTTCAAACGTAACTACAATAAATCGAACAATAACAACAACTACAACAACAGAAACAACCTCTGTCTTTGGGCAATAATTTTATTTCTTAGCCCTGCAAAAGTTTTAGCCAATACCACAGTTGCATCACCAAATAGCTCTGCACAAGGGGTAGTCAATAACAATGCAACAATGATAACTCCTTCTAGCTTGCCCCAGAATCGCTACAGTCAAGGGATTGTTTGCACCTCGCCCAGTTTGACCATAACTCCTTATTTGACAGATGCATGGAGCTTTAACAGGCCAATAGAAACAGTTACCAGACAAAACATCTATGACGAGGATACAGGAGCTATCAAATACGTTCAAGAAACACCAAGATTTGAGAAAGATAATTACAACTTAAATTATGGAATATCTGCTCAATTTAATATCCCTTTGGGTAATGGTGGTGAGTTATGTAAGAAAGCTGCAAGGGTAAATATTGAAGCTCAAGAGTTGTTAATCAAAAAAACAAAATTAGAAATGGCCTTGTATAGATTGGAGGTGTGTGGCAAACAGGCCAAGCTTGGAGTAGTGTTGACAGGTGAACACGCAGTTACTTGTAAAGATGTAAAGCTTATTCCTTTACCAAACCAAGTATTGCCTCATACTCACAAAATAGAAACTAAGTAGATTTATCTTTTTTTGTAAAACGCTTGCTTATATTTTTGATACCAGCCTTTGCAATTCCTTGTATCACAGGGACAAGAGCCGCAGAACTACCAGCGACCAGACCAATAGCAGCAGTAGAAATGAGTACCTCAGGTGTGCCAATAAAAGTTTCTCGAAATGGTACGTCCTCATAAATGGTAATGCACTCTGTTTTGTCTGATGATAACTTGTGCGATACTACTCTTTCAATGCGTTTGGAATTTCTGTAATCTCCAACGGCCTGATCTACCTTTTTATCAGGACACTCTGGTATTACTAATTCTTCTTTCTTCTTTTTTGGTGTTTCAGTCTTTGGAATATCTGACTCTGGCATAGGTGGGGCATCATTTGTTATCGGCAAATCTTCAGTAATTACCAACTGATCTGGTCTGTAATTTATTGGGTAAAAGCTAGGAAACAAAGATTCACCACAGGTCAGAAACACTCCATTAGGGTCATCAAGCAAAAGTTGTGTATTACCAGTATTTTTTATATCTCTGTGCTGATAAGTACAACCTACAACATCTATTTCTAAATTTGTTATTACAGGCAATACAGGATCTGGCTTGTATATCTCAGGAATATAAACCTCTGGAATATTTATTTGTCTTATACTAATCTCTGAAATCTCCATCTTTCATATCTCCAATAGAAATAGACCACCCTTCTTCTCCAAACTTACCAACTTCTTTTATTTCTGGTTTTTTTACTTTTTTATCTAATTCTTCGTGATATTTTTTTATATCATTATCAAGTTCTAAATTAAATCTTTGCATACGCAACCAATTTATAAATTTATCAACATAATATTTTATTAGCTTTTTTATGAATCCAAAAATCATCAATTTTTAGGTTTTATATATTCTGGGATAGTGCCGCCTGTTATTTCTGGTATAGCGTTATCTAAAACTTTTGGCATCATTCCTTGTACATTGTCTAGAACTTCATTCATAACTCTAGCCTTGAACTGTTCAGAGGTAACAAAGCGGTATGCGTAGTATGAGCCACCCAACATTGACAAGGTTAGAAAAAGCGACAACAATGAAGCTATCTGACAAATTTTTTGGAACATTTTTTTATGTGGAAAGAAGCGTTTATCAAAGCATTAGCACCAATAAGTTTGATGGTGTTATTTTTGATTGTTGGTTTATCTCCACTATATCTAATAGGTGGAATGATGACTAAACAGATGCACGAAAAAGTAAAATTTTAAATTTACCACGGCACACCAACAGCAGAGGTAGGTGTAAGAACTTCATTTACTTTCGCTTCAAGTCGTGTTTCAATAGTTGCAACCTCATCCCCAAGTGCAGTTTTAACCCAACCTAAAACAGTTGCAGCATCTAATTTTGTAAAATCAATAAAATCACTTGGCAAAGAATCAGGTTTTTCAAAAAGAACCTCTCCTGTTTCTCTTGCCTTTTCTTCAGAGCCAGAAATTCCTTTTACTCTAAAAATAATTTGTGTAACGTAGCCATCTGAAACATCACGTTTCATCGTATTAATTTCCCAAGTCTTAGTGATTGCCATGACTATTTAAAAAGCTTTATTTAGATTCTACTTTATTATTAGCATTAATCAATTTTTCTAACTTTTCAACACCACCTTGATCTTTAATAATTTGTGCAACTATTTGGTTTCTGTCTTGTTGTAATTTATTTATCTTTGCAGAAGCTTCATTTTTTATTTGCTCAATATCTTTGTCTATTATTTCAATTTTTTTTGTATTAAATTCAATAGATTCTTGTGTTTCTTTAATAAGTTCTTCTGGTGACATAATAAAATTAATTTGTTTTCCTATATTACTAGGCAGCTTCTAAAGCTGCAACTTTAGATTCAAGTTCTTGTATTGCTTTCATAAGATAAACAACCATACCAGAAGGATTAAACATATATTTATTTTCTTTATTTTTTGTATAACCCTCTGGAAAACTATTTATTAAATCCTGAGCAATAAAACCTTTCATTTTGGCATCAGTATCTTGTTGATCTATAAAATTAAATTTTTGTGGATTAATATTTTTAAATAAATCTAATACGTTTTCATTCCAAGATTCAAAATTTTTCTTAAGTGTTCTATCTGATGCTGAAGTATTGAAAGCTACATTACTGCCATCTGTGCTAATAGTTCCTTTATTATTACCATCAAATCTTAATTCAACAATAATACCTGTGCTTGTTGTTCTGTTAAAAGTAGCAGCCGCATCGCCTGAATTAGCGGTGCTGATAGTACTAGCTCCACTTATACCACCTGTAACATTAATTCCATTAGTGTCCACTTGAAATTTTTGTGAATGGTCGAAATATAAATTAACTCCACCATCTGCAAACATACGACACATAAATTCACTGCCAGCCTGATTGTAAAAATCATGATTATTAGATTGATAACGTAAGTTTCCTACAGTGCCATGTTGAATGTATGAATTTGTGCCGTCATGATGCAGTTGTAAATCATTAGCATTTCCAGCAAGAAAGAATTTTCCATCAGCTACATGCATATTATTTTGTGCCTCTACATTGCTAGTTGCAATAAAGCTTCCTGTTACTGTTACTCCACCATTTGTAGTCTCAAGCTTCTTTGAATTATCGAAAAATAACTCTACTGCTGAATCCATATTTGCAGTAATAGATTCTTCGGCTCCATGACGAATACTTAAATCATTAGTACCATTCTGGTTATAATCATTTATTATTGTCCATAACGAGGCAGTACTTACCTCTGTATTAACAAAATCTATTCTAGCTGCCCTACTTACTCCTCCACCTGCATTTCCACCTGCTTCTAGTTGTAATTTAGCTTGTCCACCATTTGTTGCTTTTATAAATAAAATAGCATTTACATTAGAGCCATCTTTTTGTATTGTGCAGCCTTCCGATATAGTTTCTAAACTCTTAACATTATCATAGTACAATTCTACGGCTCCGTTAGCCACAGCTTTTATTTGAACTTCATTATTAGCAGCGTTGTTAACAAAAAAAGAATCCGCTGTAATTTCTAAATTGCCAGTATTGCTGTCAATGATGCTATTACTTCCATTATGATAAATTTGTAAATCTTCCGAAGCCCCAAATGTAGCTTTAGCATTATCATTCCACTCAAGAGAACTATCTGATTTATCAAAAACTATATTTGCACTTGCACCTGTAAAAGTAACATCTTCATTAAAATTACTTGCAGCATCTACATCAAGACCACCTGCTAAAGTAAATAAATTAATCCATGCGTTGTTTGATGAGTTTCTAATTTTTAATATTGCTGCGTTAGTATCTGCCCACCATTGATAAGCAACTGTGGTTGCTGGACTTGAAGAGTTTGAGTTATTAGATTGTATTGCAGCGAGGGCATTATTTAAATCTGTTCTAAAAGCCGCACCAGATTGATTGGCTATATCGTAATCATGTGTTGCCATTACTTAATCCTTTTCTTTTAAGTATATGATAGTTGATAACTTAAATTTAAACATATTTAACCACCTTTACCAAACCCGATTGCAGTATATCTGAAACTCAGATTTTTAAAGTTGTCGCTTGAGTCTCTTACTTCTATAATAAACTGAGTTCCTGTAATAGATGTAATCTTAAAATAATCACCAGTTACAGCACCTTCAAGAGTTATTCCTACTGTTGGCAAAAATGCAGTGCTTGAACCTCCTAAAGAACCAGTGCCAGTGAAAAATGGATTTGCAAATGTTACTGTTTTTGCTGAAGTTCCAGAGGCTATAGATGTATTTACAGTTTCTGTTCTGCGTTTTACGCTTGCTTCAAAACCAAGTTCAGTAACATTGATATTTTGTGCTGGGTCATTTGACTCAAGTTCGCACTTAAACTTAAATCCTCTTGCTGTATATTCTCCATTTGCAAAAGTATTAAATTGAGTAAAGTTTGCCCCATAAGTACATGAAGTTCCGCTTGATATTGTCGCACTGGCACTTGCTGTCACTGTAAAAGTGTTTGCATTTGGTACTGTCTGAATCTCATAGTTACCATCTGTTGCACTACCAGCAGTAAAATCTATCACAACAAAGTCCCCTACAGAATATCCATGATCTGTTTTAGTAATGGTGATAGTTGTCCCACTCTGTTCATAGGTGGCTGAAACTGAGGTAGCTGGGTCGATATCTGTTGTTGCAACTAAAAGCTTTGCGTTAACATCATCTGCTTGTGTTCCGTCAAATTCAGTCCAAGTATCTATAAGTGCAGTTCTTGAATCAATGAGATCATTTACAAAAAGACCAGAGGTTACAAAACGTCTTTTTAACATCAAGTTAAATATTGCTCCCATATCAACCTTGTTTTGAAACTCATAAGAACCGCTTGAGTTTATTGGGCCAGCAAAATCAATATTCGATAAGTCATCAATATTTTGAGTGATTGAATCCCAAAGAGTAGTTCCTGATAATAACAATCCATCAAAAGTTGCATCATAGAAAGTATTTGTTTTTTCACCTTGAAATGGTGGGGAGTCAGTATCTTCTCTTTCTGTAAGTATTACTTGATTTGGTTGTGGGTCTGGTGCTGTAACTATTATTCTTGCTGCGTTATCTGACCTGTTTCCTGTATCGTCAATGAACTTAATACTGTAAGTTCCAGTTAAAGCTGGGACAAGTGTTTCTGTGATATTTCCAGCAAGTTTTGGGATTATTTCTGTAGAGTTTTGAAATGTTGCAACTGCTGGGTCAACGCTTGGAGTATGCCTGACGGATACTGTGCCTCCATGCAAAACGTCAACAGCAGTAGCAGGGTTAAAACGTAGTCGTACAAACTGATCTGAAACAGGCTCAAGAGTCAAACCACTAGGATCTTCGGGCAATGCTGTTTTACCAATAGTTGTAAAAGTCGTTGTTGCTGGTGTTGTGCTTGGTTTGCCTAAAGCATTGTAACTAAATACTCTAATTTCATAAGATCCAAGTTGTGTTTCAAATATTGTGAAATCTGGCCTCTTTACTCTTTCAGAAATAAAGTTTTCATTTTTGAATCTATATTGAACCATGTATTCTGTAACACCAGAAACAGGCTGCCATTGAATAAATAATTTTGAAACAGCACGATTATTTAAAACAACAATTTGTTCTGATCCCTGTAAGTTACTTGGAGAAGGTTTTAGGGCAGTTAAATTAGATATAGTTTTTGTTTGCAAAGTAGACCCATCTTCAACGCTTGCATATTTAGAGGGATTATGAGCAACAGCTTGTATTTCATATTCAAGTTGATTAACTTCTTTTACTGAAAAAACTCTAAAAGTTTGTAAAGATAAAGAGGTATTTTCTATTACCCATACAGAGTTTGCTTGAGGGACAGAGGAGAAAGCAGTAGAAACAGTAATTGTTGTTCCAGAAATACTTGAAATTGTTTTTGTTTCAAGAGTTCCATCTGACAATATGACAGATAATGTTGCTGCGTCACTTGTGACTAAATCTGTATTATTAGAATCATCTACTACTATCTGTGTTGTAGATACACCTGTTTTAATCCTTCCACCTCTTCTAACCCCTGCCCTCATTGGGTCTTGAACAGATATTATCGTTCCTACTCTTACTATTGTTCCAGATTCTATTGAAGTTTTAAAAGAACAAATTTCGGCCTCATTAGATTGTGTGTACAAAAACCACTTTCCGAGTCTGGCAGCTTGACCTCTGGAGGTTGTAGCAAATCCTTTTAAATTACGAACAACAATCCCATACTTAGCCTGTAATGCTGTATCTTCAACAGTTTCATAATCTATAGATTGCGTTTCATTATCAAAGTATCCAACATTAACAACAGTTGCTTTTGTTGTTTTACTAGAGTTTGAATATGAAAAACCTTCTGCTGTTATATTGCTGAGATTATAGATATAGCTTGGATCTGTGGGTCTATCTTGAGAAATATTTATTACCCCTGCACTATAAAAAGGCATTACTCTCATTACAGAGGAAAGATCATTTATCAATGAATATGCGTCACGCTGGGTATTCAAAACTACATTTGTTGAAAACCTTGCCTCAGTATTTCCAGTTCCTGTCATATCGTCTACTTGTTCTGAACAGTAAACAGAAGCGGAATAAAAACTAAAAACATCTAATTGGGTTGAATCTATATGATCTCCAAAACCTTTCGATGTAGTTAATAAGTCATAAAGCACCCATGCTGGATCATTTGAATACTCTTTATCAGTCTTAAAAGTTCCGTTAAAAGTACCAGAGTACTCTATAGAACCATCAGCCCTGACAGTACCATTATGCGGTATGGAGATAAGGGTTCCCCTGACGCGGTACATACGGGAAGGGACTGAAGGGAAGGTTTCAGCATCAAAGCGTATCGCTAAATGTGCAGAATTAGCATAAGGTCTAGACTCATTAATTATTTCTGTAAAAGATGACCACTGAAAAGAGTCATTTAAAAATGAATCAGTGCTGTCATCAGTTGTCCTATTTACTCTAATAGTTACAGGAAAGCTAGTGCCAGAGGGTAAATTAATTTTATAATCTCTGAAATATGTACTAGCTGCTCTTCCTTTTACTGTGTCTGTAATTACTGTTTGTGTTGTGCCATCATTTTCTATAGTTTGAATTGTAAGAGCTACTTCTGCTCCATTAATATCTCCGTTATCTTCAAATTTTTGTAATTGAGGAAATGCAACTGTAACTCTAACGGCATCAATATTTGTATCTGTTATTGATCTTGAAACAGGAGTATCTTTTGTTACTGTTACACCTACTGCTGTCTCTGATTCACTTTCAGTTATTCCAGCAATAGCAGTTTGATTTGATGTACCAAATCTAGGTTCAAATGAAATATTTTGAAAATTAAAATCTGTATCATCTGGACTTGTACTAGCTGCTTGCTGTAAAACTTGAGTCCCATTAAGAAATACGTCTTTAAGTGCAGAGGTGGTATATTCAGCAGAGCCTTGAGATCCTGTAGCAGACGGAAACCCTGATATGACCCCTTCAGATATAAGATCTATGATCGTTTGAAATTGCTTCGATGCTAGTGAGTCTGCTGGTAAATCAGGATTTGTTAAACCTGCGATCTGACCTAATAAAGTATTATGGCCACCGCCATTTGGAAAAGCTAAAGTACCCATTATGTTGCTGTACCCTCCACTTGAACAGTATCAATACCAGAGCTAATAACAATCGACCCTGTAAATACTTCACCATAAATTATTGGAACTGGTACGCCAGCCCTCGAAGTATTTGTGATTGAATTGAAACCAAAGTTTGCCTGTACGTTTGGGTCATTATCTGATAAAGAATCAGCAGCGTTAAAGTTTGGCACTTTTGGAGTTGGTGCAATAATACTTGTAACTCCATCAATAAGCATTGATGTACCTATAGCAGTCAATCCACTAGCAACAACACCACCTATAGCTGTTGAGAAAAATCCAGCAGTGACACCACCTAAAACAGCCCCAGAGCCAATACCTCCTAATAAAGCTCCAGCCGCTATTGTTATACCACCATGAGCTATAGGGATTATTTTTATGTCACCTTCTCCTTGCACTTCTAACAATTCCTCTGTAATTTCAAGATCACCCATTTTTACCTTATACAACTGATTAGTCATGTGGTTTTCTACTTCTGGAAAGTTTGCAATCAAAAAAGCAAAAGCCTGTTTAGGGTTATTAACAGCAACTTCAAAATGTGATTGACCTAAAAATTTTCTAAGTCTTCCATAAACTGTAAGTTTTCTAAGCTGCATATCTATAAACTCCTTTAAGTGCTTGCTGATAAACCAAGTCAAAAGGCTCTCGGCAACTTAATTTTTTTATATTATGATTTAAAATCATATTATCACCAATGTAAACAGCAACATGGTCTAAATTGCCTGACGTTGTTTGAAATAGTAAAACATCACCAATTTGAATATCATCATGTGTAGGTTGTTTAACAAATCCTGTAATTGGCAACCCCTTTTCAAATAATGGATTTTCTATAAAATTTTTTATTGATTTTGGTCTTTTCCACTCTCTTAATTTAATATGCTTTTTTTCTAAATACCAATCAGAAATTATACTCCAACAATCATGTTTTCCCCAGATCCAAGTCCTTCCAAAAAGTCCAGACTTATATCCACTAGGTTTGAAGGTGTACCAATCTTTATGGTCAATGCTGTAAATATAAAAAGGTAAACCCAAATGTTCACAAGATGCTTTGTCAGCTTCAGATGGTAAAGCAGAACCATAAGGGTGGGAGTGAACTATACCAATAAGCTCTCCTTGATCTTCACATTCAGCCCATGAGTCAGGACACATTACAAAGTATTCGTCAGGTGCTTCTGATAGGTTCTTACAAGGCCAGAAAGTTTCTTTGCCTTTGATTATGGCTAACAAACCACAGCACTCCTTTGGAAGGCACTCAACAGCATATTCAGCAGCTTTATCTTTCCAAGTCATGTAAAAGTACCAACTGAAGGAAAATCTTTTCTTGTTACTTGTCTTTTTGGTGCTCTTATATTCTCTAAATCAAGTGCAGAAACACATTCAAACTGTACAACTTCTCTATTTTCTACAACTTTTTTATCAATAAAATATATTTCTTGAGGTAGTTCTGTAGTGCTTGATGGAGTTCCGAAAGGGTTTTGATTTGATGGAAAATTTGCAGCATCTAAAAACTGTGCCATTGTTCTATGTCTAATTAATTTTGCTCCCTGTAAATCGTTAAAAGGTGTTGTTGCATTTACAGTTGCCATCAATGCCGTTATAGTTCCCAAAACATTAGAAACTGTTAGAGTTGGTCTTGGCAAAGTTCCACGACCTACATACTCAAAACCCTCTGCTATAACAGGAAACTTTGTATATGTGTTACCCTGCCAGATGATATTTGCATTACTATTCATACCAACACCAGAATGAAACCTAGTGACATCTGTTGATCCATGTAAGGCAGAAACTAAAGTTATTGAATAAAGTTCAATAATTGATTTATTAGACAATGATTGAAGCTCTGCTGTAGGTATTGCCATTAGGGTTCGAAGACTTCTCTAAAAGTACAATTTAAAGTTGCTCTGTTGTTATATGGTATTGTTTTTGTCCAAGATTGACAAACATATTTACCAGCACCAGACAAAGTAACAGTAACATTACCGCTATTTGTACCAGATGAGGCTGCTGTAACAGTAAAAGTGTCTACTGTGGGAGTTGTAGCAATAACAAAATCTCCATCAGTTGCAGAGCCAGAGGTATAGTCAATAGTTACAACATCACCGATAGCAAGACCATGATTTGTAATAGTTATAGTCACTGTTGCACTACTTGACTGTGAATAAGTCCCTGTCTGTGAGCTTCCTTCTTCTGGTGGGGTAAATGTAAAACTTGCCTGATCGTTTACTCTACTTCTTAAAAATCCTTCTATTACATCAGCTTCCGTTTCTGATACATTAAAAGTTAAATCATATACTTTTGGATCTTGAGTTAAAGGCAAGCCAAACAAAGCCCTAAACTCATATCCATCACCAAAAGAAGTTGTCCTTATTCTAGGTGAACTTGTTTTTCTCATTCCGTAAGTCGGACTGATAGAGGGAAAGGTTGCCATTTATCTAGTTAATAAACCTCCAGCACGTTTTTCTTTGATAAGTTGAGCCTGTACAGCTTGACCAATAACTTGACCAAGTGCGTTTGCATCAGCACTATTACCAGAAACAGATGAGCCAGAGGCATCTACATTTACTGTAACTATATTATTGGTTTCTCCGCCACCTCTGCCAATAGCACTGTTTGGAATAATATTGCCACCCTTTGAACCCATTTGCAAAATCTCAGGACCTCGCTCCCCTACCAAAAATGCACCACCAGCAGATACTGGGCCACCTCTTTCTCTTTTACCAAACAATCCACCTAAGAAACCTCCAAAACCTTTACCACCACTTAATGAACTACCTATTCCACTTATAGCTCTATCAATAGCAAGATTTACCAATCGTTTTTTGAGATTGCCTAAAACATTTTTCATGGCATCACCAAAAGATTTTCCTTCAGTGATAGCGTCTGTGAGATTATTTACTAAATCATTTCTTACAGATGAACCAATCTGCTTAAAAGTTTCTTGAAGTTTCTCTGCCTCTTCTTTTGCTCTTTTTTCTGCATCTGTCAATGTGTCAACACTTGTTGTAATCTTTCCATTAGTTGTTACTATTTTATTTTTTGCATCTAATTGTTTATTGTTTTCGGCTGTTATTAGTTCTTCAAGTTCAAAAAATTCAATAGTACCCTCTTTTAACTCTCCTAGTTTTTCTTTCAAACCTTTAAATGGATTTGAAAATTTTGGTATTGCTATATCAAGATTAAGCTTAGGTAGTTCTAAACCACCAAGTAATTTTTTTAGTGGTTCTGGAATAATATCAATAAGTTTCTGAAAAGCTGTTCTAAAAAATTTGACTATATTTGTTGCAACATTTCCCACAGATTGCTGAATACCTTGAAAAAATTTAACAACAGGTTCTGAAGCTTTCAAAAAACCTTCTATTATTTTTTTTTGTAATTTGATTACATTTCTAATACTTACTGCAATGACTTGTCCAATAACTTTTCCTATAAACTCAGCCCTTCCAGTTACCTCTGTAATTGCTTCTTTAATTGCTATCCAACCTTGTTCTAAATTAAATAAAACATTAGTTGCTTCTATTCCTAAAGCTTCTCCAATAACTGTGCCTATTTGTTTTACAACTCCAACTAGCAAACGTATAGGTGCAAGTGTAATTTCAAATGCACTCTTCAAAGCTTCTACTGTGACAGCAGCAACTTTTAATGAATCTCTTAAAACTATTCCTATTATTTCTCCTTCGGTTGTTAGGTTTGTAAATGCAGAGCCTAATCTTGTTAGTTGTCCTTGAATTGTATTTTGTGCTTCAAATGCAGCTTTGGCCGCAGTGCCTTGAGCCTTTGCTTGATTTTCTAAGTTTTGATTGAAAGAAACTAGCTGATCATTTAACAAAGGTAATATTGCTGTTCTTGCTTCAACAGATCCAAAGAATTGAGCAAGAGTTTCTTCACTAGCTCCACCTTTTGCAACAAGTTCTTCTAATACTCCTCCTAATCCTTTTGTACTTAAAGCTGTAGCACTAAAGTCTATTCCTAATTTTTCAGCCGCTTTTGATGCCTCACTGGTCGGCTTTTGTATCGCAGCAATAACTTGTCGTAATCCAGCAAAGGTAGATTCAACAGGAACACCAGTTGCAGTGACAGTAGATATTGCCGCATTAAGCTCTTCTATTCCTACACCAGCACCAGCCGCTATAGGTGCTAAACGACCTATCTGCTGTGCATATTGATCTACAACAATTTTACCATCATTCTGTGTTTGTATAAATCCATCAACTAATTTTGCCGCTTCATCAGAACTCTTACCATAAGCATTGAGAACAGAGGTGGTAGCATCAGCAACAGTGGCTAATTCAGAAAATCCACCAGTTGCACCTAACTGTGATGCCTTTAATACATCTGTTAGTTCAGCAGTCTCACCAAAGCCAGCAGATGCTACGTCATAAGACGCTGATAGTAATTGCAAAGTAGAAGCCTGACCACTTAGTTCGTTTGATAATGTTGCAAGTTTTGGCTTTAAAGCGTCAGCATCTACTCCAAGAGTTTTAATCTTTGCAGTAGCAAAATCAGCAGCCGCTAAATTTTGAAAAACTTTACCAAGTGCTGCAACAGCAGTAGTAATTCCAAATATAAAACCTAAAGATGATTTTATTGCATTGCCTAAAACTTTAACTCCACCGCCAGCCGCTACAGCCCCTGCCCCTGTTGCTTGTAACCCTGCTGGTAATAACTTTAAACTTCCAGATGTTGCCTTTAACTTTCCACTTGTGCCGCTTATTGTTGTATTAAATTTCTTTGACTGTGCATCAACAGATTTTAAAGCTTGAACAGCTTGTGTGGCATTAACTCTTAGTTCTACATTAGAAACTGCCACGACTAAACAATAACTCCTTTAACTATATCTTGATTTACGCTTGATTGCATCAGCTTCTTTTTTTTCTCTATCATACTTTAATTCATAATAACCAGCAAAAAATATCAACTCCTCTTCAGTAAGCTGTGTTCTTAATTCACTTATTGTTTTACCTAATTCTGTTGCAAGGAAGAACTCAAAATTTAACCAGTTATCCCCCTTTAAGATTCCTTTGCGTTATCAATAGTTGCGTTTTGATTTACACCAAATAAAAACAGTTCGATTTCATTTAATACATTTTCTGGTAACTCGTTTTGCAAGTTAGCAAAATCTGCTGGGTGAAATGCTTTTGTTCCATCTTCATTCTCTGCCAACTGGCAAAGCATATGTGTAGAAACGACTAAAGGATCATCACTGCCAGCCCTTTGCGTTGCTCTGGCTCTATCTGCCCTTGTAATAGCCTTGAAATATAAACTGCATACTGTTTTGCCGTTATCATCTTTAACGTCAAATTTTCGCCTTTTAGAAAGGTCAAAAGCGTCCTTTAAAAGGTCGAGGGTTTTCTTTTCTGCCATAAATTAAATGCGAAGTATTTTTAATTTACTATATGTCAGAGGTTATTGCACCTGTTGTCTGGAATGA
>Ga0209348_1000871_pt1 | contig 15224 bp, 25 predicted proteins | sample ETNvirenome_2_30_FD_184065 | JGI IMG/M metagenome (GOLD analysis project Ga0209348, IMG submission 184065) | Marine viral communities from the Pacific Ocean - ETNP_2_30 (SPAdes) (version 2) | ecosystem: Environmental > Aquatic > Marine > Oceanic | place: Pacific Ocean | collected 2013-06-22 | reverse complement strand
TCGTATAAAACTAAATGAGGATCTTTTTGCTCCTCTGGCGTAAATAAATTTTTAATCCAATTCCACATTATTTTTTCCTTTTCTTATCAACACCTTTTATAGCACCTTTATTCTTTGATGCATAGAAGACTGTTTCACCTTTTTTAGAACCGTATTGTTTCTTCATGGACTTCATTATTTTTTTACCTTTAGGTGTTAATGGCATTATTTTTTATCTTTTCCTTTTGATACTCCTGATTTGGTAACTTTTTCACCTCTTAATTTTTGATTAATTTGTTTAAAAGCTACAGAAGTTTTTTGCATATCTCTTTGAGTTGGCATAAATTTTCTTTGAACGTTACCGGGAATTTTAGCTAACTCTACTTTATGTTTCGATGCTCTGGTAGATGGATTAGGTTTAACAGAACTAATGACTTCTGTGCCAGTAGTTTTCTGTTTTCCAAATTTTAAAGCTTTACCAAAGCCTCGTAATGCTGCTCCGACAACTGACATATGCTATTTATTTATTTTGCCAGACTTTTTAGCTTTTGAACCAAACTTACCATAAGACTCATCTCTTGAATCTTTTAACTGTCTAGCAGTTCTAGGTTTTCTGATTCTCATAGCGATAGACTCATCTTTTCTAGCTTGGTAGCCTTGTTCTTTTCTTCCAACTTTGCCACCATCTTTAAACATCTTGCCACCTTTCATACCCATGTCGTTTTTGTAGTAACCAGACATCATATCTTTTCTAGCAGTAGACATTCCACCGCCCATTTTTTTGACTCTGCCACCTTTTTTCATAAAGCCCATTTTGTTTCTAACTTTACTTGGTAGTTTAGCAAGACCAGGGTTTTTTTTCTTATCCACTGGCTTTAATGCTTTACCACCTTTAGCTAGAGCTTTTCTAGGCTGTGCTACTTGTGTGTTGAACCTTCTATTTGCCATTTTTGTTTCCTCCGTTTCTAAAAATTTGTGTACCCTTTATACCATATATACTCGCCACGACAAGGATCCACAAGTTGGTGAACCATGACGGGAGCTGTGAGAACATATCAAAAAATAATTTGACTTTGTCCATTGCTGTCGGATCATCTGATACGACTGCCCAGGCCAGCACCAACACGGGCAAACTTAAAATTATGAGAACGGCCTCGTCTTTCCAGTCTGACTGACGAGATTCTAAAAGCTTACCTTGGTAAGCTTCATCACCTCGGGCCATACGTTCTGCATGCATCAATTGTGCATCAGACATTGCCATCTTCGTCTTCTGCTTGTTAGCATAAATTTTACTTCCAGCAGAAACGGCTAATTTAATTGCCGATAACCACATAATTTAATACCAAGTAGCTGTTTTATCTTTGTCTGCTAGCATTCTTTTCGTACCTCTAACCTTTTCTTTGTCTCCTGTAGGAATAACGTTTCTTGCTCTTTTAACGTTAGCCTTACTTCTTGGATCATACTCCACATTTTGGCTAGGGATAGACATTTGCTTCGCTTTTTTATAGTTCATCATAATGTTTTTACCTTATATTATCTTTTTGGTCCTTTCAAGATCTTAACATCAGCCATTTTCATCATATCGTTCTGAATTTTACCGGCTTGAGACATAGCTTGTTTAGTTAACGACGTATCAGCTCTTAATTCTGCTAATTCTTCGTTCTGTTCTAGCTTATCTTCGGTTAAATCTCTATCTTGAACCAATTTTGCTTTGTCTATGTTGATTCTTTCATCATCGTAATCTTTTTTACGTTGATTTTCCATAGCACGTAGGTCAACTTCACGTGATTTTAGTTTTAGAAGAGGGTCATTGTCAAACGTTGACGTAATTTTCTTCTCTTCCTTCATAAAATCTTCTGTCATCTCTGCAATCAACACTGCTTTTCTTGCTTCAACCGCTTGTGATAGCACTTGTAAGTCGTTTGCTGCCTGTGGATTAGACGGCGCTTGCTGTTGTAGCATCTGCATTGTCTGTAATTGCTCTCTAAACTCTAATTGAATCTGTTCTTGTGCCATTAAACTTATGTGTTCAAGTATATTTTTTTGTAATGCAGCCATAACTGGTGGATTATTTCTTACCATGTTAGTTGCCATAAAGTTTAAATGCGAAGTTATGTGTGCTCTGTGGTCTTGACCAGGGAAAGCTTGGAAAGGTTTACCACCTAATGCATCAATATTCTCTAACGCAGGATCTTTTGGTGAGTTTGGTGCAGGAGGTGGTAGTATTGAGTCTATATTTTTTACTCCTATTGCTTCATACATGTTTCTATAAATATTATACATGTTGTGCATTCCAGGATTTGCTGTTGCAAGTTGTAATTCTGTTTGTGCAAGTGTAATTCTTTGCGACATAGAAAAAATATTAGGGTCCGCTACAGGGACAATATCTACTCTGTCATCAAAATCTAATTGTTTAATTGTTCTTGCACCACCCACTACATCGTATGGATACTCTGGTGGTAAATATTTGGATACAATGTTAGCGAGTAATCTAAATTCTTTTTTCATCGCTGCATACAATCTTTTGTGTATTGCAGACATTACACGTGAACCACGTTCTAGTAATGCAATTGTAGTTCCTACCGCTGCATTTTGATTACCATCTCCTACTTGCATCTCTGCAATAGAAGCAAATCTTTGACCTGCTTGTACAACGATACCTAATAATTGTAATAATGTTGGTGAGGGTTCTTTGTATGGTAACGGAAAGAATGCATCACGTAATGATCCACCCGGTGCATCAACATCTTTAAACTCACCTGGTTGTATAGGAGCTGCTTCGTCTTGTACTCTAACACCTCTCTGTTTAAAACCAGCAGGTAAGTTTGATAATGTTCCTGCATCTAGCAATTGACGGAGAGCAGACGTTGCCGTTCTGCTCAATCCGCCAATCATGTGAATGAGTCCGAAACCATAAAATCCTAGTCCTGGCAGAAATTTGAAGTGGACGAAGTATTGGATCTTATCTTTCTTCGGATCATCGGGCGCATAGTTCCTCCTAATAGAAAGAACTGTTCGGGTACTTTCGTCGATAGTTACGACGTAAGGAAGTTTGATGCCGGTCGGTTGACCGTCTTCACCTATTTCCTCAAAACCTTCGAGGTCAAGGTTAACATGACACTCAAGTAAAGTATAAATCGGTTGTGGTTTACCGGTAGCTTTAGTTCCTTCAAGTTCTCGTTCTTTTTTAAGAACTGGGTTTGTTTCAACCCGACCTGGAGGTCCTAAATCTACGTCACGGTAAAAACCAGAAACTTGTTGCTTACGCAATACGTTCTCTGGCATTTTTATGACGTGAATGATTGACTCTGCATCATCTAATGAGGTAGCTGTGTAGGGTACAACCAATTCGTCTGCTGGGACAAATTTAGAGACTGCTCGTCCCATTGTTGTGTCATAATAAACTTTTTTAAATGTTGATCCAGCTAATGGTAAATGAAATAACATAGAATCAAACTCTGGTTCGTATTCATCCATCTCATCCATTACAAGATAGTTCATGTAATCTTTTACTCTTTGTGCTTGTAAATCATTTGCTGGTGTTTGTATTCCAACAACTTGTGTTCTTACTGGTCCATCACCTGGTAATAATTCTTTGTATGCTTGTGCTTGAAACTGTGTAACAGCTTCAGCAAGAACAGGGTGTGTTGCACCACTTGCTCCTTGGAAAGGTTCTGATCTATCTTGATATTTAAATCCTAATAAATCTAAACCATCACGATAACTTTGCTCCCATTCTTTTCTTGAGGCTTTGTAATCATTGTAGTCTCCAACCATGTCGTTACCAATTGGTTGTAAAACATCTTCTGGTAAAATATCTGCAAGGTTATCAAAATGATTTTCTGTGCCCGGTATATTTATAGCTCCCGGTTCAAAGTCAATAGTTGCACCGCCGTCTTCTTCGGGTGTAACTTCAACTGGTCCTTTTTCTATTTCCTCCTCCTTAACACTAACTTCTTCGATCTCCTCTTCTGTTGGGACATCGATTTTAGTTCGCGTGTTACTAGGGAGTCCTTTATCTATATCTGCCATTTATACTCCTATGTATTTGTAACATAATATTTTAGGTTTTCCAACCCTTGTGGGTTAGGTCCTGATTCTGGTGGAATTGCATCTGGCTTACGTATTCCAGCTATACCACCACCTGCTTTTCGCTCTTCTCTTCGGCTAGCTTCATCAGCTAATCGTTCTTGTAAAACTCTTTCTTTAACCTCTTCAATATCTACATCATCAACACCTTCTAATGTTGGTGTATCAAAGTCAGAACTTAATCCAGAAAAATCTTCTTCAATCATTTCTCTGTTTACAGCTTGTCTTTCTTCTGGTTTCATTCTTAACATATCCTGTGCTTGTGTAACTTTACCTTCTAATAAAAAAGGTGCAGCCATAATTTCAGGAATGGATTTACCTTCATCGTATGCTTGTTTTGCGAAGTATGCTTCAGCACCTAAACCAATAGGCACTGCAAGTTTACCTAATAATCTTCCTGTAGCTTTTAATCCTTTTTTAACACCTTGTCTTACAGGTTTAAATGCAAGTGATCCTGCTGCAGTTCCTGCAGCTACTTCAGGTAAAATACTTCGTGCTTCGCTTGCATCAGCTGCTGCTGCAGCTCCTGCGGTTCCTATAATAGTTCCGGTAGCTATAAAAGGTATTTTTAATCTGTTAGGAATTTTTAAAGAATTTAATGTGTTTAATATTCTAGGAAAATTTCCTTTTGATCTATCAACAGCCACATCTGCTGCAGCTCCAATTCTACCTTTTCCTGGTATCTCAACTCTTATATTGTATCTTTTAAAAATATCATCTACTTCTTTTAAAGCTTCAGGATTATCATTTTTTAAAAAATATTTTTGCACTTGTTGAATAAAAGTTTGATTAAACTGTCCTGGAGTAATATTTAAATTAGTAGGAAATCTTATTGCTCTTTTCTCTCCAGCAACCGGACTTACATCAAATAAATCAAATAACTTTCCTTCTTTTGCTTTTGATACATAATAATCATCGGGTCTAACTTTAGAACTTATTTTTCCATCTTTACTAAATCTTAAAGACATCATGGCTTTAATTTGTTTACCAAAATCTGTATTGTTAATTGCTTCGGGGTTATTTTTAAAAAATTTATTTAAAGACTGTTTACCTTTATTAATCGCGTTTAAATCTTGTCTATCTGCCTCACTAGCAAATTTTAAAGCTTCTTTTTCTCTTTCTCTTCTAACTTTTGCAATTTGTTTTTGTTTAAATTTTTTATCAGCTTCACTTACTCTTCTATCTTCTGGAAAAGATTCTTCTGCAGCTTTTGCTCTAACTTTTATAGTTACTTTACCACCAGGTCTTTTTTTATTTAATTCTAAAATTTCATCCTCTGTTCTTCCAGTAATTCTTAAAATTTCTTTAAATTCAGAAGAATCAACACCTGCTTCAATAGCTTTGTTAAATTGTTTAATATATTGAGCTGGTATAACTCCAGCGCCTTTTCTAACCTTACCTTTTTTTGCGGCAAATCTTTTTTGTGCTTCTGTTACTTCAGCTTTAAATAAATCAAATTTACCTGACTTAAAAATTTTATCTGTAAGATCTTTAAATTTTGCATCTTTAATATCTTTACTAGGCATAGATCTTTTAGCATATGCAGCGGCTCTTTCAGCAGGGGTTAACTTTACGTAATCTCCTTTTGCGTAACCAACTCTAGTTGTGTCTGGCTGACCTTTTTTATTTATGTTTTTGTTTACTGGTTTAAGTGGGATTTTGTTTGCAGTGATCGGACCACCATCTGCCATCTCTACTGTATCATCTTCGTAGAGGAAAAGTATGTCATCTATTCTGTCCATTACTCACCTAACATACCGGCTATACCACCACTGGCAAAATCTTTTTTCTTGATACCAACAAACTCATCTAGGTTTGATGTACCAGTACTAATACCTTCTTCAAAATCTTTTGTATAACTTACACCATCTTTATCAAATCTGTAAACTTCTTCACCATCCATGAACTCATCAGGTGGAGTTCTACCACCTGTTGTTTCATCAGCCTGACCTTTTTTTAAATAATAATTACCTTTACCACCTTGATCAGTTTCAAATCTAACATCAATATCACCTGTGCCTTGGTCAATATCCATTTCAATATCTTTTCTAGTTGGGTGTTTGTAACTTCTAATTCTGTCTGCTTCACCTGTAATCTTACCTTCTTTTAAAATTTTATTTACTAATGCCATAAAGTGTTCAGGGATTCCTTGTGCATCTGTTTTACTAATAGTTTCAATTACATTTTCTTTTACTTGGGATACGTTTCTAAATGCAGAAAGTAAACCTGCTTTTGCTGCAGCTGCCATACCACCGGCGCCTGCCATCATTTTTAAAAATGCTCTACGTCCCATACCACCAGCCATTAAACCTACACGGCCTCCTGTTGCCATTTCATCTGGATCAAAATCATCTATTAATTTTTTATCTCTTAATCTTTGAGCTGCTTCTTTGTTTTCTTTAATTAATCTTTCTGCAATCTCTGCTTCTGTTTCAACTGCTTCACCACCCATGATTTTAGAACCTTGTGGTATTTTTCTACCTTTCATGTCCATGATGTCAGCTAACTGTTTCATAGCTTTATCTTTTTGTTCTTTGGATTGTTTTTTGCTAGCGTTAATTCTATTCATGATCATTTTTAATTCTGCTTCATCTTTAATTAATCTTGGATCGTAGCCATTCTTAACTAAAGTTTCTGTGACCATGGATTCTTGAAATCCTGATTGCATCTGGTTTGGTAGTTTCGTGATCCCTGAACCTTGGTCCTTGGACAATAGTTTGATTACAAATCTTCTAATGATCGGTGTCATTAATAATAATTCCTTTTACGAGCGTTTGCTTTGTTTTCTGTTACGTAATCTTCTGGGTGTTGTAATAACCCGCCCTGCCTAAATCGCATGATCGCTTGTGTCGTACTATCGACGTAGTCGTCATGATCTCCGTATGGAAATGCAGCACACTCCTCGATTACTTCTTCTGCAAACTTTTGATCTGGCGCCCATATCATTCCAGACTCAAAAAGTGGTGCGCATGCATTTACTCTTGCATGTTTATCATTTCCTTTGCTCGGTGTAAAGTTAACAACTGGTATATCCATTTGCCTTAACTCATACGTCAAAGGTAAACCTGATGCCTTTGATTCTACTATAACTGTCTCCGGTTTCCAATAAGAATATTGCTCTAATGCCATTCTTCGTAGCTCTGGAAACTCGTATCTACCTTTAATAGCATCTAATAGTAGTAATTGTGCTGGTGAATCTTCATCCGGATACCACAATCCCCATGTCGTTATCGCACTATAATCGGCTGTTTCTTTTTTTAAAAATGCTGTGTCGTAGCTTTGAATGACGTGATACAGCGGTGGTATATCATCTGCATCGTATTTCATCCACCATTCTCGTTTTAATATTGCACCTTCTTCACTGGTTGGTTGCTGCATCCACTGCGCATTCCATTTGGCCGTGGGCAGTGTTGCTTTGACTTTTTCTAATTCATCTAGTTTCCAATACTCTGGCCAAACAGGTTTGGTTTCTTTTCCTTGGTCCAAGATCGCTGGAAACTCGACCACGTCCCATTGATCTGCTTTGGCTTCTTTTTGATTTGCAAGTAACATACCTGTTAGATCTTTAGTAGACCAACGTGTCATTACTAAAATAATTTTTGCTCCTGGTTGCAAACGTTGTCGTGGTCCTGATGTATACCACTCGTAAGCGTTCTCCATTGCAGTCGGAGACATAGCGTCTTGCTCTGAATGTGGATCATCTATTATAAGTAAGTCAGCACCCCGTCCGGTGATGGCACCGCCGACACCTGCTGCGAAGTATTCGCCACCTTGTGCTGTTTCCCACCTACCAGCGGCTTTACTATCTTCCTGCAGTCTTGTTTGAAATATCTTTGCATAATCTTCAGAGTCGATTAGATTTTTTGCTTTTCTACCAAAACGTATGGCTAGTTCACCAGTGTGGGTTGCTTGTATAATTTTTAATTTTGGATTACGGCCCACCATCCATGCTGGCAAAAGGTAAGACGCAAATTCTGATTTGGTATGCCTAGGTGGCATGTTTACAATTAGTCTTGTAATTTCACCTGTTGCAAGTTTATTAAATTTTTCTGCTATGTGCCTGTGGTGGGACCCCTCTACAAATTCTGGCCACATACATTTTACAAAAGATAGAAAGTCATTCTTGGCTTTTGATTGTATCTTTTTTTCTGCAAGCAAAACTTGCATTTGTTTGAAAGTTCTTCTGACGTCTGACGGGAGTTTACTTATATCTATATTCTGTTTCATAAAAAATTTTAAAAAATTTTTTGCACCACTTTAGGTGTTCAAAATGTTTTTACCAGGGAAAACTCTGTAAATCAAGCAATACAACCTAGAGTAGTGGGACCCCTTTTTGTTTTTAGGGGTATTGGTTTTTACAAAGTTTGGATTTTGGGATTGGTCCTGGTACCTCTATGCATCACCTGCGCTGCACGAAGACGGCCCCGAAGAGCGGTGTGACGTGCAGTCGGTGTGCAGTAGTTTGAGTTTATAAAGACGTAACTACTAAAAGGTCTGTATCCTATATAATCCTTGACAGGTTATTTGTCAAGTGATAAAAACAAATCAGAAAGGAAAAATATAACATGACTAAAATGACTAAATATCAATTAGAGCATTTTGAAAGTAAAGTTAATAGATACTTTGAACCTCTAATTAGTGAACAACAATTATTAATCAAGCAATATAGAACTGAAGCGACTAATAATGTTGTAAAGAAACTAGCAAAGAAAATGGGCGCAGATAAAATCTTGGCAAAGATGAAGGAAGCAGAAGATTTTATGAAGGAAGCTCAAAACGACGCTAAAACTTTTTTTGAGAAACAATCAAAAAAAGAAAAAAAAGACCTAGACTATCGTTTTGATAGAAGCGACAGCGATAGATTAACTCTATCTGATTGTGAAGAGCAATTAAGAGACTGGGCAAAAGACTTGGTTGATAGGGAAATTGAGAGAAGACCTGAAGGTGCTAAACTCAAAGACCTAAAAGACCTGAAACAAAAAGCAATAGATAATGTTATGGAAAGTGGAACGCCAGATGAACTTAAACAAAGTTTAAATCTGGTAGTTAAACATATTGGTTTAACTTGGAATGTTGACACCTCCAAAATAAAAGCGATTGCACAAAGTTAAATATTGACAGGGGCTATCCTATATTATAGGATAGTCCTAGAAAGGATATATTATGGATTATGATAAGTTAATTAAAGAAGTAGAAGACATACAAGACAAATCAGATTTTATTATTTCTTGGTTTGCGAAAAAATATCAAAAGACTATCTTTAGAATTGGTTCAATGGACAAAGATGGTTGCAGAGTTTGGGAAGATACCAAGGGCAATAAGTTGATTTGTTTTTGGGATGTTGTGATCAATAGATATACAACCGCAATTAATCCCATGATAACTTATAAGAAAGGACTAAACTAATGATACAAATTATATTCTGGGTTTTATTAGGTTTGTGCTCTGCCCTGGGCATGGCATTAATACCAATATACCCTGCAACAGGTGCAATAGTTGCGCTGGGTTGTTTTTTAATATTAGCGTTTGATATCGCAAGACAGTTTATAGCATGACCGACAAAGTTAAACAGGTAATATGGGTTTTCGATATCGAAGATAATAAGAAAAAAAGAATTAACCTGCAGACTCTGCTAACAAGAGTTAATCATTCTTTTAGACATGAGAATATAAAATATTTTGCCCTGGAGAAGGACCGAGACGAATTTGCGAAGGATTGCAGGTCCTGATCCCAGGTCTATAGTGCAAAAAGATCCCGCAAGGGACAGGTTTTAACCTCTGGCTATGGACCTGGGATCAGCTGATCCCTGGTCCTGTTTTTACCCAGGCGTCGAGAGTGGATGTACTCCGGGGTTTCCACAACAGGACCTGGGATCAGTTGTGAGTGCATTTCATACATTGGCCTGATTGGATGCATTGTAAAAACAGGTCAGCACAGCTGGTCAAAGCGGCAAGCCGCAAGCAACAAGCTTCAAGCTTGACAGTTACAGTATGAAGGATTATAAAGGATATTATGAAAACTAAAATAGCATTTGAAATAATAGGCGGCAGCCTCTCCAAACCTTCCAAGATGCCGGGATGGTCAATTGGTTTACCTGCGAAGGAATGCAAGACCGGCGCAAAGCTACAGCAGGTGAAGGGCAGCGTATGCTTTGACTGTTATGCATTAAAAGGCTGCTATGTTTTTAAAGTTGTTCAGGATGCACAGTATCGAAGGCTGGCAGCTATTAAATCACCATTATGGGTCACAGCAATGGTAACAATAATTAATTCTAAAAAACCGGATGTTTTCAGGTGGCATGATTCCGGAGACGTCCAGGACCTGGACCATCTAAACAAAATTTATGAAGTCTGCAGGTTAACCCCGAGCAAAAGACACTGGCTCCCGACGCGTGAAGCGTGGATCAAACCTCACCTGTCACGGTGTCCTAAAAATTTAGTCATTAGGTTCAGTGCTCCGATGGTTAACCAGCGGGCGCCTGAATCATGGCCGCACAGTTCGATGGTCGTTGATAAGGGCTTCCATACCTGCCCCGCTCCAGCTCAAGACAATGAATGCAGGGACTGCCGTCAATGCTGGGATCCAAAAATAAAAGTTGTAAGTTACGGTAAACACTAGATGACCTGGAAACATCCTAAATATTACAAAGAGCTAGCGAAGCGAAGGAAAGAATTTCTCAAGCAACAAGCTACAAGCGTCAAGCCACAAGCGTCAAGCTCCAAGCAGCAAGCTACAAGCTCTGAAGATGCAAGCGACAAGCATCAAGCTCCAAGCTACAAGCGCCAGGATACTTGAAACCTTCCCTCACAAGGTCTTGTATAAACCTTCCCTCAAAAAGTTTTATGGTACCAGGACCAAGGGCCTGGACCAAGATAAATGTGTTGTCCGGATGCCTCTCATGAAAGCTAATTTGGTGTGGGCTGAAACGGATTTTGTTTGCTTTTGTAGTCTTTAGTTCGACAGTGAAAAAGTGGCCAGAATTATTATAACCCAATAGATCGGGAGTACCGTGTAAGCTAATATTTTCAAGTCTAATCCAGGAAATTTCCGGAATAGTTTTACGAAGTTTTTGATATAATTTAGCCTCTGGACCCATACGGTTTTGGAGCCAACATCGTCATCCATTAATAGTCCTTAACTAGTTTATCTGGCAAAATAATACTAGAAGGTTTTTCTGTTTTGATTACGAGTCTATGTGCAACATGCCCTTTGTGTCCAAGGATTGGTTGAGTGTTTTCTTGCACTTCCATTCTTTTAACTTCATGTAGCTTTCCGTCTTTCTCTACAAAGATGACTGCATTCTTAACTGCGTCTGATCCTTCTGTAAAGCTAGATAAAAATTGTTGTAAGTCTTGTACTCTCATTTTCTTAATCTTCTGTTTGCGTTTGACAGTTCGGTTATTAGTTCTTGTTGCTGTTGTACTCTCGACTCAAGAGCCACCACTTCTCCAGCCTTTTCTTTCCACTGCCAAATTTCTTTATGCAATTCTTGATTAAGCTTTCTATGTGTTTCTTCAATTGATTGTAAATCAGCTACACGTGCCTTTAACTCATCTATCTCTTTTGTCAAGTCATTAGGCCCTCTGTCATCAAATTGTATCTTCACTTCTTTCTCGTATGTCATATCTTCTCCGTGTTCTTTCTTGTATTTATACATTTTCATGTTGGCTTGAATTATTACATAAAATGATTTATATTGTCAATCATGGGATTACCAAAGAGACTAACTGAAATGCAAATGCGCTTTGCAGAAAACTATGTTTTCGGTGACGAACACGGACCATTGACAAAAACAGAGGCTGCAAAACGTGCAGGTTATAGTGAAAAGAATGCTAGGTTTGAGGGCTCGAGTCTTACAAGTCCAAAGAAACATCCACTGGTTGTAAAATACATAGGTGAATTACGTGAAGAGATTTTAAGAAAGCATGAAGTGACTTATGACAATCACGTTGCACAATTAGGCAAAATCAGAGAGGGTGCTTTGAGGAAGGGTGCCTGGAGCGCTGCTGTAAACGCTGAAACAAATCGAGGCAAGGCAGCAGGACTATACATAGACAGAAAAATAATAAAAACTGGTAAACTAGAAGATATGTCAGAGCAAGAATTAGAAGCAAAGATGAAACAGATTTTAGATGACTACGCACAAATAATTGATGTGACCCCATCTAAATCTTCAGAATCTTCTTTACCCAAGCCCGAGGAATCATCGTCCGATCCCCAAAAGTAATACCATCTTCATCTTTATCGTAAGAAGCAAACAACTTAATTGATTTTTTATCTTTAGAATACAACCAACCTTCGTTTACAGGAGTTGCAAGTTTCATTTTATCAAACTCTTTTTCGTTTGCCCAACCCGAATCGCTCACGCAATCTATCCATTCGACTCTTACCTTTGGATACGGCAGTTCGTTTGCGCTTTGTATATCTACGTTTAGTTTTCGTCTTGTCTTTTTTCGAGGCATAGTAATAGTCCGGATTATGGATTCTATTGAACATATCAAAAAAATTCTCATCAGTCATTAGAGTTCTCACAGATAAATCACCTCATGGTGACCAGCCTTACGCGCGCGCGGCGGCACCACAGGTATGGACATTATATAATGTCCTCTAAACCAAAAAATGTCCACTAAAATGTCCACTAAATTGATCTAGAATTGTTGGTATTGCTACATAATTTTGTAAATGGACATTATTCCACTTTTTTTTCGTGTTTTTTTTTAACGTGTATGATTTATCTGTGAGAACTCTATAAGAGTGTCTTTTCGTCATTTGGCTCATAGTATTTCCTTAAAACTGCTAGTTTATCTTCGTTGGCTGCTATAACCTCTAGCTGCTTATCGACCTCTCCGGTAATATCTACGTGCTCTGGAATGACCATGTTATGGTCGTTTATGCAATATATTTTGAATTTGGCATCTGCAATTGCCGCTTCATATCTTTTTAGAATCGTTCTAAATAGTTTGTCATTCATAGTTTAGTTTTCAATTCCTGCAGGTATTGCTCGTTTTCCATTTCTTCCTGCAATTGTGGCAGATTTGTGTTCGCTGCCTCTTTTTCGTCAAATTTAAGTTCATGATACATATCAAGCCTTTTTAAAAATTTGTGCTTCCACTGCCTTAACTCGTGGTCCTGTATCTTAAACTCTTGGTAATAAAGATCAGGTGTACAAATCATTATCACACCTTGACGAATTTTTGAACCATAAACATAATCGTGCGCCATTGCGTACGCAGCAATTTGTAAGAAATAGTCATCGATCCATTCTTTCTGTTTTGGTCTATTTGATTGTTTAAAATCGGCTATAGTTTCCATCCCATTATGCATGCAAACCAAGTCGGTTTGGCCTGCATACAGTCCGGGATAATACATAGTCACCTCCGATCCAAAGTATTCATCGACCGGTGCAAGACCTATATCTATAACTTTCTGTGCCATGGTCTTTGCTTGCTTGCCTGTATCTGTCAAATCCTCGTAACCTATTCCTTCGATATGTGATTCGAGATACTTGTGCATGGCTGTGCCTCTCACGCTCGACAAATTCTTTATTCGTTCTGCTTCTTTCTCACCAACTTTAGCTTTCCATTCTTTCAGGAATTGTTGGTTCTTGGTTTTACCTAGTATGGTTGTTACACTTGGTAATCGGTATCCTGCTACGTCATAGATCCGTGATCCATGGTCCTCGATTTGTTTACCATCGACGTAGTTGTATTTACTATTCTTCTTTATCGCTCTACCAATATTATGGTAGTCTTCTATATCTTTATCATCCATCATTCTAAATCATCAAACCTCGTAGGTTCCTTATCCTTTTTTAAAACAAAATTATTAATTACATACCAGGCAATAATAGCACCTATAAATATAGCTATCATACCCATAAAAAACATACCTATTCCAAACTCAAAGGTCATTTAAATCCTTGATATTATTTAACTTATTTAATTTACTCTGTTCTATCTCATACAGCGGCGCACGCAAAACAAACGACGTACCATCGTCTCGCTCACGCTTATCACCCTGGTCAAAGAAGCTTGCATCATTTAAAAATTTTTCTTTTTCTAACCAACCACAGATCTGAACAATACCACTTCTCTTATTAATACTTATAAATAATAATACATCACTTGGCATATCCTTTTGATACGCAACAAAGTTATGGACGTAGTGCTCCTGCATATACACATTCCGGGCCATTGATTTAATATCTACTTTCTTACCATTAATATTTATATCTTCATCGAGTCTACCACTTTCATAGTTTGGTTGTGGTTTACCTATTAGTCTAAACAAAGTTAGTTCACCAATTAAACCTGTGTATTGTTTTTCATAGCTACCATTAAAACCTTTAGATCTATGACCAAAGTTTTTAGTTTTTAAAATTTCGACAGCGTATCTTCTATCGTCATCATTTATTTTTACTTGTATCATTTTATATTTCCAGACTCATTATTTTTTTATATTCATTTAAATCTACAATTTTACCATTCATAACTTTAGTTCCTTTGTAGTGTTCTATAACTTTAGTAATTTTTTCTAATTTAGTATGGGCGTAGGGAAAAAGAATCATACACACGTAATACGCGTGTCTAAATGTACAACGCCATCGATATTGCATTAAATACTTTGTACCATCTTTACGTTTACCCTTACGTGGTTTGTTGGTCAACGTACCAACACCTAGCATTTCATGCACGTAACGCAACACAGACTGATCAGTCATAGTTATCTCCATACTAATCCTCCAACAATATGCTTCTCTATACCCAGGTCCTTTGTGTTTCTTTTTTTTATCAACTCTTCGAACATAATAAATACTACCTTCACCATCAAAAAGACCGGCGATGTATGCAGCATCAGTGTCTTTCATGCGTAAATATCCATTTCACCGCTGATGTTGTTGGATCAAATCCATCAAATTCTAATTTAGTGCAGCTTGTTAGAAGGACCGTCATCAATAAGATTATCGTCAACTGTCTCATAAAATTCTCCTTCCGAATCGCAGTCCCAGCATTGGTGGACTTCGCTTCTGTCTCTAAAATCTACACTTGGGTCACCATCAATCTTTGCAACTCTGACATACCCATTTCCGTGGCATGTATCGCAGATAGTTACTTTGACTCTACCCTTTTTTAATTTTTCCATTTAACTTTTTCGCT
>Ga0209348_1000870_pt1 | contig 15229 bp, 17 predicted proteins | sample ETNvirenome_2_30_FD_184065 | JGI IMG/M metagenome (GOLD analysis project Ga0209348, IMG submission 184065) | Marine viral communities from the Pacific Ocean - ETNP_2_30 (SPAdes) (version 2) | ecosystem: Environmental > Aquatic > Marine > Oceanic | place: Pacific Ocean | collected 2013-06-22 | reverse complement strand
AGCAGCTTACGGAGATATTGGCGACCAACTCGATGAGATATACAAAGACATCGATGCGTGGAAGGTTAGAATTAAAGCTGTGAAAGACGCAAACCCCAAATCATAAGGAGTTATAATTGGTATCGCAGTTAAAGGTAAACGAGATTATAAAGCAGTCAGGCTCATCAATTACCATTGGTGAGGACGGGGATACTGTATCTGGACCTTTTACTAATACTCCTGCTTTCATAGCGACTAATAATACACAAACAAGTATGTCTGGTGATACATGGACTACTTACATTTTTGATGCAGAAGTCGTAGATACTAACTCAGCCTTTAACACAAGCACTTACAAATTTGTTGTACCATCAAATCAGGCTGGTAAATATTTGTTTACAGCAGATGTAAGCTGGTCAACTGCACCAGATGGTACATTAATGAGTATTGGAATAACAAAAAATGGTACTAGATTTGTAACTCAACAAGAAGATTTAGGTTCAACACAATCTCTTAATATGTCTGTTACTGGTATAACTAATTGTTCTGTTGGTGATGAAATATATGCTGAATTAAGACACGCACATTCAGGCAATACAGAAAATACTGGAACAGGACAATTTTTTTCAGGATTTAAATTAATATAATGACCAGTAAACTTAAAGTAAATGTAATCGCTGACGGTGGGGATAACGCCATTATGACCTCTGATGGGTCAGGGTCTTTAACACTGAATAATGCTGCTTTTAAAATGACTCCAGCTTTTCAAGCATTCAAAGCAGCTAATCAAACTATATCTGCTAGTAGTTATGTACAAATTCAGTTCGACACAAAAGACTATGATACTGATACGTGTTACAATAATACAGGTAGTTCAACCACTCTTAATGGGTTGACTGCTCCAGCATATTCTTTTGTACCTAATGTTGCTGGTAAGTATTTAATAGGAGCAGCCATCAATTCTAATACATCTACTGATTTCGATTCTTTTATTGTTGCAATATTTAAAAATGGCACACAAATAAATAGAGTAATTAATTCAAGTAAGCATTTTGATAGTGCTGTAACTAATTTTATAGTGACAGCTAATGGAACTGGAGATTATTTTCAAATATATGGTTATACAGAACAAAGTGGTGGGTCAACTTTACAGCCAACTGACAGTGACTCTAGATTAATGTGGTTTTGTGGACAGAGGATAATAGGAGCATAACATGGCACTTAATACATTACCCAATGCAGGCTTAACCAATAGAGGCTATCCTAGTGATAGAATCGTAACTCCTTTAATTATTAATGGAGATATGTCTGTGGCTCAGAGAGGAACATCCATAAATAATACAAGTGACGCTCCTTACTTAATAGATAGATATAGAAATCAAGCGGTATACGGTTCTACTGCGCCCACTGCAACAATTGCCATATCACAAAGCACAACTGTGCCGACAGGACAAGGGTTTGTAAAATCTACAAAATATGATGTAACAACTGCACAATCATCTTTAACGACTGATACAGGTTATGCTTTAGAGCAACGTATTGAAGGTCAAAATCTACAAATGATAAAAAAGGGCACTTCTAGTGCAGAAAAATTAACTTTAGCTTTTTGGGTGCGCTCTAACAAGACAGGTACATACATTGCAGAACTAGCCGACATGGATAACTCAAGACAATGTTCACAAGCTTATACAATAAGTTCAGCAGATACATGGGAGAAAAAAGTTTTAAATTACCCTGCAGACACCACAGGTGCTTACGACAATGATAATGCCACAAGTTTAAAATTAAGAATATGGGTGGCTGCCGGGGCTACTTACACAAGTGGCACCTTAGCCACGACATGGGCAGCGACTTCAAGTGGTAACTCAGCCGTGGGTCAGGTCAACTTAGTAGATAGCACATCTAATGAATGGTACATTACAGGTATACAATTAGAGGTTGGTGAGTTTGATTCTACATCCATACCTAGTTTTCCTTTTGAGAGTTTTACGTCCAACTTAATAAAGTGCTCTAGATACTATACTCAAATTAATCAAAACGGAGCTAATGGTTGGAGAACTTTTGCAGGTAGAGTGAACGGAGGTTCTGATACTGAAAATATTGGAATTACTTTACCTACTTTTTTAAGAACGGGTAATCCTACTGCTACAAAATCTAGTTCTTGTGTAGCTCAAGCATGGGATGAGAGTGGTTATCATGCAACAAGTGCAGGTGGTGGAACCTTTGCAATTATGACTGACAGTGGTGACAATACACCTTTTCTTAACGTGAAACAAAATGGATTTAGTGGTCTTACGGGTGGCGCAGCAAATGTCTCATTTGTAATAGGCACACCATCCATAGCAATAGATGCGGAGTTATAAATATGGATATAAAAGAAGTACATTATTTTTATTCGAAAGATTTGGAAGGTAATGATGTCAAAAGTCACTATAGAATCATTGAAAATAATAATGATGAAAGCACAATAAGAATAGAAAATGCAGAAAAGAATAGGCATTACCAAGAGATACTTGACTGGGTTGCAAACGGTGGCACAATAATAGATAATGGATCGTAATTATGGCATCAACATATTCAGATAGACTTAAATTAGAACTACAAGGATCAGGCGAAAACGCAGGCTCTTGGGGTGATAAAACTAATAATAATCTTGAGGTTTTAGATGCTTTTGCTGCTGGATATATATCTAAGTCTGTTGCAGGATCTTCTGATGTTACATTAACAACAGCTAATGCTTCTGACACAGCAGAGTCTTCAAACAAAGTCATTGAGCTTACAGGCACACTGACTGGTAATATAACAGTTTTTATACCTGCTAAAGAAAACAACTATGTATTCTTTAATAATACAGCGGGTAGTCACACAGTCACGGTTGCCGCTACAGGGCACACGGCCAACGGATCAGTAATCACACAAGGTGGACACGCTTTACTTTACTGTGATGGCTCATCAAACTTTAATGTAGACAATGTGTTTGCTGCAATGGGCACAGTATCGGCCTCAGTTTTAACAATGACAGGTAATGTAGCATTAGGAGATAATAATTATCTTAACGTTGGTGCAGGTCCTGACTTACAAATTTATCACAATGGCACTGATAGTATTATCGAAAACAATACCGGTGAACTAAACATACAAGGTGACAACATTACAATAAGATCTGATGCTGCTACTGAAACATTCTTAACCATGGATGTAAACAACGGTGTTGATATCTTTCACGACAATGTAAAAAAATTCGAAACAACTTCTGCAGGTGCAACGGTAACAGGTGCGTTAACCGTCTCAACTACTGTGGCTGCAACAAACATAGGTAACATAACTGCTAGAAATCTTATTACTACAACTAGCACTTCAGCACCAAGCAGTGGCACTGGAGACGATGGAGATTTCTATCTTATCCATGATGCGTAATGGCTAGTCAATGGTTTGTCAAAGTCAGTGGTGCTTTTAAAGAAGTCAACGAAGCTTTTGTAAAAGTATCAGGATCTTGGAAAGAAGTACAAGAAGGGTACATTAAAGTATCAGGTGCTTGGAAACAATTCTATCAAGCCTTTGTAGCAACAGGATACACTCAACAAACATCATCTACAACCGTAACAGTTCCCACTGGTGCAAACGCCATACATATTCAAGCCGCAGTTGGTGGTGGATCTGGTGGTGTGATGGGAGCAGAGTATGATAAGGCGGGTGGTGAATCTGCAGGTGCAGGTGGCGCTTCTGGAGGTTACATATCTGATAAAATTTTCACAGTATCAGAAGGAGAGACTTTAACTTTGACTGTAGGTAGCTCAGGATCAGCTGGTTCTGGAAGTGGTTACAATACTACAGCGGGTAATGGAGGTACAACTTCATTAACCGGTGCCTCAACTGGGTCAATATTTAGTCTAGCTGGAGGCACAGGCGGATCAGGTTTAAATGGTGGTGTTCAAGGACCTTTGAGACAAAACAATGCATCCTCCGCAGGTGCGGCAACAATTTCAGCGTCTGCAATAACAACAAGTTCCTTAACTTTCAAAGAAGCTAATGGTGCCTCAGTTACGATTGGCACAGCAGTTACGCTTGATGATGGACCTGTCGGTTCATTTAATCAAAGTGGCAATGGTGTAGCAGGAACTAACCCCGGCAACTGTAGTGGCGACAACTGTCAAATTACAGGTGGTGTGGGCGGATCTTCATATAATGGCAACATTTCAGGGGGTGCTGGTGGCGTAGCTAGTAGCTCTGCAGGGGGCGCTGGAACTAGAGGTTCTGGCGGCGGCGGTGGTGGAGCTCAAAGCACAACACAAGGTGGTGCCGGTGGAGGCGGTGAAATATACTACAGATTCTTAAGACTTACATAGAAAGGAATATATGCAATACGAAATAAAGAAATGGTTTGGCAATCCTATTTTCATAACAAAACTAGATAATCATCAAACTTACAACAAAGATATAAAACTACTTATTAATAAAGAAGTAAAACCAACAAACTCACAGTTTGCAAAAACTACGGATATTAAAGATGATATACCTTTGCAATCAATCACAGATAATCTACATACTAATGTACAGTTTGCTCCTTTATTTAAAGAAATCAAAAGTAAACTAATTTTATTTTTAACAGAACACCATTATGATTTGAGTGCCTTTGAAGTTCATATTACAAAAGCATGGGCAACTAATTCTGTTAAAGGACAACACATCGCTAGTCATAAACACACTGCTAGTCATTTTAGTTTAGTCTACTATGTACAGGCAGAGGAACAAGGCAACATTACTTTTGAGGAAGATCAATGGCAAAAGACAGGTATGTATATACCTCCTAATGAAAATTATTACACTAAATGGAGTGAAATTAATTTTGCGTCAATACAATATCCTTCAGAGACAGGAGGTTTAATTATCTTTCCTAGTAATTTGTTGCACTACACACAAGAGAACACGACCAACGAACCACGGATCAGTATATCTGCTGACGTGTTATTAACAATGAAGACTGGAGTAAAATCAGAGCACTGTTTACCTAGTCCAGAAACATGGAGTAAAGTATGTTAAAAGGAGATCTCAAGGATCATAATATAAAATTATATTTAGGTATGCCAATGTACGGAGGTATGTTAGGCGAGAACACATTGCATGGTGTTTTAGGATTACAAGCATGGACACAACAAGAGGGTGTCGGTATGAAACTACAAACAATGGGTAATGAGTCTTTGGTGTCAAGAGCTCGTAACACAATTGTTTCTTTGTTTTTAGATGACCAAGATTATGTTGGATCGCACTTATTATTTGTTGATGCGGACATAGGATTTGTGCCAGAGAATATTGAACGATTAATTAGAGCAAACAAAGACATAGCTTGTGGTATATACCCACGTAAATGCATACATTGGAATCAAGTCATTGATGCGGTAAAAAATAATCCAAAGATAACAGAAGAAGAAGTGTCTTACAAAGCACTTGGTTACAACCTTAATTTTAGCGACCCTCAGAACATTAGACTTATTGGTGGATTTTGTGAGGTCATGGAAGCAGCGACAGGAATGATGTTGATAAAAAGAGATGTGTTTAAGAAGATGCAAGAAGCATATCCTGAGCGTAAGTATAAGTCCGATCAAATAGTCAACGGTGGTCGTTTTAAATCAGAGAACTGTTATGATTTATTTGGTGTAGGTAAGATTGACTGGGATGAAGAAGAACGATATTTAAGTGAAGACTATTATTTTAGTAGATTATGGTCTAAGATAGGTGGTAAAATATGGGCAGATGTGGCTGCACCCTTAGTGCATCAAGGTAACATGCACTTCAAAGGCCACGTAGGGACAATATTTAGTATACGCAATGACACTGACAAAGCTAAAACTCAAACCGGGGATTCAAAAACAGACAAGTGACCTAGGAGCATCTGGAGGTTACGTTGACTGTGATAATGTACGATTTAGGTACGGTTTACCAGAAAAGATAGGTGGTTGGGAAAAGACTACTACCAATACTCTTATAGGTGTTGTCAGAGATGCACACCATTGGGTCGCTTTAGATGGCACAAGATTAGCCGCTCTAGGCACAGATAAAAAATTATACATATACGCTAACGATGTTCTATATGACATCACACCTACAAGACAAGCAAACAGTGCTGTCAGTAGTATATTCACTACTACAAACGGATCACCTAATGTAACAGTTAATGTCAATGGACATGGAGCGATACCTGGTGACATAGTAACATTTTCCGGCACTACAAGTTTATCAGGAACAAGTTTTAGTGCTGCTAATTTTGACAGAAGTTTTGAAGTGCAGTCTGTGACAGGCACGAATGCCTTCGTTATACAGCAAGATGCAAATGAAAGCACGGGATCAGTAACAACAGGCACAGCAACAGCGACGTTTGATATTAACTCAGCACCGGCATCATCAACTTTTGGTTATGGTTGGGGTACATCAACATGGAATACGGAGGCTTGGAACACTGCAAGATCTTCATCTTCTGTGACGTTGAATGGTCGTGATTGGTCTATAGATAACTTTGGTGAGCTGATGATAGCAACCGCACTAGACGGATCTACGTTTCAATGGTCTCCTACCTCAGATGGCCTAGCCGGTAAAGCAAGTGCTGTAACAAATGCACCAACTGCTAGTAAATTTTCTTTAGTGTCAACACCAGACAGACACTTAATATTATTTGGCACAGAAAAAACAATTGGTTCAGGAGGATCACAGGACCCTTTACTACTAAGATTCTCCTCGCAAGAGGATATAAACACCTACGAACCACGGGCCACGAACACAGCAGGATCTCTGCGTATACAAGACGGTTCTACAATTGTTGGTGCAGACAAAGCACGTGGTCAAATATTAGTTTGGACAGATACCTCGCTTCACGGACTACAGTTCATCGGTCCACCATTTACTTTTGGATTAACACAATTAGGTCGTAACTGTGGACTGCTTGGTCAACACGCAGGGGTTGTAGTAAGAGATGTATCTTATTGGATGGGTCAGAATGCATTCTTTGTATTCGATGGCACAGTAAAAAAGTTACCTTGCACTGTCGATGATTTTGTTTTTGAGAATATTGATTTAACACAAACAGATCAAATTTTTGCTGGTGTTAACACAGAGTTTGCAGAGATCATTTGGTTTTATGTCACTAACCCTGACAATTTAACAAGCCCACAAATAAACAAGTGTGTAGTTTATAATTACTTAGAACAGTCATGGGCTGTTGGCACATTGAGTAGAACAAGTTGGGTAGACAGAGGCGTATTCTCAAACCCTCTTGCTACAGAATACAAAACAGACACTACAGCCAACGCCACACCTACAGTCATTGGTTTATCTAATGGTGTGTCTAAATACTATAGACATGAGTTTGGAACTGACGATGAAGGCACAGCGATGCAATCATTTATACAGTCAGGTGATTTTAACATTGATGAAGGTGGTGAACAGTTGATGAGGATTGCAAGATTCATACCAGACTTCAGAGATCAAACAGGTAATGTAAGTGTTACATTTAGTTTTAAAAACTACCCCTATGGTAATGTGCTTAGCCAAACAGCAACGACTGTGCAAACTACAGATATAAAAAAGGATTTTAGAGGTAGAGGTAGACAGGCTAACTTTAAAATAGAAAGTAATGTTGCGGGTGGTAATTTTAAAATGGGCACATTTACAATAGATGCTTATCCCGATGGAGGTAGATAATGGCAAAAATAGCACAAACAAGATTTCCTGATCCACCAGATACGTATGATGCAAGATCTTTTGCTGAGCTAATTAGACAGTTAGAGCAAATAATTCTACAACTAAACTTTTCATATCAACAAGATAATGCAGATGAACAAACGAGAAGGGCGTTTTTCTTTGGGTAATGGCAGACGTATTTAAAAGGTTCATATCAAACGTTACTACGACTAATCTGACGACAGTATTTACTGTGCCGCAAGCTGATGTATCAGCTTCACCGCCCGTGCCTGTATCTACGTTTGTAGTCAAAAGCTTATCAGTGCACAATTATCACGCTTCTGATACAGTGACAGTCAGTATTACTCATAATAATGGTACAGCCGACTTTGAGATAGATGAGGTAGATGTGAGTGCTACAGACACTACGACAAGACAAGACGTAAAGGTATTTGAAGCAGGAGACTCGTTAAAAGTCACAGCCAACGCCGCAAGTAAGGCGATGGTCACAGTATCACTGCTTGAAATTAAACAACAACAATAGTACAAATAGAGGGTAAGATGAGCACAATAACAGAGGAACCAAAGATAATCGGATACAAAGACATCAATGGCCAACAAGTACCTATATACAGTTGCAAAACAGAGACAGTGCTCACTCATAAGAAGACTGGGGCTAATTATGACTCAGAAGAGGCAGCTTCTGCAGATGTTGCCGATCCTAGCACAGATACTACAGAAGAAGATATTCAAAGAGATGTAACAATTTTTGCACCTAGACTTGGTATGGGTGCTACAAATAAAGAAGAATAAAATGTTAAAAAATATATTTAAAAGCGCTAAAAAACTTTTAAAAAGTCCAATAGGACAGATTGGAATAGGTTTATTAGCTCCTGGTTTTGGATTAAATCCCGCTGTAGCATCAGGTATTGCAGGTTTATTAGGTGGAGACAAGCCAGCAAACGTAGCTAGGAATCTTGGCATCACTGCCTTATTAGGTGGAGCTGCTGCAGGACCAGGTAAAACATTTTCTGAGGGTGTTATGGACACTTTTAAAACTCCCACACTTGCTGGTGTCGAAGGCTCTTTGGCAAATCAACCAGGAGGGACAAGTGGTGGTATTTTTGATTTACTTAAAAAAGGTGGTGGTAATATTTTAGATGTAATTATTGAAAACCCTATTAAAGCAGCAGAGCTTGGCTTATTAGCTAGTGCCTTTATTGGCGGTCAAGATGATCCTAGATTACAAGACGTAGATGCAAGAGCTGTTGAGGGTTTGGATTTTGGAAATTTTCAAAAAGGCATGGACGAGGCTAGATTTCAAGCAAAGGGTGGCATAGCTGGTTATGAAGCTGGTGGAGAGAAGATGACTAGCATTGGTCTAAACGGTAATACAGGTGAGCCAAGTGGCTTAGTCACCGGACCAGGGACCGGTAAGAGCGACTCAATAAGATTTGTAAGCGGTGGCAACAAAGTGCCCACAGATATTTCTAATGGTGAGTTTATAATTACAAAAGAAGCGACAGATAAAATAGGACCAGAAAATCTTTATGCACTACAGACTGCTTTTGATAAAGATGCAGAAACATTTGAAGAGGGCCAAGAGAGGATGGCAATGGTATAATGGCAACACTAGAGGAACTAAGAAATCAATATTACGCAAGTCTTTTAAGAAGTGGACAAGATTTAATTACTAATCTTCCGCCCTTACCAAAAGAAACTGTTCAAGGTATATCTGGTGCAGAACAACAAGCTGTAGATTTAGCAAGATCCGGAGTAGCAAATAGACCTGATTTTTTAAATATGGGCGTAGGCTCTTTAGGTCAAGCAAGTTTGACAGCTGCAAATGCGGCAACGCAGGCTCAAGCATCCACAGGACAATTTGATCCTAGCTCAACACAAGCCTTTATGAATCCTTTTCAACAAAACGTTATTGATGAGTATACAAAAGAAATGCGTCGACAGTTTGATATATCTCAATCTGGAAGAGACGCACAAGCAACAAAAAGTGGAGCATTTGGTGGATCTAGGCAAGGAGTTTTAGATGCAGAAGCAGCAACAGGTTTTCAAAGACAATTAGGTCAAGGTGTAGCAGGATTACTATCGAGTGGATTCCAACAAGCACAAAGAGGTGCAATGCAGGCCTTTGAAAATCAGCAAAGAAGAGGTCAATTAGCGGCACAGAATTTGGCAAACGTAGGTCGAACACAAACAGGTATTGGACAAGTGTTTGGTCAGTTTGACCCTATAGCATCAGGTGTTTTGGAAAGAGATACATCTACGCTAGCTCGTATAGGAGCTACAGAAAGAGGAATAGGACAGTCAGAAAGAGCAGCAGAGTTTGCAAACTTAATGAGATCTTATAATCAACCATTTACAGCAATGAATTTTCAATCTGGTATTTTAGGGGGCTTTCCAACTTATGCAGAGAGTCAACAAGCACAATTATATAATCCATTATTTACAGGTATTAACACATTATTTGGACAAGGGTAGTCAATGAGTGAATCAGGATTTGACGTACTAAAAGGTTTTCAACCTGAGGGAGGCTCTATTACATATGAGCCATATAAACCTATTGTGCCACAAAACACACCTATTGAGTATGAACAAGACAGAGCTGAAAAAGATCAGATCTCTATAGATCAAGCTGCTAGAATACAACAAGATACAAATTTATTTAATTACTATGCTAATCAATATGCAGGACAGATGTTACCTGTTATTGATGCTGCAAACTTGAACATGGCTAATTATGCACAAATGTTAGGTTTAGGCCAAAGATACAGTCCGGATGATTTTAAAAAAATTATAGAAGAATCTATAGGTCCAATAGAAGAGGACTCAAAAGGCAGACAATTGACAAGATTTATAACTGATGCTTTTAATGCAAGAACACCTTACAAAGGAGTTGCAGGTGCTCTAGATATCTATTTACAGACAGCAGGTAAAAGAATGGATAGAGAAGATCAAATAAAAGCTGCAAAGTTAGAGAGAAGATTAATGGTTGGTGAGCTAGCAGCTAAACAAGCAGCAGAGGCAAATGAAAATATTAAAGCTGTAGAAGCAGACTACTACTTAAAAAAAATGGGTTATGATAATTCAAATGCAGAAAAATACTTGGGCTTCACTTCAGATATATTAAAAAAAATAGCTCAAACAAATTTAGATATGGAGGAGGAAAAACTAAAAGCTAGTATGCACTTTTTAAAAAATCCTCAACAACCAGTGCAAGTGGCATATGTTGGACCAGATGGTAATACAGTAGGGCCTATAGCTGCTATGCCTATACTTTCAGAAACAGGCATACAATATAGATTAGGTAGAGTAGATGAAGAGGGTAATCAAATCTTTGATGTTAAGATACCAGCAGATGAGCAGGGTAGATTAAATTTATTCTTCCCAAGTAAAACAGGCGCAGCAGAAGACGTTGGAAACTTTAAAAATTTACAACTATCACAATCCAAAGTAAGAGAAGGTTCATCAAACTTATTTACTCTTCAAAATCAATATAATGATGTGGTCAGTATTTTAGATGTTGCAAAGGCAGACCCATCAAAAGTTGGTATTTCTGGATCAATTAAAAAAGCTTTACAAGAAGTAGGAGCTACTACAGAAGCTGTACTTAATTTATTAGGTAATGATGCGGGTATTGGAGGAGCTTACGGAACAGGTCTTGTCGATGAGGGACAAATGTTATTTTCTTTTGACCAAGCGAATCCTGGTGCAATACCTACCGGTGGTACAGTTGATACATCAATAGAAGATGACATTATACTTACCGATGTTCCTACAACAGTCGGTGGTTTGAAAGTACCATTTAAAAAACAAACGAAAGTTGTCCAAGCTTCTCTTAATGATATTGTTCAAACATCATGGTGGGAGGGGCAAGGATATGATCCGACATACGCACAAAATAAAGTAAAAGAAATATTTATTATTTATGGTCTTGCTAGAGCTTTAAAATCTACAGGTCGTTTGAATGTGGATGATATCCAAAGAGCATCTGAAGCTGTATCTATTTATGGATTACAATCACCACAACAAGCTATTGCTAAATTAGAACAGGTTGCACTTAAATTGTCTGACGCACAAAAAGCTATTATTAGATCTACACCTGAGGTCCTCGGCACAACACCTGAGGTTAATGAAGTAATTATACCTTTACTTGAAAGATTAAATCTACCAATTGATCCTTATAGACAATATTTTATGGATCCTACAGCTAGTGGTGCTGTCACTGCAACACAACCTGAGGGAACATTTCCAACTACTATTAACGAAGCCGTAGAGCAAAGCACTACAGCCGCACCTGAGGGATCAACATCATTAAAAGTGGAGGACTTGTTTAGTACATTATAATGGCACCTTTAAAAGCACAAAATTTTATTACCTTGATGGAGGGCACGGAGAATCAAAAAAGTTTTTATTTGCAAAATCCAAGTCAACCTACACAAGCTGACATTGATAAAATTAAAAAAGCTTATGGTATTGATCCTAATACAACCTTTGATCAGACAAGAGATTTATTAAATAAAATAGAAGCTGGTGAAATTAAATCACCCTTAGCTAATCTACCGGAGGGACCAGCAGCGTTCGGTGAATTATATGAAAGAGCTGCAGATGTTGCAGAACGAGCTGAACTCATAAAAGATCCGCTGCAATATTATGGTAATACTTTTTTACCTTTAGATGGACTTATATCAGAGCCATCTTTTAGTGCCTCTGGTGGGTTTTTAGGAGTAGCAGCAGCGCAATCTGCTAAGTTTGCAGGGACAAGAAATCCTTTTGCAGTTTTAACGCCTGCTGAGTTTTTAGTGGCAGAGGCCGCTGGGTCAGACTTAGGTACAAAAACATATCGTCTAGGTAATAATATCATAAGATCTTTGATGGATTTACCAGAAGAAGAACTATCAAGTCAGATGAGTCAAGCTTTGTATGACACAGCCTTAAACACTATGTTTACAGGTGGTGCTATGACTATGGCTCCTATATTTAATGCAGGTAAAGCCACCATAGGTAAATATATTTTTGGTGTGTCGCCTGATAAAGCTAACTTAGAAAAGATAGCACAGATATCAGAGACTTACGGTATGCCTATGGGATTAATTCAAGCATCAAACATGCCTTTTTGGAAGGGCTATAGTAAAGTTATTGGTGTGTTCCCATGGATTGGTAGTGCATTTAAAAAACAAGCACAAGCCGTTGACGAAGGATCAAGACAATATCTTGGAAATCTAGCTAACAGTATGGCACCAATGCAAACTATGACAATGCTAGGTGCAGACTTTCAAAAAATCATGGGTAAAAATTATGAGGCAGTAAGAAACGCTCAACAATACATGTACGAAAACTTTGAAGAGTACGCAAAAAAATTAAAAGGCAAAAAGGTAATTAATATATCTGGATTTAAAGATGTAGCTAAGGATACAGCAGCACAATTTAGAGAGGCAATACCGGGCATGCAGGGTTATGGTGATTTTAGATTTCCTGGTGATGGCACAAAAAGAGCTTTTGGTGTTTTTTATGATACCATGAGTAAATTAGATGAAAACATTACTTTAGAACAAGCTGTCACCATGAGACAAATGTTTAATGATTTTATTACAAATTTTAAGACAGAATTTAAAGGTAAGATACCAAAAGAAGAGGCACAAGCAATTGGTAACCTAGCTGCAAGATTAGAATATGATATTTTAAATTTAAAAAATATTGACAATGCGGTTGATGAAACAGTTTTTAACCAAGCTTTAGCAAAATTAGCAGCAGCAAATGAATTTTTTGCACACACAATGCCAACCTTTGAAGGCGGTGTTGCTGCAAATATGAAACAAGTCAACGCAAACATATTTGGTCCGGGTCCTGATGTGGAAAGAGGATTGATGTACACTGATGAGATGTTTCAAATAATTTTTGGTAGAGCTAAACAAAGTAATGATGCAATGAAGCATTTGATTTCGTTAGCTCAAACAACACCAGATCAAATACGTGCGTACAAAAAAGCAGGTAATGTAGAGGGCAAGGTAGTAGATCTTGACGTATTAGTCAAAGACATGGACATAAACTCACCTACTTACGGCACCATGGTTAAGAAAAATGCACCAATCATAAGTGCAGCTCCAGACGCTGGTAGAAAAAAAATTGTAAGAAATTTATTTGATGATGCGATAAAAGCATCTATAGAAGGCTTACCACCTGGTGTAAGTGCAACACAGTTTATTAATTTAAAAGATGTGGCCCCTGAAGTTATTAGAGCTCAAGGTTTAAAAAAGGCTGCACCAGAATTATTAGAATTTAGTGATGTTAGATTTAACCCCTCAAATTTTGCTAAGGCATTAGGTTTAGATACACAGCAAGGTCAAGAAATATTAGCTACTGCATTAGAAGGCACAGGTGTATCTGTAAAAGGTGTACAAAGATTTTTAGATGCCGTTAGTCAAGCAAAGAGTTTTGAAATTAATGACTCCTCTACATTCTTACAAAGACGATTAACATTGACTGGATTAAAAGGACTAATGTTATTTGGTGCTGGTACAGGTGCTGCATCAACAGTAAGCGGACCATTTAGTCCTGTGTTAACTGCATTAGTTTTAAAGTATGGGTCTAGCATTTTATCCAACCCTAAATATTTAAAAACATTTACAGAGCTTTATGAAAACATGGCAAAGAATCCTGGTGACTTAAATAAAGCCTTAACAGTATCAAGACGTAATGACATATTGGAATGGGCATCTACTGTGTTACCAACGGACGCTGAGGTAGAAAGAGAAGAGTTTATAAATAGTATTGATGAATCCATATTTAGTTTAATGCAAAAAGGTCAAACTAAAATAGAATCACAAAACGCTAGAGAACAACAATTGAACATGATGTCAGGTAACATAAATAAAGCACAACAAAGAGTTACAGGTGAGTTAATGAATAGAATTAATCAAACTCAACAACCTATTAGTTTTGAAGACACAGGACCTTTGTTTGAACCAGCTGCTGGCGCTCCTATGTCACCTCAAGTTAGAAATCAATTAGCCTTTGGCTCAGTCGATGATGCCATTGCTGCACAAGGAGGTATAAGCGGGCTATGAGCACAGCTTTACAATTCACTTCTATTTTTGATCCCGCTAATCCACCACAAAAATTAGCTAACGGTGGTGTAGGTATGAACACTACACCAGTGGCTGCAAGCAAAGCTTTAGAAAATGCAGGTGTAAAAACACAAGCAATAAAAGATTTAGAAACACCACCTCCTGTATCGGTTGCAGATAAGTCAGAAAATTTACCAACGCTTCAAACCTTACCTTTTTTTAGACAAGAAAATCAACCTGAAGACTTTACAAAAGAGTTTCCTATGATGAAGTTTGAAGAAAATAGACCACTTAAACCTCTGCCTCAAGAAGTTCCAATGAGTCCAGAGTTATTAATGGTAATGAATTCTTTAAACAACATGGGCGGTATCATGGCAACTCCAAAGAGAGAAGAAACAGGTCTTGCCTCTTTAGTTAACAAAAACTATATTGATATAGTATGATTGAAATAACAGATAGCCTTCGTGACCAGGTACGTCACCATGAAGGTGTACGCA
>Ga0209348_1000869_pt1 | contig 15233 bp, 14 predicted proteins | sample ETNvirenome_2_30_FD_184065 | JGI IMG/M metagenome (GOLD analysis project Ga0209348, IMG submission 184065) | Marine viral communities from the Pacific Ocean - ETNP_2_30 (SPAdes) (version 2) | ecosystem: Environmental > Aquatic > Marine > Oceanic | place: Pacific Ocean | collected 2013-06-22 | reverse complement strand
GATATCGGGGCTGGAGTCTCATGGGTTGTACGATTTGAATTATCTCACCGTCTTTTGTGGCATGGCGGCTGGCAAGGACGATCCGTGGTACGATGTCATACGCATACGAGACATCGACTATGCATATATAACGTCTGTCAGGCGCATGGGTGAGTCGATACTAAACGTCAGCAAGCCTCGCATCGAGGTGTCTACAATCCACCGGGCCAAGGGCGGCGAGGCAGACAACGTGGTTCTGTTTACAGAGACGAGTCCGAAAATACAAAAGTTCTCGACCGTGGACGAAGAGATTCGCACCTTTTATGTGGGCATAACGAGAGCGCGAAAGACGCTGCATATTGTGCAATCCTACTCCAACTACAGGTTTCAGCTATGACACGTGACGAGTTACTCGAAGAAGCAAAGACGCTAATCAACGGGCCGAGGGCCGAGCAGTATGGTTCGGCGTTGATCAATCATGAGCGCATAGCAACGATTTGGAACGTGCTGCTGCAACGGAAGTTGTTGAGCAAGATAACTCCTGAAGAAGTCACGATGATGATGATCGGCTTGAAGCTAGCGCGCTTGTCACAAGACGTTGATCAGAATGATACTTGGATAGATATCATAGGGTACGCTGCCTTGGGCGGTGAGATAAAAGATGCGGACTGATCTGTTAGATTTTGAGGAAGAGTGGATGCCTCCGTCGAGTCTGCCGGACTTGACCTCTGTCAATCGCATGGCAATCGACCTGGAGACTCGGGATCCGAATCTTACCACGCTGGGTCCGGGGTGGTGCAGGGATGATGGCAACATCATCGGCATAGCCATAGCGGCAGGGGATTTTGTTGGATACTTCCCGATACGTCACGAGGGTGGTGGCAACATGCCAGAGAAGACCGTCTTCAATTGGCTGAAGAAACAACTGGCTACACCACACATAGAAAAGGTCATGCACAATGCGCTGTATGATCTGGGCTGGCTACGCTGGGCAGGCATAGATGTGCAGGGTCCGGTCATCGACACGATGATTGCAGCCCCGCTGTTGAACGAGAACCGTAGATTTTACAACCTGAACTCGCTGTGTCGTGAGTATCTTGAAGAAGGCAAGAGCGAGGTCATGCTGCGTTCGGCGGCAGCTATGTATGGCGTCGATCCGAAGAGCGAGATGTGGAAGCTGCACGCATCGTTCGTGGGCAGGTATGCAGAAAAGGATGCCGAAATCACATTGAAGCTGTGGGATCGTTTGAGCATTGAAATAAAAAGCGACAATATAGAAAGCATCTTCAAGCTGGAGTCCTCGCTTCTTCCCGTCCTGCTCGACATGAAAGAACGCGGCGTCCGAGTTGATGTGGACAAGGCAGAGCAGACAAAGAAGAAGCTGGTCGCGCTGGAACAGAACCTGCTGAAAGAAGTCAAAGACGAGACAGGAATCTGGGTGGAGCCGTGGGCAGCGTCGTCTATTGCCAAGGTGTTTGATAAGCTAGGCTTGTCATACAAGCGGACGGCAAAGACAAATGCTCCAGCGTTTACAAAAGTATTTCTGGCGAATCATGTGCACCCCGTGGCACAAAAGATTGTCCGGCTTCGCGAGTTCAACAAAGCCAACACGACGTTTATCGAGACTATACTCAAGCATGAGCATAATGGTCGTATCCATTGTGATTTTAACCCTCTTCGTTCAGATGAAGGGGGCACAGTCACCGGACGATTTTCTTCGTCCCACCCGAATCTCCAACAGCAGCCGGCGCGGGATCCCGAAATTAAAAAGATGATTCGTGGTCTGTTCTTGCCCGAAGAGGGCGAGAAGTGGGGCAGCTTCGATTATGCCTCACAGGAACCCAGGTGGCTTGCCCACTACTGCTGGGCACTGAAAGGTCCAAACCGCAGTCCGCTGATCGATGATATTGTAAAGATGTACCATGAAGGCAATGCTGACTTTCACCAGATGGTGGCAGACATGGCGGGTGTCACACGCAAAGAAGCCAAGACAGTAAACCTTGGCATCATGTACGGCATGGGCCGAAAGAAACTGGGCACAACTCTGGACATATCCGAGGAAGAGGCCAAGCGTTTGTTGGCGGAGTACCACCTGAAGGTACCCTTCGTGAAGGGCATGGCAGATTTGGCTGCAAACACAGCAGCCGAGCATGGCATTGTGCGGACATGGCTTGGTCGCAAGTGCCACTTTAACATGTGGGAGCCACGGTCCTACGAGTTTAACAAGGCACTGCCGCTGGAAGAAGCAGCCAAAGAATATGGCGGCAGGGGCATGATACGACGGGCGTTCACATACAAAGCGTTGAACCGTCTGATACAGGGTTCTAGTGCTGATCAAACAAAGAAGGCGATGGTTGAGTGCTACAAAGAAGGGCTGCTGCCACTGCTCACCGTTCATGACGAGTTGTGTTTTAGTGTGAACTCACGTGAACAAGCAGACAAGATAGTTGAAATTATGAAAACTTGCGTACACGGTTTGGCTGTCCCGTTCGATGTTGACTCCGAGATTGGGGAAAACTGGGGAGAGGTGGGCTAACGTGGTACTGCATGTGCTCGTCATCGCTTTTGTTATGCTTGATGGCTCGTTTCGAGGTGAGTTGTTTGTGGTAGACGAGTGCCCAAAACCAGAAGAATTCATTGAAAAGATGGAACAAAAACTACTGGACGGAGACTTTGCAGGGTGGTCCGCCAGATGTATGGAATTTGATTTTGTACCTGTTGATCTAGAAACGAGGAGTAAAACATGATCAAGAGTATTTTCAAGCTGTTCTTTCCGTCACTTGCCAAGGAGCCGGAACGAGCTAGAGATATCAACGGACGGTTAGTTGGAGACGATAAGAAGACGCCCACGTTTAATGAAGCATGGGTCGGAGGCAAGGCGCCGGCAAAGAAGAAAGCTGCGGCGAAGAAAACCGCACCCAAGAAGCGCGGCAGGCCCAAGGGCAGTAAGACAAAAAAGAAATGACAGGGCTAAAATGTTTCGGATGCGGCGGTCAGGTGATTTGGGGCGGTGACCACGACTGTGAGGACGACGAGGACTATTTCATCGTCTCAAATCTGCACTGCATGGACTGTGGTATATTCTACCTTATGTATCACCCAACGCCGCCATCCGATCAGCCAAACGATTCGCTCGATTCGGAGTCTGTTTAGCCCATTTCGAGTCCAACATCTGACGGCTGGCCTCGCGGAAGTCCCTCGAATCAACCGCTGCCTTCATTTTTTTGAAGCCAGATAGGCGAGGTCGGCCTAGTTGAAAGCACATGTTCGCGATGATCAATTGTGCGTCTTCCGGTAAGTCATTGAAATCACTGTACAAAAATTCGCAATCTCGTAGAGTTCGTTGCACATCGTCGTGGAATAGTTCATCGACAAGCTCCTGAGAGACCTCAGAGCCGACTTCTAAGCCGTGCAAGTCGTCATCTTCGTGAATAAGGTGCCCAATCCCGACGGTGGGGTAGCCTAAATGGTCTAAATAGATTTCCAGCTTGCATCCTTCGTCGGCTGCTAGCTCTTTTTGCAGTTGTTCTAGGTTCATCCCAATCCCCTTTGTCTTTCAACTAGCTCTCTGGTCCTTGGATCCTTTACCAGTGATCCAAGATCCGTGGTCAGTGGTCCTGGTGGCGTAGGTGCGGGGGCCGCTACACTAGGGAGAATCGGAGCGGCCCCCATTTCCACGGGTGCCGCCGGCGCTGGGGCAACGTCCGTGGTTGTTGGTACTTGAGATGTCTCGACAGGGAAGACACGACGTTGTCTTTCTTCCACGCCCTCTGCGGTGAGCCTGCGAGTTTGATACTCGCGTCTTATTTTTTGCAACTCACGTTGTAGTCCACGACGGTCAAACGGACGGCCTATGCTGCGATAAAACGCAGAAACATCATTTAAGATTTCAGTGTCAATGTTGACCGGTTCAAACCGTCCTTGCAATATTTTCTTGTAGCCAGAGAATCCATATTCTTTGGCTGCGCGGCGGATTTCTCGCTCACTTAGACCAAGTCTTTTCATGTTCTTAATTAACTTGAAGCCACGATTGTATATTTTGAACTTGCGTTCGTTTTCCTGTCGGTAGTTCTCAAGCACAACGGCTGGGTCTTCGATTGTTCGACCAAAGGCTCGAAGCTGCTTGTTGAAATTACCTTGCGGTTGTCGTGCAGCCTCGTTGTGATCATAAGTGCGGTATCTAAACGAGGAATCGGCAGATACTTTCTGCTCTCCAATACCGGTAAGATAACGAAGTATCTCTTCTTCGGCCTGTCTGACATTTCCTTTTTTGTCCAAACCCTCTGGTCCGAGAAGCGCGGTCATAAGACGACCCGGCGTCATGTATTCTACATCACCTGTGGTGGGTGATACCTGCGCCAGAGGCATGATGTCAGACACAATCGTGGGCTGGAACGCTTCGAAGAGGTGAACAAGTCCTTTTTCAACCTTTTCGCCTCTTGTGTCTTCAGAGCGGAATATTTTGTAACCGGTTCGTGTCTCACCAGGCCGGATGATGAGGTCTCCCAATCTTTCTGTGATGATCGACTCTTCCAAAAACGGTGAACTAAGTTCACGGAAAAACTCTGCCGCTGCGTTAGCGAGTATTGTATCAGCATCAAGATCAAGTTCTTTGCCGTCGTTGATTGCATTGATAATGCCCATGACCGGACGGCGCAGATAATCATATGGATTGGTGAAGCTGTAATCTACATAACCTGTGATGTTACCGTCTTTGTCCACGGACGTTGGGACAAGTGTGCTGTTCTTGCTCCACGGCGGAGCGATCTCACGCAGCGCATCAAGCGTGTCGCGAGACAGGTCATTCAGATACAACGCTGTTTCTTGCACCGCCGGCCCGGCTACCAAAGTGGTTGCAGCAAAGCCATTCAATCGGCGCTTGCCTATGTCTCGCATGTTGCGGCCTTGTTTTATCAAGGCTTGGTTGCCCGCAGCCCGCCCTTCTTGGATCATCCGCGCGCCCATCTGCACCTCATCGATGCCACGGTTCAGAGTATTGAAGGATGTACGAGCAATCTCGGCAGGAAATGCGATGAAGTTACCAAGAGGCAGCTTTCGCAACCCCTCAATAAACTGCGGGACTCGCTCGTAGTTTGGAACCGTGTTCTTTACGATGTCAGCGGCATAGGCGTTTAAACTCTTTGCGCCCTGAGATTTAGCAAATGCTTCTGCTGCGTTTATGTCCCCATCAAAAGCATTGATTAACTTGCTGCGTTCAAAGTCAAAGTTGTAAATCTTCCAGATATCATCGCCGCCTTGATACAGATCTCGCGCGCGTTTATCTAGTCTACCAAGTCGAGACCCCAAGAATTGAAGAGCCGCGCCTCTTGATTTCTTTTGCGCCAGGTTTATTCCGAGATCGTCCACGTCACCCTTGGTGTAATACGACAGTCCATCTTCAACGGTGCGCTCAAGTTCACGAAGTTGTGCCTGTGTGCCAACAACACCAAGCTCTTGTAATTCTTGGAAGAAAGCGGCTCGATCTTCAGGGGATGACTTACGAATATTTTCAAACACAAGAGCCACGGATTCGAACACATTTGCCCCACGCCCCACGTTGCCTTGTGCTCCTGCAAAAAGCGCCGCTGACGTGACGTTTCGTATTTGAGTTATCGGGCTATAAACCGTTTTGACTTTTTGAGAGAAGCCTTTTCCCAAAAGGAAGGTGCTCATCAATAGATTAGTTTCAGGGTTAAACCGTTTTGTGTTCCGGGTAAGATCACGATAAATAGGATTGCGTACAAATATGCGAGTCTCAAACGGGGTGTCTTTACCAGTAGATGTCAGAGAACCAAAGCCAACGTCTGTAAGTTCTGTGTAATCCGCTCTGTTTGCTAGAGACAGACCTTGATACACATTGCCATCAATGATGTCATCTCCACCGATACGGGCGCCATCTACAATCTGTCCACGACCTTGGCGCAAGAACCCATAAAAATTATCTACCGCTATCGTTTCCGCCAGATCGCCCACGGTGCGAACATACGCTTGTGTTGGATCTGTAATTTCTCCAAGAAGTTTTTTCAAAACTTCTTCTTCCATGCGACGAGGGCGGAACATGTCACGGCTCATACGATTCCGAGCGGCCCGTGCCAGCTTCTCACTTTCTTCGATAAATCCAACTTTGTTTCGATACCGATTCACAAAGGTATCAATTACATCGTTAACTATACGATCAGTAATTGGAGCATCGTTCGCAAGCTGACCAAGTTCATCAGTATCAACGATCTTGTTGTACAAGTTACGAGCGGTGTTTGGATTTTCACGCAAAAATCTAGCGACCTGGCTACGATTTTTTACGTACTCGTCCGAACGAAAATAGGCATCTGGATCCTCGAATACGCGGTACTTACGTCGCAAATACTTTCCAAAGTTTTCTATGATTTCGTTTCGAATATCTTGAGAAACATTTTGCGTTCCATAATCACTGTTCACAATACGGGCAGACAGATCATCAATCTGTTTTCGCATTTTCAACACAGATGCACGGGCAAACTCTGGTATTGCTTCGATCAAATGATTTGGATTGTTGGGGTCAAAGGCTTCTCCTGTACGTGCGGCACGACGAACCGCTGCACGACGGACTTCAGCACTATTCAAAAAGTTTGGATCCTTGGTCAAGAATCCATAGATCGAGTTTGTAACTTCGATTCGACTGAGTTCTCCAAACCCTTTCAGATTTACCTTTTCTGCTCTTTTGAATATTTTATCTGTCTCTCGCTCAAGTTCTCTAACAGCATACGCAGCCTGGTTGGCTTGAGAGTCAATGAAACCTTGTATGTCAGACCGACGTTCAGCAGCCTCTCTGGTAAGATTGCCACGGAATCTTAACCGAGCTTTCGTGCCCTCAAACACATCAGACATCGTCGTATCTGGAGACACATTTGCAAGTTTGGTGATTGGACGAGGCACAGATATGTTGCCTATGTACTGTGCCGCTGCGCTGTCACCTGTTGCTTCGGCAATCTTTTGCAAAGCACTGCGTGTGCCCGACGCTACCGGTGCCAGAATCTCGCCCGTCAGCATCAGGCCAGGCTTTGCAACTAACGCTGTCGTGCTGAGAAGATATGGAAACGCCGCTGCTATGGCACCCGCCTCTGCACCGAGCCGAGCTTTGTTACGAAACCTACGCCCAGCTTCGAGCCTGCCGCTAAGACCAACATCTTTTTCGGTCATGGTAGGACCGCCTTCGACAAAGTCACCGATTGTGGTGACACCATCGTCTGCAACCATGCCGTCTACAATAAGCGCAGCCCCAGCCTGTTGTGCACGGAGCTTGGCTGTTTGGCCTCTGGTTAGTCTTGCAGGCATTGGACCTGCGGCAGCAACACGACCACGACCCTGCTGACGAATAGCTTTCTCCAGCTTGCCGAGCTTGGAAATCTTCGAAACTGCGGCGACACCCACACCGCCCGGCAGCAAGAACTGCCCTGTTACATCACCGATGGTGCCAGCGACCCCAACAGGATCAAGGCCAAGGGCTTCGCGGACATCGTCCCCAGCCTGACTGATTGCACGAGTTGTGTTGGTATCGAACACTGAGTCGATGGCTATGCCACCAAGTTCGGCTACACCTTGCACCGCTTTGGTGACGCCAGATCCGAGACCTTCTGCAAACTCTTGCAGAGTGCCTTCGGATTCTACGGAAGGGTCAACGATACGATCACGGGCGACGAGCTTTTGACTGCCAGATCCCACGCCCATTTCATCCGCGCGACGACGAGCTTCCTCGTCCGACATGTCGTCAGGAACTTCAATAAATTTCCCGTTGTGTTGGATAATTCTAGCCACGAGGCTAGTCTCCTACAGAAGTGGTCTCTACACCAAGGATTCCCACATCCGCTACGGTAAGAGGCTGACCACTGGCAGTCGCTACAGCCGCGATTTGCTCTCCAATCGGATTGCCTTCTGCAAGGGAAGACAACAATGTTGCCCCGCCTGCGGCCAAATAGTGAGCAACTGTAGGGCTGTGTCCAGAATCTAGAAAACCTTTGAGTCTTAATTGATAGCCCTGCGGCGTAACAGTCTTGCCGGGGTACACCATCTTGATCGCATCTGCCTGTGGCACACCGTAGTTTTCCATAAGAACCTGGATCTGTTGCGACTTGTCAGGCAGGTCGTTGATCTTTTCAAACAAATCAGCAGCAATGTCGTACTTCTTGAGGAGCAGCGCCTGTTCTGATGCTTCCGCCCGTGCCTCTTCGGCCAGACCCATCTCAAGTCCAGCCAACTTGAGCTTCTGTTCTGCTGCTTCAATCTCGCGAACATCTTCGCCGTAACCTTTGAAGGACTCTTTACCAGCCTGCGCGACATTGGTTAGGAAGTCTGGAGACTGACCTGCGGCCATGTTCAAGAAGAATTCCATAATACGAAGATCGCGGCGACTCTTTAGATCAGGCGCCTCAATCCCGTAGTCTGCTAAAAGTTTTTTTGCATCGTCTACGTATTCGCTTGTTTTCTTTTTCTTGCCCTCTGGAGTTGTGGACTCCAACATTTGTTGTAGTTCCTCAAAAATATTCTTCGGGCCTTCTTGTTTCGGAAGAGAAGGTCGTCTTGACTCAACCAAATCATCAAATTGTTCTGTTAGATTTGTGTCGGGTGCCACAGACGAGGTTGCGTCTCCCGCACTAACCTCGGGTTCGAAGTTCACGTCACCCGGTTGATTAGAAGGTATGTCCTCTGCGCCCGGCATGTCTCCAGTTGGAACAACCGGAGGCACAACAGCACTTGACGAGCTTCCTGTGCCCGGACCCGGTGCAGGGGGCAGAGCAACGGACTCGTCCGTGGACGGTGAGCCACCAATATCAAGCTGTGCTCGTGATCCAAGTATGTATTCATTCAAAAAGTTTTTAAAACCTGACATGCCAGTAAGGCCAGACCGAGTTGACACACCTCCGCCGTCTTGCATGCGAACAGGCTCTTGCTGCTGCATCGCAGCGTTCATGATCCGTGGACCGGAGGCCAAGATTCCTTGTGGCATACGTGCCATGCCGCGACGTTGCTGCGGAGTGGTAAACATTCGGCGATCAAGTGGTCTCCGCATCATGTTGCTGCTCCCGCTGCCGGACTATTGAAGAAGCCACCGTACAAACCTGCGCCAAGCAGGCCGATACCTTGCGACAAGACACTTGGCGGTGGTGTATAGGTCTGCGTGGTCTGCTGCTGTAGTGCTGGAACACCACGGAAGATGTCGCCCAGGAATCCAAGCTGTTGGAACGGAAGCTGCTGCTGTGCTAGCGCATTCTGTTGTGCCACGTTCAGTGCTTGTTGTGCTTGACCCTGTTGCAACCCGCCGATACCAAGCAACGTGTTAATGTCTTGAGTGCCCATCTGCTGGCCTTGCATACCAAGCTGTGCGATACCGCCAGCTAGCCCCTGTGCAAGACCGCCTGTAAGCTGCGCCTGACGAAGTTGCTGTGCTGCTGCGTCTTGTGCCAGCTTCGAGGCTTGTGAGAACCCGGCACTGCGGAGGCGTTCACCAGTTCGTGCCTGCTGTTCAAGGACATTCCTGCCTAACTCACCTTGCAAAACTGCGGCGCGGCTTCCACCGAAAGCTCCCGATCCGACAGCTTGAGCGTTCGCTGCACGTTCCTGTATTCGGCCTTGACGACCAATGTCATCCTGTGCGCGCTGAACAACGTCCTCAAGGAACGGGTCCATGTACGCTTTGTAGGCGTTTGGATCCATGCCGGCGCCAGCAGCAAGTGCTCGCGCCTGACCAAGGCCCGAAGTCAGAGCTTCTTTGGATTCAGTAAGAAACGGCTGAAACGCACCTACACCACCGAGAGCAGATGTGATTGCCTGTTGTTGACCCTGCGAAAGTCCAGCAAGCTGTTGCTGGACAAACGGCATGGTCAAACCCTTGCCGCCTTCGTCAACGGGCTTAAACAAATTCTGAGCAGAGGTCAGAAGATCAGCGACATACTGTTCCTGAAATTCAGGCAGTCTGGTCGTAACTGTTTGGGTTGCTGTTGACATTAGCCCTGCGCCTCCAGTTCTGCCATCATATCATACATACGAGCAGCGCCGATATCTCTATCTCCACCGCCTGCACCTCGAACCGCTTTGGCTGTCAGGACAAACTCACCGTCAGACAGTCGAGCCGGCACCGAATCTGACGTGCCTGTTCCTGGTCCTGTAACTTCACCACCGCTCATCAGACTGGCTATGCCACCCTCTGCTCCAGAGAGATTTATGTCAGATGTTGGAACAACAAAATCATTTGGATTTGGCTTGGTCTGTATCTCTTTGCGATATTGTTTTAATTGATCTGGATCGTTCAATTGCACGATGGTGCCGTCGCGCAATCGTCCTGTCATGGCAAAGTCTTTGCCAACCGGCTCCGGTCGTTCTTCAAAGCTATACTCTTCGCGCCCACCCAAAGCACCGGCAAGACCCAGAGCACCAAGACCGAGCATGGCTTTCTGACCAAAAGACATGCCTTTGAACAGACTGCCGATCCCAGCAAAAGACCCCCCGCCCATGCCAAAGCCGATCATCGCCGGAATGGCGATGGGAGCAATCTGCTTCAATCCTCGTGTAAGATTTCGGAACAGGCCCATTACGTAACAACCTTTACAGTGCCGCTATCATTATACAGTGCGCCCGTTTCCAGTCCAGATGCGCTTGTTGGCAGGTCGGTCAGGGTTAACTTCGTGCCACGCATCTCACCAGGTGTTCGTTCTTGCGAGATGAATATCTCTAAAGCTCGAAGCAAATCTGCCATGTACTGCGGATCGTAGACCTCTGGAGCCTCTGGCAATCTGGGCGGTGGATTTTGTACTTGTGCCACTACTGTCTCCCATCAGGACGTAGATCAACACGAGGACTACCCAGCTTCCACTTGGTTCCAAGAGCCGTGCTTTCTACACGGAGTGCGAAGGATCTGCCGCGTGAACGAATATGCAACTGCTCTGTGAAAGTTTCAACGTCACTTGATATCGACCCAATCGTGGTTCCTGAATCGGTATTGTCGAACGATGCACCAGGAAATCGTCGAGACTTCACAGTGAACACAGCTTGAGGACTACTCAGGTTGGTCGATCCCAAGAACGTCAGGTCTGGTATCACGCGCCTAATATATGTGAACTTGTCGCCATCACCGATGTCAATCGCAGCGGACTCAATAAACGAAGTCATGGCTGATCCGTCATCGTCAAAGCCAATCTCGTGGTTGAAGATGTATTGGCTGCCTGCCGCCAAAGGGTTGGCCCGTGTTCCGCGATCCAACCATGCTGTCCGAGCGAGACTACCAAAATACCAAACCTTTTCTCCATAGTTGTATATCACATACTTGTCGTTCTCCGTGGAGTTGGCTGACGGATAGAACCAGAATATCTCGCTGAATTCAGAGTTGATACCAGAAGTAACCTTGTCGGACTCAGAGCGGTTAAAGTCACCAAACACTTTTTGCCGCACGGTGCATGGAAGCTGCTGCGTACGACCGGCATAGATGTAGAAGTTATCTATACCCATCCAGTACACAACGTCCTCTGTGGCTACGGCTGAGTTTGGCCCCATGATCGTAATGTTTGAAGCAAGCTGTGATAGACCAAATGTAAACGGTGGTCCGATGAACCGCATCGAGAACAAGGCTGTGTCAGTCCAAACGAGAATTTCACGCTTTGTTTCAACAGCTTGAACAAAGGTAGACCCTGCGCCAAGTCTCAAGTCCCCGGCAGTATTGGTCGCGGTCGGGAAAAAGTCGATGGGATCTTCTTGACTAGAGAACCGTATGAGTAACGGGTCCTGTACACCGTCACCCTGCGTGGCGCTGGAATTTGCACCCAAACCGTCCGCACCAAACACAATAACATGCCGGTCTTGATCTGACACAAGAACTTGTTTCGCTTTCTGCGGGACACTTGTCTTTGTGCCCGTGCGTGTGGATAGTTCGATAGCTCGTGTGGACAGATTGTTCGTGCGGTCCCAGTAAAAGATATTGCTGTCCCGTGCATTGATTAGCAGATCTTCGCCGAAGTTGTCATGCGACCACAGACGAATCTGTGTCGTGGTTGTCAGACCGCCAGATGCCGCATCGCCCCAACCAAAATAATCATTGTCGCTGTTGGCGTTGCCCTCAATCAAAGTCACGGTAGCACCGTCGGCATGTGTTGACGCCTCAGTGCCAGACTGTGCGCGTGTCACGGTCAAGTCATTGGTCGATACGTTGGTGACTTTCAGTATCTCATTATCAATTAGTATAAGGTCATTGGTGGCGATACCTGTGCCACTAGTCACGGTGAGCGTGGTGTCTGAATCAGAAAACGTACCGCCCTCGTTGATGGTGGTCTCAAGAGCGCCTGCCGCCACGCCGCCGTACAAGCCTGCGCCCCAACCTGTACCACCGACCGTCGAGTCCAAGCCAACATTGATCTGGTATGCGCCCACGGTGCTTGATCCGCCGTTGCCGCTATCAGAAGAGTTAGCCGCCACACTTGCGGTGATCGTGTAGCTGTTAGCATTGATGATGCTGACGATCTGATATTCTATGTTGAGGATTGCAGCAGTGATGTTGCCACCCAACGAGGCTGCGTCAGAGAAGGTGACGAAGTCATTCTCGACTGCGCCATGCCCGGTGTCCGTGACGGTGATGGTTGTGCTGCCGTTGGTGGCTGCAAAAGTTACATCACCCGCGCTAGTGGTCAAACGAAGAGGTGTGATGTCATTAAATGCGCCACCTTCTTCGATGTAATATTTCAGATGTGTGCCAATACCAAGATAGTTTGAGCCGTCGAGCGCGATCCAGTTATGTAGCGCGCGAGCAGACCCAAGGTAGGTGGACGAACTAAACTTCTCCCAGCCACCCAGCTTTTCTGGATACCCAAACCGAAACCTGATCTTGTCGCAGTCACGCCAACCACCTTCGTTAGAGTATGAAGTGACCTCTTGGTTGATGCCGGGTCTAAATTGTAATTTTGTCAGTGGCATGCAATCAACCTATTGGGGTGCCGGGTGCGTTGAAAATGTCCATATTGATTGTGCTTGATGTTGGCACGCTAGTATTAGCAGGGTGTGACCATGACCAAGAGGGGGATGATCGCGTGTCTGATTTCGCCTCACCATTGGTAAAACTGCTATCATTGCCCCAAGGCGAAGATGTAAGATCTACAGTCAGTCCTGTGTTGTTCGTTAGGCTAACGGCGTAGGCGACCACCGTGCCTGATGTGCCACCGTTGGTGTTGGCTGTGTACTGAATAGTGGGAGAACCAGACCAAGACCAGCTTTGCGATCTGTTGATTGTGCCACCACCACCGGCACCCGCAGAACAAGTCCACACAATTTCATCACCGGGCGAGCAAGAAACGGTAGAGCTACCACCGTTGTTGTCAAACGTGACTACAGTTGATCCATTTTTGGTTACAGTCAGAGCTTTTTTGTCACAAGACACAGAAAGAGTGGTCGATGCGTCAAGGACTCGCGCTGTCCATGTGCCTGTGCCAGAGCCAGCATTTTCTCGAATCACGTTCCAGTTGCCGCTAGATTGACCACCACTGAATCCAGAGTTGCCTTGTGTGATCGTGGTGCTGAAACTACTGTAACCGCTACCCAGATTGTTTACGACTGCTGCAATATTATTGACTGTCGAGCTAGATGTGCCGCTGTCAGAGCTTGTCTGCGGAACATTGCTGCCGTTCCGATAATACTCTGACAAAGCGGCGGGGTTGGACCCCCCATAGAAAGATTGAATCTCTGATATGGAGATTGCGTTACCTGCACCACCGTTAACACCCATTTGTGTCTCCTACGAAATGGAGCCAAAAGCAGTTACGTCGCCTGTGACTTTCAGGTTGCCGCTGGTGTCTAGCTCCATCTTAGCGGTGCCTGCATAGTTAAATAGCAACTTGTTTGACGAGACAGTCACTGTCCAATCGTTTGATCCGTTGTCCAGCGTGAAGCTGTCGCCTTGCACGGTGCCAGTAACATCCACCCCCGCCGAGGTCGTTTCAATCTTTTTGCTGTCGTTGTGATAAAGCTCGACGGCACCGCCATCTACAAACTTTGCCATTTCGTGACCATCAGCACCGTCAACATTCAACGTGCCTAACGTGGTGATGTGACCGTCTGTGCCATCCCAATACACAGAGACATCGTCCCCAGCACCAAACTTGAGTCTGTTGACCTCTGCGCCAGAACTATCTGGAAACTCAATATTGTTGCCGTTTGTATCTAGGACGCCACCAAGCTGCGGGGTGGTGTCGTTTACAACGTCAAAGGCGGCGACTTGCACTTGTGCGCCAGAACCCGCGCCATCCGCAAACACCCAAGCTGTTTCTCCATTGAGGACAGAAGCGTTGCCGCCAGAACCTTGCGTAAACGTAGCTGTTTGACCGGAACTGTTTTTAACCAAGTACACCTTGTCTTGGTCATTTGGGCTGATGGTAATCGTGTTGGTGCCAGAGGGCGAACCCGCAAGCAACAAAACCTTGTGTCCTCCATCAGATAGCGCCCCATCTGTGGTGGTAAGCGTGGTGGTCGTGCCAGACAGAGACAGCGACAACACGCCGTTGATGGCGCGATCAATGATATCGAAGTTGGTGTTGGTGGTCGTACCCCAAGTACCCGCCTGTTCACCAGAACCGGGTTTCTCGATGCCGAGATTGGCTGTGTATGAAGATGCCATTTAATTCACCACCTCTGTCCATGTTTCTGCCGTGCTGCCAGCATTGATCTCGGTCCACGTATCACCCGTGTGTGTGATTTCTGTCCATGTTTCGGCAGTTTCTCCGGCGTTGATCTCCACGAACTTAATATCACCGCTTGTGGATTGTACCACCAAGAACTCAATATCAGAAGTCCCGGTGGCGATTCTTATGGCAGCGGTGCTTTGTGTGAACTCGCTGCTCAATGTGCCAGTAGTGGCGGTGCGAAGTCGTATTCCCGCTGAAGTTTGTGTCAGGTTGGCACTGAGGTTACCCGGCACACCCACTAAGATGCCACTTGCAACCGACGCCTGACTACCAATTCCTGTCATTTCTGACGAGCCGGAGGCTATGTGTATACCTGTCGCCGTCTGGGTGGCGTTGGCTGAAAGCGAACTTACGCCGGTCTTTACAATACCTTGCGTAGCAGCAAATGGCTCCTCTGCAAAGGCGGCAGTCGCAAACATCAGTCAGCGTCCTTGACGGTCAACTCACCGGCTGCGACCTGACGCATAATTTCGTCGTATTCTTTGTTGCCGGGTGCATCGTTTGGCACAATATATTCTTTGCCGTTGATAACAGCTTTCATGCAAGCATTGTTGCCCGAATAGT
>Ga0209348_1000868_pt1 | contig 15233 bp, 12 predicted proteins | sample ETNvirenome_2_30_FD_184065 | JGI IMG/M metagenome (GOLD analysis project Ga0209348, IMG submission 184065) | Marine viral communities from the Pacific Ocean - ETNP_2_30 (SPAdes) (version 2) | ecosystem: Environmental > Aquatic > Marine > Oceanic | place: Pacific Ocean | collected 2013-06-22 | reverse complement strand
ATACTGGATCTTTTAATCAATACCAAGACAGCACTAGCTCTGTAAAAAGTTATGTTGAAGGACAATATGATAATGCTGGTAACGTATATCCAGCTGCTTTAACAGAACCAATATTTAGAGCTGGTTTTGATAGAAAAGAAAATCACTACGTAGCAAACTTAATTAATGCTAGTGCCGCTAGACCAGGTGAAGTTATATTTGGCAGTGATGTTAGTGGTGTAAAAGGATACTTAATGACGGTTAAAATGTCAATAGACGGTAGCACAGACGTAGGTGGTGCTAAACAATTATTTTCAGTATCATCAAATTATGTATTATCATCTATATGATTGAAACTTATAGTAATTTTTTAAAAACAATAAATTTAACTGAAGATAAATTTTTAAAAGAAATAAATAGTTATCCAGTTTTTTATTGTTATGAAGACAAACTAGAAATAAAAACTTCTAATATAGAAGGTGTTGGTTGTTTTATTTTGTGTGATTATAGAAAAAATGAAGAAATAGGTAGTGTATTATATGGTAATTACAAAACTGAGTTAGGTAGATATGTTAATCATAGCAAAAACCCTAATGTGTATTTAAAGTCTAATAAATTTTATGCTTTAAAAAATATTAATAAAGGAGAAGAATTATTAGTAAATTATTTTGATAATTTAAAACAATTATTAAATGAACAATGATATAAAATTAAATAAAAACAAAGTAAGTGTAGATAGAGTAAATTTAATTGAGAATTTTACAGAAAAACTATTATCAATAGCAGATGGTGAAAATATAGTAGGAGATGGTGAAAATCTAGTTTATGAAACAGATCATTTGAAAATAGAACACGACTTTGTTGACGGAATTTATATAAGAAGGATGAATCTTCAAAAAAATGGCCTAGTAATAGGAGCTATACATAATCATTTACATGTTTGGTTTTTACTAAAAGGACATGTAACTATAGCAAACAAAGAAGGTGTTGAAGACTACGAGGCCCCTTGCCAAGTAATATCTACACCAGGCACAAGAAGAATTATACAAGCAAATGAAGATTCTATTTTTGTAAATGTACATAAAAATCCTGATAATCTAGATATAAATAAATTAAACGAATTAGAAAAACAATTTTGTTCTAAAAATATGGATGAATATAAAAATCAAAAAAAATGAGTGCAGTAATACTTACAGCAGTTGCCGCTGTTACAGCAGGAGTAGGAGCTTTAGGCAGCTTAGGCATCGGTATTAGTGGTAAAGTAAAAGCTAATAAAAATGCTCAAATAGAAGCTAGAAAAGAAAAAAGAATGCAGCAAAAGCTAGAAGCATTAGAAAGAAGTAGACAGCAAGTGGTTGACAAGTCTGATGAGATAAGAGCTATGAAAGATGAAGTTTTTAATCCTTATCAAAACTTAGGTGTAGCCATGCAGGGAGTTAATTTAAAAATGGAAGAAACAGATGAGGCGTTAGCAAATACCTTAAATGCTTTAAATAAATCAGGTGCTGGCGCTGGTGCTGCTACAGCATTAGCTAGACAGGCTGCCGCTAGTAAAGCTCAAGTAGCTGCATCTATAGAAAATCAAGAACTAAAAAATCAACAATTATATCTTGCTGGTGAACAACAAAAAGTTGGCCAGCAATTAAAGCTAGAACAACAAGCTCTACAAGAAGAAATTAATGTCTATAGTAGACAAGAAACAAGAGACATAGCACAATTAAATAGATTAGCTTCGCAGCAGCAAAACGCAGCACAAAGACAAATGCAGTTTATGGCAGGCGGTGACGCTGCTTTAGCGTCTGGCGTGGCGGGCTTTACTCAAGGAGCAGCTTCAATAGCTGGCATGGATTTTAGTGGATTTGGTGGTGCACCAAGCACACCAGCGGCTAATACTCCACAATCAACAAGCGTGTTTAACAGTGGTAGAGGTATAACTAGTGGAACAAGTGCTAATGCTACACCTACTGGAGGTGGATCTATAGTACCTGTAAATCCTTCAACAAGCATATTTAATAGTGGTAGTTTAACTTATCCATGATAAAATTAAAGTAAAAATAATATGGGAGCATACGAAAATCCACAAATGATACAAACTTATGCCGATCAAATGGCTAAGAATATAACTACCTTTTATAAAGGAGCTTTAGGTGCTGCTAACACATTGAAAGCAGCTCAAGAACAAAGAATTAAAAAAGCTGAACAGGATTTAAAAGAAGCAGAGAAAAAAGAAGCAGATACATATGGTAGTATTGATTCAGCTATTGCTAAAATAGAAAACGATTCTAAAGATTTTTTAGGTTTAAGTGATGAAAGAGAAGCTGCTGATTTACAAAAGCAAATTAAAGCTAATCTAGAGTTAATAAGATCTAAAATGGACGGTGAAATAACAAGTGATATGTCTTTAAGAGAGATAAATCAAGTTAAAGCTAAATATACTGCTCAAGTAGCTACTTTTAAGCAAGACTTAGATAATTTAGCAGCTGCATATCAAGAGTGGAATGAGTCAAAAGGATTAAAACCAAATCAAGAAGGAGCTATAATTCCTAGTTATAATCCTGAAATGATAAGCATATTTAAAGCTTTTGATGATGATAAATATAATGTAAGGCTAACACCTCGAAATGATGGTGGTTTTGAAATATCAGAATTAGATTTTAGCAAACCTGAAAATGGAGGCTATGCTGTATCTAACTCTTTAAACTTGTCTGACTGGAGAAGAAAATCTGAAAAAGATGGATATTTTCAAAATACAACTAAATTAGATTTAGACGGTGTAGATAAAGAATTTAAAACTTTAATAGATCGAGGTATTATAGGTAGTGTCGCTAAAGGCCCTAATGGAGAACCATTACCTGTGCCTAAAGGAAAATCTCCAAAAATGGTATTTGATCAAAATCTTTACAATACATGGAAGCAAACAGCAGGTGGTCAACAGTTTGCTAAGAGTTTGTATGATAGTAAAAATGCAGAAGGATATTGGCGTGGCTTAGGCACTATGGAAAAAACACCAAACACAGTTCCTATTATAGATCCTGCGACTGGGCAACCTCAAATAAACCCAAATAATCAACAAATAGTAACCCAAACAATAGATATTGAACAATTCAAACCTTATAAAGGTCAAGAGTTTAGCCCTGAAAATATGCAGAATGCTATTTTTGATATATTACAAAGTAGATACGCTCAATAATAAACTTAAATGAAGCCAGAAGAAATATTATATAATACAGTTTTAGAAATAGATTCTACTTATGGTATAGGATTAGATGAATTTGTCAGTAATTTATATCAAAATGAAGGTTATTTACTAGCGCTAGATAAAAGTATTAGAGGGTTTAATGATGAAACAAATAAAGCTTTAGATCAAATTAAAACTAATTTTAAATCTGAAGGAATACAAAGCGAATTTATAACGCAAGATACAGTTAAAAAACCAGAAGAAACAACTGTAAATGAAAAATTAACTCAATTACTACCTGTTGGTTTATTTGACGTAGAAGGATTAGATAATGAAGATAAGGCTAGAACTTTAACTAGATATTTAAATAAAGTAGCTCCAAGCTTAAACGCTAAGTATGATAATCAATTTGGTGGTACAAAAGTTGACGGAAAATTTGTTAAAGGTGGTTATGCTACTATAGACGTTAATGGAGAAAAGATAGATTTATCTAAAGGTGAAGCTATTGATCAACAAAAGCAATTAGTAAACATTTTATCTAACATCGAAGGTTTAAATCTAGAAGAACTAGAGGCTAATATAGCTAAAGACGATGCTGAGTTTAAATCTTTAACTTCTTATGATAAACCAGATGAAGTACAGTTTAACATTGGTGAATATAAATATAAAGGCAATACTACTTTACCTTTTGTACTGAGCGAAAAAGAACAAGAAAGAATAAGTAAAGAGCTTGGTAATGAGACTAGACTAAATATAACTACTGGTAAAGAAGAATTATATAATGATTTAAGTATTTTTGATAAAATAAAAGTAACTGAAACTGTTCAAGGTGCTATAGAAGGTGCTTCTGGTAGTAAAAGAATGGAAGTAGAAAAATATGCTAATGACAAATTTGAAGACTACTTAGAACAAGCTAAAATGATACTACAAGAAAGGCGTAAAGCAGATGGTGTAGTTCAAAAATTAGAAGATGGAGTCAGTCCATTAGGTATATTAACAGGTGGAGAAATAAGCGAAGAAGAGATAAGGAGAGAAGCTTTAAAGCTTTATGAAGCAGATTTAATATTAGAAGCTAAAAAACAAAACTTTGAAAAATATATAGAAGGAGATATAGAAGGGATTAAAGGACTTACTGATGAACAGAAGAAAGATCTTAAATTAAAAGCAAGTAAAACAGTTAGTCAACAAGCTGCTATATTAGAAAGAAAAAATGATGTTCTTAATGACTACTTAGCTCAAATAGAAGCTTTTAAAGATCCTGAAAACTCTAAATATGTTTCAGAATTAAACGAATTTAAAAACAACTCTAGCGTAGTATATGACATAAAACCAGGTGAAAAGTATTATCAATCTGAAGATGGTAGAAAAATACCAGCTTGGTTATATGATGCTGCTAAAGCAGAAACTAATCGTATTATAAAACTAGGTGAAGAAGCTAGAGAGCTTATACTAGATATAAATGAAGGTACTAAAGATTTAAGTGATAACAAGGAAAAGTTTAATATAATTAGAAAAAATTATAATGACGCTTCTAAGTTTGGAGTTATGCTTGGTTTGGCTACTACAGATCTAATTACAAGCACATTGTATGGAGCTTACAAAATTGCTCAATATTTAAATCCTGTCAGCTTAGCTATGAAAATTACTGCTGATAATTTAGGTTTTGACGATCCAGTTGATCAAGGTATGATGGCTTTAAAAAGCTGGGAAGAAAATGTTAGAGACGATTATAAAGATGATATAGCTTTTGGTGATATTAACAGTCTAGCTGATGTTGGTCAATACACTTATCAAAGTATAGCTAATCAAGCTCCTATAATAGTTTCTATGATAGCTACAGGAGGTTTGAGTGGTGTAGCTGCTAAAAGTGCTGGTTTAACTGGTAAAGCTCTTCAAACAGCAGCTAACGTTTCGAGCTCTAGTATGATAGGTTTATCTAGTTTTGGAGGTAAAATGTCAGATATGAACTATGAAGAGTTTACAACTGGAAAAGATTTATATAGTGACACTGAAGTTTTTTTAAAGTCTATCGGTTATGGAGTTGCTGAAGGTGCTTTTGCATATTTTAGTACAGCTCCATTATTAAATAAAGGTCTTGGAAAAGTAGCAGGAGTTTCTGATGACTTGCTAGAAAGAGAGTTAAGTGAAGGTTTTAGACAAGAGATTTCAAAACATTTAAGAAAAGATATAATGCCTGAAACCTTAGGTGAAATGTTTTTTGAAGGTTTAACTACAGGTACTCAAAACTTAATAGATGGTAGACCTTTTATGGAGAACATGAAAGAGACTATAGTATCATCTGGAGCTTGGGGTCTTGGTATGAGTGGTATACCTAGTTTATATGTAGCAGGTACTAAAAATTTTACAGCTAATAAAGAATTAAATATAATAAATAAAAATACAAATTTAGCTAATCAATTAAGGCGTAAAAATGCATCATTAATAGAGTCTATAAATAATGGTACTGTTTCAGATGTTGCGGCTGTACAAGCAGATATAGATAATAATAATAGCTTAATACAAACTTATGAAGCAAAAGCTGTAGATGCTTATTTAACTGCTGAAGAGAATGTAAGAGAAAAAGGCATGTTACCTGATGATGCTACTAATTTTATCGAAGGTCAAACTAATTTATATAAAATAAGAGAAGAAGCTTATACTGTAGCAAATGACAAGACTAAATCAAAAGCTCAAATAGAACAAGAGCTAGAGATAATAGGAGAAGTATATAATCAAGCTGCTCAAGGCATGGAAAGATTTAATAAGACTGAAACTTTTGGAAGTGGTTATGGTGCTTTAATGATGAATGCTGCAGGTAAAGATAAGAACGATGTTGTTAGAAAGAAATATACTGAAATAACCAACCAAGCTACTCAAAACTTATTTGATAAAAATAGAACTAGTAGTAATCCTAAAGATAACTATAATCCAACTGGCACTGAAATAGCTAATGAGGCTGACAATATACTATTTGAACAGCAGATGGACAAGCAGCTTGAAAAAGATAGAAAACAATCAGAAAAATTAGGACATACTTTTATTGATTTTGAATCAAAGGAACAAGCTATTCGAGAAATAACCAACACGTATGATATAGCAATAGAATTAGAAACTAATCCTGAGTCAAAAGCTTCACTAGAGGCAAATAAAAAAGGAACAATAGAACGTATCAATAAAGGAAGTTTAAATGGTGGATCTATATCTGGCGCAGGTTTTGAGCTTGATTTTGCAGTGAGAGAAAACATGACGAAAAACAAAAGATTTACTACTGGTCTTCATGAAAACACTCACACTATTAGTAGAAAGTTATTAAAAAATAATCCTGAAGCTTTTAAAAACCTAGGTGATCAAATACTTAAATACTTAGTATATACTAATCAAACAGATGCTCTTAAATCTATGAATGCTAGTAATGCTAATCTAGCTTTAGATGGAGAGTTCGATTATGACGAAGTAATATCTTCATTTGTAGAGCTAATAGCCGAAGATAAAGTTGATTTAAATAAAATGGATAACTTTAAAGCTGCTATAGGTAAACTATTTAATGAAGGTTTAATGAACGCCTCAGATGGTGATTACAATATAGAATTTAAAGGTCAAAAAGATATATTAGAATTTTTCTTAGGATTTGGTAAGAAGCTAGCAGCAGGTGAAGTAGAACTTGCAGATCTAACAGAAGCACAAGATAGATTTAGTATTGTAGATAAGCAAGGTAAAGTTATACCTATAAGTGATACTAAAACTCAAAATAAAATAGCAGCTTCTAAAGTAAAAGCATCTGAAACTGCTAAATTTTCTAAAGCAGACCAAGATCTATTTACTAAAGTTAATGAAGTTTATAGAAGTGATCAGTCTATAAATAATAAAGCATTAGAAATAGGTAGTTTATATAGAAACTTTGTAGAGTCTAGGTTAAACAAAGGTTTTAGAGTTGGCAAAACATTGATAAGACCTAGAGATTTTGATGGTTTTAATAATGAAGTATTAGAAGATGTAGTATCTGATATGGCTACAGGTGGATCAGGTGTACCTGGATTAGTAAGAGCTTATGCTAACAGAGATATGAAAAGATTTAGTAGTATAACGCTGCCTCAATGGATTAACGCTAGATTAAATCAAAGAATTTTAGGGTATTTACCAAACGACTTGATTACTAATGACATATCTATAGACAGTGAAACAGCTAAACAAATAGAAGATGCTAAAGCAGGTAAATTTACAGAATTAGATTCAGACACTAAACAAGAAAAAGCTAGAGAAATAATACCAGTTGAAGATTTAAAAATAGTAACACCTGAGCTAGTAGATGAAGTAAAAGATATTATTACTAGAACTCTTAAGAAAACAGCTCTAGTTGAAGGTATATCTAACGAATCTGTATTAGCGGATCTTAATACTGCTATTGAGAAAGAAATAACTAAAGTTATTAAAAGTAAAATGGGTCCTATAACTAGAAGTGTTTTAGGTTTTGCGCCAAAGCAGTATATGGACTTTATTAAAGACGAGATGATGACTATAGTAGGCTCTATGCCTACTAATTTAATTAAACAAAAAGCTAAAAGCAAAGCTTGGGCAGAAGTTTTTAAGTTAGAAGAAATAGGTAGGGAAGATATTAAAAAAGTTAATCCAGATACAGGTAAAGTAACTAACTATAGAAAACAAATATTTAAGTTAGAAAAACCAGATCCTCAAAAATTCCAAAGATATTTTACTAGAGGTGGTTATACTACATTAATTGAAAGACAGAGATCTTTAATAAAGCCAATGGCTCAGCAATTAACAAGATCTGAACTAGCTAGACTTAGACAAGATAAATCATTTATAGAAGATCTAGCAGATAGAACTGGAATGACTGATCTTCAAGTAACCGAATTGTTCGTAGATAATGTTATACAAGACATAGAATCTGAATTAGACAATACAGCTAGTGAAATATTACAACAAGATACAGTTAAGTTTAGTGAAACTTTAGCTAATGCTAGCTCACAAGATAAACAAATTTTTGTAAGTGGATTAAGAAGTGATAGTTTCAAATCTATACTAGGTCAAATGCTTAGTAATTCTGAATACTTTAATAAAAATGGAGATACCAATGCTCTTAGAGAAGCTATTATAACTTATTTTACAGGTGTTAAATTTGACGATTTAACTTCATTTGATATAAAAAAGATAGCTAATGATTTTGGTGGAATATATAAGCCTACTTTTCAAAAACAAATAGCTGACGAAATGAAAAAGTTTAAAACTTTTGATGTAGCTGATATTGTTTCTGAAGCGTTTGCAAGAAGAGTAGAAAATCCAGAAGATTATAAAATTATTGAAGCAAATTTAGATATATTTGATGTAGATTTTGATAAATTTGATATAGATAGTATAAATCAAGCTAGAGCAATGGCTTTAAAAATAGCTCAAAAAATAGGTAAGCAAAAATTTCTAAGAGTGTTTGCGCCTGGTATGATGGGCCCAGGTGGCTTAGCTGGTTTAAATATGATTGCAGAACCTACTTCTATAAAGCTTACAGAATCAGATTATGATGGTTTTAAAGAAGGTAATGCTAGAGCTGGTATATTTAAAAACAAACCTGACTTAGAAAGAAATGTTTTAAATGATCCTAGCGTGCCAGACTCGACTGAAGGTGTAGGTAAAGTAAGTGATACAGGTAGATATGACAGTAGAGTACATAAAAAAGACTGGTATAAAAGTAAAAAATGGGAAGCTTTAGATGGCAATAGAAAAAAACAATTAGATTATATAGAAGAAATAGCCGAAAGTGGTGATGACAATAAAAGAATATTTAGAGAAACTATAAATGGTCTTGCGGAAGATGCTAATAAACTAAAAAAAATAGAAAAAGATTTTAACAGTGGAAAAATTTCTAAAGAAGAATTTGATAAACAAAGAAAAAATTTAATAATATTAACTCCAACAGAAGCTAGGTGGCTCGTGGCTACAGCTAGTGAGGATATGACAGGCGCTATTAAAAACTCAGCATCATTAATAGGTTTTCCTGATTTAAATAAAAAAGATTTAGCAGAATCATTAAATTTAAAACCAAATGATAAATATGTTTTAGAACATATGACTCCTGCTAAATACATGGCTTTAATTACATATAAATACTTGTTAGATCCTTCAGCTAAAAATAAATCAGATTTTAACACAGAATTAGACAATTTTAACACTATAATACTTCCTGAAGGAGTAGATACTATATTAAGAGAATCAGGCAAACAATCATCTATGGGATTACAACACAAAATAGGTGATAATCCATTTGACACTAGGTATGATGAAGTGTTAAAAATAATGAAGATAGTGTTAAGAGATGGTAGAGTTATTGGTAACACAACTAGTAACTTTAGTAAAATGAATAATAATCCTAAAACTAAACAAGCTAATGTAGATCTTGTAGATAAAAGTCAAGTTGTTAAAGCTTCTGAAACTAACAATAATGGTATTACTGTTATTGAAACAGAAGTACTAGATAAAGCTTTGTCTATAGCTAGAGATCCAGACGCTCCTGTTAAAAAGATTAGAGTATTTGATTTTGATGACACTCTTGCTGAAAGCAATAGTTTAGTTTTCTATACAATGCCAGATGGAACTAAAGGTGAATTAACAGCTGAACAATTTGCAGAGCGTGGTTCTGATTTATTAATTGAAGGAGCAGAGTTTAATTTTGATGATTTTAATATAGTAAGAGATGGCAAGCCAGGTCCATTATTAAAAGTTGCTAAAGCTATACAAAATGCTAGAGGAACTGAAGATGTTTTTGTATTAACAGCCCGGGCCCCTGAATCTGCACAAGCTATACAATCATTTTTAAAAAGCGTTGGACTTGAAATACCCATAGAAAATATTACTGGCCTTGGAAATAGTTCTGGCATAGCTAAATCTAGTTGGATCGTAAATAAAGCTGCTGAAGGTTATAATGACTTTTATTTTGCTGATGATGCTCCTCAAAATGTTAAGGCCGTAAAAAACGCTTTAGACTTGATGGATGTTAAATCTAAAACTCAACTAGTAAAAGAAAATACAATAAAGTTTAGTGAGACTGGTGGTAAAAAATTAGATTGGAAAACAGATGAAGCTGGTAATATAAATACTACTTTTAACGTAGGTAATAAAAAATATAATTTTAGTTTAGATTCCAGAGATAGTAAAGGAAGTTTTGATGTAGATTTTAATTTAGGCGGGAGGCGAGATCTCACTGGTACGGGTAATTCAGTTACAGTTATTAAAACGGTGTATAACGGCTTGTTAAATGCAATAGATCAAAACAAAAATATAAAAAGAATTGAGTTCTCTGCTGATCAAGCAGAGCCTAGTAGAGTTAAATTATATACTACTTTAGCAAATAGAATATCTAAGAAACTTGGATGGGAACTAGATGTATATGAAACAAAAAGTTTTATAGGTGGCGTAAATAGTTTTGACTTTGAATTAACTAAACCTAGTCCAATTTTTAGAGCTTTAGATGTTGTAGATATTAAATCACCAGTACAACAAGCTAAAGTAAGGTTTAGTGAAACTGTAGATCAAGCAATGAATGATATTATATACCAAAAAACAGGTATTGAATCGTTTAAAGAATACTCCGACGTAAGAGCACAAGCAGAAGGTAGAGGTAAAAGAAGCTTTGATTTAATACCAGCATCGGCAGAAGACTTTGGAGGTTTACTTTATAGGATGCTAGGTAAAGGAAAAATTGGTGATGCTCAATGGGAGTGGATGCAAGATAATTTGATTAAGCCTTACAATAGAGGTGTTAATGATTTAGTTGTAGCTCAAAATACTTTAGCCGCAGATTTTAGAGCATTAAAAGAAAGTTTAGAAGGTATACCTAAAAACTTAAAGAAAAAAGCTTTTGGTGGTTTTACATTTGAAGATGTAGTAAGAATACACACTTGGAACAAACAAGGTATAACAATAGAAGGAATATCTAAAAGAGATTTAAAAGATGTTAGTGAATTTGTAAATCAAAATCCAGAATTAGATGTGTTTTCAGATCAACTTATAGCTATTACTAAAGGAGATGGCTATTACTATCCAGGTAAAAACTGGTTAGCCGGTACTATTACAACTGATTTTAGAGAAGGTTTAAGAACTACTAGCAGGGCTAAATACTTAGCGCAATGGCAAGCTAATGTTGATGAAGCTTTTTCAAATAAAAATTTAAATAAAATAGAAGCTGCATTTGGTAATAAATATAGAGAAGCTTTAGAAGATTCTTTGCAACGTATGAAAACTGGGACTAATAGAAACCAACAAATGGGTCGTCTAGAGTCTAGATTTTTAGACTATATAAATGGATCTGTTGGAGCAGTTATGTTCTTAAATGCAAGATCTGCAGTGTTACAGACTATATCTGCATTAAACTTTGTAAACTGGGGAGATAATAATGTATTTGCTGCTGGTAAAGCTTTTGCTAATCAACCACAGTATTGGAAAGACTTTATGACATTAATGAACTCAGACTATTTAGTAGATAGACGTAATGGTTTAAAAATAAATGTTAGTGAAAATGAAATAGCTGAAGCTGCTAAAACAAGTAAGAATAAAGCTAAAGCTGTAATAAGTACTTTATTAAGTAAAGGTTTTGTATTAACTCAAATTGCTGATAGTTTTGCTATTGCTTCAGGTGGTGCTACTTTCTATAGAAATAGAATTAAAAAACTAATGAAAGAAGGTATGTCTGAATCAGAAGCTACAAAACAAGCTTTTCAAGATTTTAAAGAAGTATCTGAAACTTCTCAACAGTCTGCTGATCCTAGTAAAATATCTCAACAACAAGCTAGTACGATAGGTAAAATAATACTTGCTTGGGGTAATACGCCAATGCAGTACAATAGAATTATAAAGAAAGCTAGTTTAGATTTAGTTAATCGTAGAGGTGATTGGAAAGATAATATGAGTAAGATTATTTACTATGGAGCTTTACAAAATATTATATTTACAACTCTTCAAACTGGTTTATTTGCTGTTGCTTTTGGCGAAGATGAAGAAGACGATGCTGTGATGAAGGATAAAACAATATCTACAATAAATTCTTTGATGGACAACTTATTAAGAGGTATGGGTATTGGTGGCGCTGTAGTTTCTACTATTAAGAATTTAGGAATAGAAATATATGACAGATCTAAACGTAAAAAACCTGATTATGCAGATGTTGCTTTAAAGTTGTTAGATGTTGCTCCACCTGTAGACGTTAAAGTAAGTAAGTTTAGACAAGGTTTAACTACTTATGAATATAGCCAAAAAGATCCTAGACGTGAAGAATTTTTTAATGTAGATAATCCATCATACTCTGCTGCTGCTAAAGTTATAGCTGCTACAACTAATGTACCTGTAGATAGATTATTACAGAAAGCTCAAAATTTAGAGAACGCAATGGACGATCAAAACCAGTGGTGGAAAAGAGCTGCTTTCTTTTTAGGCTGGCCAGAGTGGCAGCTAAGATCTAGCAAAGAAGCTACTGAGTTTAAAGAGTTAATGAAAGAAAAAAGAAAACAATATAAAGAAGAAACTACTAAAAGACAAGCTGCTTTTAAAGTTTCTCAGATGTCAGACAAAGAAAAAGAAAGTTACGAAAGAGAGCAAGATAGTATTAGTTATGTTAAATTAAATAAACCAGAACAAGTGAGAAAATTAGATAGCTTAGGGCTAACTAAAAAAGAAATAAGAGCGTTAAAATACGAAAAAGATAGAGTTAATAAACTTTTAGAATTAATGGAGAAATGAAAATATCTGAAAACACAAACATACAATTAGATTTAAAAACAGTAGTAGCTATAATAACAATAACAGCATCTTTTGTAGGTATGTATTATACATTACAAGAGGACATAGCAGAAGCTAAAACTTTGCCACCAACTGAAGTAACTCGTTTAGAATACGAGCTAAAAGAAAAGTGGAACGAAGAGATGATAATAGACCTTAAAGAAAGAGTTAACATGCTTGAACAAGTAGATGATGTAGTGTTTGAGGAAATAAATGTTATTTCTACTTTAATTAAAGATGGCACTGAAAATGATGGTAAACTAGAAGAACTTAATAGACAATTAGAAGAATTAAGAAATAAAAAACCTAATACTAGAGTTATAGTAAAAGAAATTAAAGTTGATAAAAAAGGTAGAAAATTATAATGAAAGAAATATTAGACTTAGTAAGAGAATTTGGATTATCGCTAGTGGTAGCTGTAGCAGCTTCATATGCTTTGTATAAATTTTTCTTTTTTAGCATTAGAGAAGTTAAATCAACATTTGAAAAAAGACATGAAACTATGGCTAAAAACATGGAAGAAGTTAAAGTAGGTTTAGCAGAAATAAAGTCTGATTTAAAAGTGTTAGTAGAATTTTTAAAATCTTATAAAAAATAAATTATGGGTAAAATTAGTCCAGCATGTAAAGCTGCAGCAAAAAAGAAATTTAAAGTATGGCCTTCGGCTTATGCTAGTGGCTGGGGTGTAAGGTGTACTAAAAAAGGTGGACCACAAAACATGAAAAGTAAAAGAAAAAAATAACATTATGCGATCAAAAAATAAATGTAAAGCAGCTTGGGAAGCTTGGGAAAAACCTTATTTAGAAAAACCAGGTGGGAAAGAAGAAGCAGCTAGAGAAAAAAGAGAGTTTTATTGTGATAATGGTAAAATAAAAATGCGTCCTACAAATGACGCTGATGTACCTTTAACAGATAGACAAATAAAAAAACAAAGTGGAAAGTAACTTTAAAAATTTTGATTTAAGCAAATTAAAAAGACAAAGTCCACCTAAAAATAATTCATTAGAAACTTTTAGAGAAATACAAGATTTAAGTAAAATTAAAGATGATCCTAAATTTGTCAAAGACAACGATGATATGATTAAAGTTTTTGGTAATTTTGCTACAAAAAACAACTATAAGTTTCCAGAAAAGATTATAAAAGATATGTCATTAGATGCTTATGACAATGTTATAAAGAAATTAAAGTTTCATTTTAATAGGCCAAGACCAAAAGAACTAGCTAAACAGTATGGTATAAAATTAAACGATATTGAATTAGAATCTATGAAAACACCTGCATATCCATCTGGTCATTCTGCTCAAGGTAGATTTATAGCTAAGTATTTAAATGATTTAAATAATACAAGTAGATTTACTGCATTAGGAGAAAATATATCTGATAGTAGGAATGTAGCTAAAGCACATTACAAATCAGACTCTGAATTTGGAAAGCAGATAGGAGATATGCTTTATAAACATGTTAAAGAAAATGGCAAAGAAAACTAAAGGCGGAGGCACTAAAAAAGTATGTTTACCTGCTTCCAAAGTAAAATCAATGAGCAAAGAAGAAAGACGTAAAGTAGTTGCTGCTAAGAAGTCCGCCGCTGCTCAAGGTAAATATAAAAGATCTAGCAAATCAAACGTAAAAGGTGCTCGTAAAAAAGGAGCTACACTTAGAGATTGGTTTGAAAAAGAAAACTGGATAAACGTAGAAACAGGTCAACCTTGTGGAGCATCAAGTAGAACACGTAAAAAGAAAAAATAATGGCAGGTAGAGTAGATAAAAGTAAAATGCCTTGTAATAAACCAAAGAAACAAGCTCATGGATCTGGTCCATCTGGTAAATCACACATTGTAAAAGCTTGTAAAGATGGTAAACAAAAGATTATTAGGTTTGGGCAAGTAGGTGTAAAAGGCGCGGGTAAAAAACCTAAAACTAAAAAAGATAAAGCTCGTAAAAAATCTTTTCAAGCTAGACACGCTAAGAATATAGCTAAAGGAGTTTTCAGCGCGGCATATTGGGCTAATAAAGTAAAATGGTAATATGGCTTTTAAATTAAAAAATCCTTACGACATGAGGTTAATGAACACTTCCGTTAGCCACATAGAAGATGATGCTAATGTTTTAGGTAGAACAACTAGTTCTGGAAATATAACATTAAGTAAAGATATACCTACTAATCATATTAAGTCTGTTATAAAACATGAGTTAGGCCACGTTGATGATGTCAAGTCTGGCGCTTTAGCTTGGGATGATAAAAACTTTTATTGGAAAGGTAAAAAATATAATAAAGCGAAATGGCAAGGTAGAAAA
>Ga0209348_1000867_pt1 | contig 15254 bp, 18 predicted proteins | sample ETNvirenome_2_30_FD_184065 | JGI IMG/M metagenome (GOLD analysis project Ga0209348, IMG submission 184065) | Marine viral communities from the Pacific Ocean - ETNP_2_30 (SPAdes) (version 2) | ecosystem: Environmental > Aquatic > Marine > Oceanic | place: Pacific Ocean | collected 2013-06-22 | reverse complement strand
TTTTGGGTTCCTATAAGTCCCAAAGACAGAGACAAGCGAGATTGTTTGTCTTGGTCAGTGATTCATGGCGCACTGACTGCTTTTAAAATATCGGACAAAATTTCAAAATGGGTCATCCCAGATAAATATTATGTTTCATTTCCATATGGCTTGTTTGATCCAAGACCACTCAGTAAAAACAGAGACAAGATCAAGGCAAAGAAAAATTTTTATATCACACATAAAGGATTATCAGTTAAAGAGAATAATCACACTAGCTTTACCTTTGGCAAAGAAGAGTTTATAATTTATAGAAGAAACATCAGAAAGGGGACTGGGGTTTACACTAGCGATGTAAAAGACGAGCGCGGGATTCCTAGAAGCACATTACCAATTGAAAAACGATGGTCAGCTAGATTCTTTGACCTTAAGGATGTTTTTACCCACGACGACCCAGAGGCTGTCTATTACGAAGTGGATGAATTTAGCAACATGAATTCTTGGGATAATTATAGAGACTACATGAACACGGATTTGTCTAGAAAAATTAAAAGGCCTACTAAGGAATTGTTTTCTTACAAAGAGTTTAATAGAATAGCTTCTGATAGGGACTAATTATAACATGTCGGTTGCAGTCAAGAAATATAAAAAACTAGTGAAAGAATTATTATTTGCATATTCAGAACTTGAGTATGTTGATGAGGTTCTTAAAGACGCACACGCAGACTTCCAAAACTATTACAAATCGTTTTGTGATAAACACAATGTGCCGGTTGATCAACTAAACAAAGACAATGCTGAGAAACTAACAAAAGTTTATCCATCTAACGAACAAAAGGTAAATGAAGCCGGTTTGGTTCATTTTGAAAAAACAGACGAAGATAAAAAAGAGCATAAAATCTTTCAACGCATGTATAGAATTGTAGCAAAAAAACTACACCCGGATAGGTTTTCCAACCAAGAATACACACCAGAGATCGGAGAAAAAATTGAATCATTTAAGAAGGCAACTGCCGCTTATGACAAAAAAAATTGGTCAGTTTTCCTTGACATTTGCGAAAAATATGATATATTACCTACACGATATGAAAAAATCAATTCATTGATAAAGAGTGAGATCGTCGAAATAGCCAATACTATTGATAAAAAAAAATTATCATTTAGTTGGCGCCTTTACGAATGCGAAGATGACGAAGCTTGTATGGAGATGACAATAAAAGATTTTCTCTATCAACTATTTAAATTTAAACTTGGGGGGTAACATGAGCAACAAAATGAAAATAGAAATAACAAATTCGAGTGTTTATTTGCACATAGAGGATCTAAGCGAGTGTTGCTTTGAATTATGGGAGGTCGATGGACAAAAAGATAGTGCGGTTAAGGTTAAGATCCCCCTGAAAGAGTGGAAAAGCATAGTAAAACACTGGAAAAAAAGAAAAAAAGATAAAAAATAGTTGGGTTTCTAGTTACTTAATGAGATGTTTTTAAATGGCCAAACTATTGTTTGCATAGAGTCTTTTTTTATTTTTGAAAAAGGAAGAAGATACTACTGTAGTCATGTTGCTGATGGTTACTTTTTTATCAGCAATCATGGATCACACTTTAACGTCTCAACTATCAAGGTCCCTTTTGGTTTGGCAAAGAGGTTTAAAATTTTAACTTAATGGAGATTCAATGAAAATTAATTTAAGGCTAGCAGTGCTAATAGTAGCAGGCGTCCAAATAATAATGTTTATTTGTCTATATGCGTTGCTAAATCGGGTGAATAAACTTGAAAGCACACATGTAGAGGAAGGCCATGACAAGGAGAAATTTGTTTTTAAAAAAGAAGAGTAACGAATTGTAGCATAATTAGCTATGGGGGGCATTTTGTGTATTGTTCGGAAATTGCAATTGGCGACTTAGTCTGTCTTAAATCATGGAGAAACGAGTCAGATGATTATGGCTGGATTTCTTTTCCTACAGATTATGGAATTGTAATAGAGATTATTGAAGTAACTCAAGAGTTTACTTTTATTGATAGAAAAATTAGATGCTACGATTTTGTTATCTTTTGGGTTATAGAAAACAACACAGAACAATTACCCGATGTTATTATAGAAAAATACACAGACTGGAACAGGAGGAGAAATGAAAAGTGAGGATTATGTAAGGCTAGTTATATCTGACTTGCACTTGGGGAGTTTGCACTCAAAAGAAGATTTGTTGTGTGAAATGGTTAATGAGATTGATTTTGATGAACTAATCTTAGCGGGTGACATTATTGATTTTATTAAAGTTCCAACATTCACCAAGAGGACAGTAAGGTTCATAGAAGCCCTAAAGAAGAAAGGTAAACCGATTGTTTACATCATTGGCAACCATGACATCAACCTGACAGAATTCCAAAATGAAACCATCAGTGGTGTTACATTTGTTGATAGGTATCAATTCGATTATGCTGGTAGAACCTATAGGATTATGCATGGGCACCAATTTGACACCGGCGTTGTGACTTGGCGCTTCTTTATGAAAATAGTTTCGATCTTTCAAGACTTTTTAGAGCGCACTCTCAAGTGGGACATGGCATCTTGGATGGTCAAGCAAAAATTAAAGAAAAGAAAATTGCGTAGGGTTTGGGACATCTTAAAGTGGAATAAGGAAGCCGATGTTTTCATCATGGGGCACACGCACATCCCGGAGGCTGTAATCTGGATTGACGAGGATGAAAAAATCAAAACCTATGTCAACACTGGTGATTGGATTGAACACCAAACATATGCACTGATCAAGGACGGCCAGATCAGATTAAAAAAATACAAAAAGAATTTGACAAAGTAACACTAAGATGATAATAGTATAACATAACTCGGAGGACAAATGAGTAACATCAAGTTTGTTGGGCTACATGCTCATTCTGGCGTTGGTTCGCCTTTCGATGGTTTCGGCTATCCACAAGACCACATGGACTTTGCATATGAGAACGGTTGCGAAGCCCTTGCACTTACTGATCATGGAAACATGAACGGAACTGCCTATCAGGTTCTTCATGCGAAGAAAATGAAAGACTTAGGCAAAAACTTCAAGCCAATTTTTGGCGTTGAGGCTTACTTCATTGAGGACGTTGTAGAGTGGCGTAAAACCTATGAAGAACACAAAGCGGACAAGGTAAAAGCTAGACGCCTGTCCAAAGAACAATCAGGAACCACGATTGAAGCGGAAGGCGAAACGAAATCGAAAGGTTCAGAACTAAATAGATCTAGACACTTAGTCTTGTTGGCTATGAATCAAGAAGGACTAAACAACATTTATAAAATGATCTCAGAATCATACACAGACAAATATTACTATAGGAAACCTAGAATTGATTATGAACTACTTAATAAATATAATAGCGGCGTTATTTGCCTTTCCGCTTGTCTTGGCGGTGTTTATGCTGGTTGCTATTGGGCTAATCGTGAAGAAGGCAAAGACGCTGTATTGGAGTGTATGCGGCAAGCCACCAGAAGAATGGTGGGAATCTTGGGAGACCGCTGGTATGGCGAACTCCAATGGAATAACGTCCCAGAACAACACGAACTAAATAAATATGTAATCCAAATGCATCATGAGTTCGGCATTCCGCTGGTCTCAACCGCAGATTCTCATTATCCAAACCCACAAGCGTGGAAAGATAGAGAACTATATAAAAGGCTTGGCTGGCTTGGGCGTGGTAAACCCGAGTGGCTTGACATGAATCTTCCCACCTCTGTTCAAGAGATGGAGTACGAACTCTATCCAAAGAACGGTGATCAAATGTGGGAGGCTTACCAAAAATATTCAACCGAAACAGGAGTAGATTATGACGATGAACTTGTTCTTCGCAGCATTGAGGAAACTCACAGAATTGCTTTTGAGCGTATTGAAGGATTCTATCCTGATAATGCCGTTCGTTTACCTGACTTTGTGGTTCCTGCTGGATATACTGCCGACGACTATCTTAGGAGGATAGCGTCGGAGGGTTTATTTTCTATGCTAAAACTTAATCATCAGTTGAGTTTTGAGAAGAAAACTAAACACCGCAAAGATGAAACCATCTTAGAATATGAGACCCGACTTGACCACGAACTCAAGGTAATCGCAGATAGAGGCTTTTCAAAATACTTTTTAACAATGAAAGCTATTGTTGATAAAACCGACGAGATTCAACTATCAGGTCCGGGTCGCGGTTCTGCCGCCGGCTCTCTTGTCGCTTATGTTCTAGGAATAACTCAGGTCGATCCAATAAAATATGGCCTCCTGTTTTCAAGGTTCTTGAGGGCTGATGCAAAGGATTATCCGGACATTGACTATGATGTTTCCAATCCGATGGCCTTGAAAGAAAAACTTATTAGTGATTGGGGCAACAGCACAGTGGTTCCTATTTCCAACTTCAGCACACTCCAGTTAAAAAGCTTGATTAAAGATGTGTCAAAGTTTTATGATGTGCCATTCATGGAAGTCAATGCCGTTACAAATAAGATGTTGTTCGAGGCAACACCACTAGCTAAAGCAAAACACGGAATTAAAGCAGGCGTTTACATGCCCACGTTCGATGAGGTGATTGAGTTCAGCGAATCGCTCCAAAAATTTTTCCAAAACCATCCCCAAATTAAAGAACATGTCTTGGGTTTGGTAGGTCAAGTGCGTCAGGTTTCCCGTCATGCCGGTGGAGTTGTGATCGGAGAGGACTTGGATAAGTACATGCCACTGATATCATCAAAGCATGTCCGACAAACCCCATGGTCAGAAGGTCAGAACGTGCGCCAGCTAGAGCCGATGGGATTTATCAAGTTTGATTTGCTTGGGCTATCAACTCTTCGCATGATTGAGGATTGTATTAGATCTATATTGATTAGGCATCACGGTGTCAAGGATCCGACCTTCGCCGAGATCAAGACCTACTACGACACCCACCTACACCCAGACGTAATAGATCTAAATGATCAGAGAGTCTATGAGAATATTTTCCATGAGGGAAAATGGATAGGAATCTTCCAGTTCGCTGAAAGCGGCGCCCAAAAATTTGCCACACAGGCGAAACCAAGATCCATTATTGACATTTCTGCCATTACATCTATCTATAGACCCGGACCACTTTCAGCCGGTGTGGATAAATCCTATGTAGAAGCCAAAGAGGATCCCGATGCAATCAAGTACCTTAATAGTACAGTTAAGTCGGTCACAGAAGAAACACATGGTTTTTTGATTTTTCAAGAGCAAATAGCTATGCTAGCTCATAAGCTCGGCTCAAACGTAACTCTCGACGAAGGAAATTTGCTTCGCAAACTACTTACAAAGAAAGGGACAGGTAAAGGCAATGAGGCAAAAGACGCCATATACAACAAGTTCATCAAAGGATGCACCGATAAAGGGATTTCGGAGAGAAAGGCCAACGGCCTTTGGACAACTTTCGAGTACTTTTCGGGCTATGGCTTTAATAAGTCTCACGCCGTTTCTTATTCTATTATCAGCTATCAGTGCGCTTGGTTATGCAATTATTTTCCCGCAGAGTGGACGGCAGCTTTTCTTGAAAGAGAACCCGAACACAGAAAAGAAAAAGCCATAAATCTAGCAAAACAGCACGGTTTTGCCATTCAAGACATAAATGTGAACACCTCTGGCATGAGGTGGGAGATAATGGATAAAAACACCCTTGTTGCTCCTTTAACAACCATTAAAGGTTTAGGTGAGAAAGCGATTGAGCAAATTCTGATGAATAGACCATTTGCCGACATCGAACACTTCCTTTTTAATGAAAATATAGTTTATAGTAAACTGAATAAGAAAGCGCTTGACGTTCTTGCTAGAGCCGGTGCGCTCAAAGATCTTATTGACGACCGCTTTACGGGTGATAAACACTTCTGGTCAGCAGTGTGCGTAGATCGCCCAAAACGGGTAAAAAATCTGCTCGATAACATCGAAACCTATGCACCTGAAGGAAACTTCACTGAAGAGGAAAGAATAACCTTTACGACCGATTTAACAGGCATCTTTCCGGTGTCCAAGGTTGTGACTCCTGCCGTTCAGGAAAGGATTGATCAATGGGTAGCGCCTCCCATTTCAGAGTTCGATTATGATTTGGGTTATTGTTGGTGCATTCCGCGATCAGTTACAGTAAAGACCTCAAAGAATGGTAGAAAGTTCTATGTGGTTGAAGTGATTGATTCAAACTCAGTTATCACTAAGGTTAGATGCTGGTCGATCAAGCCGGATAAGGATGTGATTCACCTTAACCGCCCCTATATGTTAAAGCCACGCTACAGCGCAGATTGGGGATTCAGCACCTACGGTGCAACAAATAATTCTTGGTTTTTGTTGGGCTAATCACTTGACAAAGAATCAAAACAGGTTATACTAATAAGACAATGGAGGAAACATGAAAAAACCAACTATTAAAGAATATCATAAAAAAATCGAGGCGCTGGTAGATAAATCATTTATTGAAAGCCCACCAAAAAAACCACCAAAGTCAATGGGAAAGTCACGAGGAATTAGGTGGGGCAAACAGGCCGAACCAGCCTTGGTGTCATTCTTGAAAAAACATCCAAACTACAAGTCGCACGATGTACAAGTTAGATACAAACCTGTTGGTGGAACATCCGCAGTCGATATAGTAATGCAAACCAAAACAGGCAAAACAGTTTACATTCCAGTAGTTAAAGACAGTTGGGTCGGCACAGCGCAAGTAGATAGGTTGGAGACAGCATATTATAAATGGAAGGGCGGACTATTGAAAGGATACAATTATTGTTTCTTTATTGCGAAGGACTTTAAACCCAGATTGAGCCAAAAATTTAAAGAAGGAACCATAAAAGAACTAATAGTGAACGAATTCATTCAAGAGTTGGTTGACAACAAAATTATTTTCAATATAGACACCCTTTGGGATCATCTTAACAGCTTATAGGAGGGCTTATGACAACACAACGCAAAAACATTAACAAAGAGCAGTTCTTTACGCAACATAACACCGCAAAAGAATTAGCAAAGATTATCATGGCGCAGCCGTGGTATAAGGACATAGAAACAACCATTGAGCCTTCGGCTGGTGATGGTGCATGGCTTGACGCTATGCCTGTTAATCATGCCTATGACATTGAGCCAAAACATCCACAGGTCATCCTTCAAGATTTCCTGTTTGATGTCGATGAAAAATCAGGCAAAGATAACTTAATGAAAACAAAGAAACTCACAGAAAAAGAACGCGCAGAAGTTCTTGGGTCAGCAGACTTCAAAATCATTCGGCGAACTGATGGGGGCAAAATCTTGATCGTCGGTAATCCGCCGTTTGGTAGGATGGGCAAGTTAGCAAAAGCTTTTATGAGAAAGTGTGAAACATTCGCAGACTACATAGCATTTATCCTACCAGCATCTTTTTCCAAAGCATCTGTCATCAGGCAAATGCCAAAGACACTTCACTTAATCTATCAAAAGGATTTACTGCAAGAGACCTTTAGATTTGAAAGGGATGGTAAAAAGGTTGCAACAGTGTTTCAGATTTGGGAACGCAAAGAAGAACACAGAGTGGATCCGGAACCTATTAGAGAGTGTGGTGACTTTAAGTTTGTGACTGCCAAACACCCTGAAGGGACTCCTAAGAAGATCCGACTTAAAGAGCCGGCACCTTGTCCTGCTGATGTTGACATTGCAATCTGTTCTCACGGCTCTGGTGTGGGCAAAGTAACAACTGACTATGCAGCGTTTCAAAGTTTCAGCACCAGAACACATCGTTACGTAAAAATAAAAAGTAAAATTGATAAAGAAGTTTTGGCTGAAAGACTTCGGTCGCTAGACTATGATAGTGTAACCAAATACACAGTTGGAGCCACTTGCATCTCAACAAACGAGATAACAGTTCTTTATCTAGATTCACACGGAGAAAAAAATGATAACAAAAAATAATATAAAAATAAAATTTAAAAAAGTGCATCCAGATGCAATTATACCTACTTACGCTAAGGAAGGTGACGCTGCAATGGATTTGTATGCTGCCGAATGTATGAAGGATAAATACGGAAACCATGTCTACCTCACCGGCATCGCTGTTGAAATCCCTCCGGGGTTTGTTGGTTTATTATTTCCTCGGAGTTCTGTTTCTAAAACTTCTCTGTCTCTCGCTAATTCTGTTGGTGTGGTGGACAGTGGGTACAGAGGAGAAATCATGCTCAAATACAGATTCGTCGGAGGAGGCAACGACCTGTACGGATCAGACGACAGAGTAGGGCAGTTGATGATAATTCCATATCCTAAAATTGAACTTATTGAAGTTGATGAACTATCTAATACAGATCGTGGTGACGGCGGGTTTGGGAGCACTGGCACATGAACAGAAGCCAACGTAGAGCAAAAGCAAGGAAAATAAAAAAATCCAAGCAAAAAAAGACCGATTTGGAGCAAAAATTGGGATTATTTGATTTGATGCCGGAAGACTGCTTTATCTGTCATAAAAATTTTGATAAGACAGATAAGCAAATGGTTAAAACTTGGAATGTTGTTGTTAGAGAGAAACAACAGAGTGTTAAAGTCTATTGTCCAACATGCTGGAACAGTGCGATCAAGCTTCTAAAAGAACACGGGGTACCAATCAAACATGAAGGACAAAATTAACAGAACTAAACGAGTTATTTTTGATGACACAGACACGAGACATGCTCAGTTGAAGGTCAGGCTTGAATATGATGGCTTGACTCAGGCTGAGTTTTTTCGTTCTCTGATTACTGGATATTTAGACAAAGACAAGTCAATGATGGAGTTTATCAAAAACTATAAAGAGACTAATAAAAAGCTTAGTAAAAGGAACATGAAATATCAAACTAGAGATGATCAAACTGCTGATGATTTATTAGGCCAATTTGGTATTGGCGACGATGAATTGGAGAATATTTTTGATGTTATTGCAAAATCCAACCCAGATTTATAATTTTTGGTTTTTTCCTAAAGAACGTTCTATTTACTATGAAAACGTTTTAAGGAGAATTATAAATGGCCAAAAAGAAACTTTTAAATGAGACGCAAGTTCGTCGATTCATGGGTCTTGCCGGAATCCAACCTCTTAAAGAGATGTATGGTAAAAAGATGGAAGAAGATGACATGAATGAAAACATCTATGAAGACGAGGAAGAAGGCGAAGAACCTGAGATGGATATGGGTGATGAGCCTGAAGGTGATGAAGACACAAAAGAAATTTCAAAAGACCAAGTTGATGATGCTGTTGAAGCACTTGCAAAATTGAAAGATCTCGTTAGTGCTTTAGGTGGCGAAGAAGGTGAAGAACCTGAGATGGATATGGGTGATGAGCCTGACATGGACATGGATATGGACATGGGCGGCGACAAACCTGAAGAGCCTGACATGGACTTGGGTGGCGAAGAAGATGAAGAAGGCGAGGAAGATGAAGAAGAAGCCATGGGTGACGAGGAGGTGATCGCAGAAGCACTTCGTGGTGTCAACGTTAAATTGTCTCAAAACGAGATAGTGCAAGAAGTTGCTCGTCGAGTTGCCAAACGAATCATGAAAGCCAAAGAAGCCCAAAAACAACTTGATGAGGCTCTTGGTGCTAAACAAACACGACGAACTGTCCGACGAAAATAGTAGTTGACAGAACAGTCACTGTGTGTTATATTAGGAGGGCGGAGGTAATCCGTCCTTTTTTATTGGAGATTTAATGACAGAAATTTTACCCTTACTGCTAGCTTTTATGTGCGGGATCGTGTTTAATGTTTTTTGGGGATACACGCTTGGGCTTGGTTACGGGTTAATGACATTTAAAACTTCTATGATTGATTCATTGGTTCTTTTGGCTAAGAACATTCAATCAACATATGAAATTCAACAACTTAAATACATGTCCTATGAAATGTTAGACAGAGACGAAAAGTATATTGAATTCCAAAAAACAATTGACCAGAACGAATTAAGATCAATGAAGAACACTATGATCAGAAACTATGTGAATTCAATTCCAGCAAGGTATAATCACCTTGTTCAGTTTCATGATTGGGACTCAGCGATGGACTTTATTAACACTGCTATCAAGGAGAGACAATGATTAATAACAATGAAAAAACAAAGAAAGAAGAAAAAGTAGATAATGCTGAAGAGGAGCAACCATCAATTCAAGACTTGTTGGGAATGGATAAGAAAGAGATTCGAACCATGGCTTTGTTTGGTGATGTAGACGAAGAAAAGTCTTTAGACTTGATCGTTGGAATGCTCACACTAACAGAGTTCACAGAGAAAGAGCCTCCCTATGATCCTATCAAATTTTACATTTCAACCTATGGCGGATCTGCTGATGAGATGTTTTCAATCTATGACATGATGTCGATCTTGAAAGCACAGTGCGAGATCCACACAATTGGTCTAGGCAAGGTGATGTCTGCTGGCACCCTCCTACTGGCTGCGGGAACGAAGGGAAAGAGAAAGATTGGACGCCATTGTCGTGTTATGATTCACGCAGTTGCTGCTGGCTCTCATGGAGAGTTGCACGATATGGAGAACGAAATGAAATCCATTAAACACATTCAGGAACTATATATTAATGCGCTTGCGAGAGAAACAAGCATGACAAAGCGAACAATACAAAAACTATTGGATCGCAGAGTTAATGTTTACCTATCAGCCGCAGAAGCAGTTGAATATGGAATCGCGGACGAGATTATTAATTAAGAGGGCAAAGAATGGATAAGATTTTTTATAACCAAGCATCCGCAGCGAAACTTGGATGGAGTCCTGAATGGTTTGGGGCTTATGACTTTGATGAGGATCTACTAAAGAAGATCCGAAACTTTCAACGCATGCATCGACTGACAGCCGATGGGATGTGTGGGCCGACTACGTATCGTAGAATTTGGACTGACCGTGCTGCTAAGTTAGAACACTATGAACCAGTTGAAAGAAAGGGTGGCCAACAGACAAATCATATTATCTATAACAACGACTACTATCCAATCGAATGGGATAAGGTTGTTCTTCCGTTTAACAAAGACGGCAAGAAAATGGGATCCGGGTTCAAGAAGATGACTAAACTTCGTAAGCCCAAGATGTTCGTCTGCCATTGGGATGCAGCCCTGTCCGCAGACTCCTGCTATAAAATCCTTAAAAAACGGGGACTTAGCATCCACTTTACCATCGACAATGATGGAACCATCTTTCAATATTTGGACATGAACCACATAGCTTACCACTGTGGCAAACACAACCCAACCACTGTTGGCGTGGAGATCTCCAACGCATTTTATCCAAAGTACAATTCTTGGTATCAGCGTCATGGTTTCGGTAAGAGAGAGATGGTTAAGGATGCACATGTTCATGGAAGATCAATCAAGCCATTCACCGACTTCTACCCTGCACAGGTGGGTGCCCTCAAGGCGCTCATGAAAGCATGCCATAAGGCGCTCAACATTCCTCTAGAATGCCCTCTTGACAGCAATGGGGAAACTAGTTATACTGTAGATAGCGACGCCGTTAAGAACAGATTTAAGGGATTTATTTCGCACTATCATATCTCTAAAGGAAAGATGGATTGTGCAAACCTCGACCTCAAGGCGCTACTAGAGGAGATCAAAGATGAAGATTAGTGATAAACAATTAGACCAACTAATAGCAGAGATGCTGAATGAGAAAACAATCAAGCTTAAAGGCTGGGACAATGATCTTAAAAAGACCGCCTTCCCAACTAAACGAACTGGCCAAAAGGCCAAAGACCTCGCTTGGCTGGTTGGAAGTAGTGCGCCCGGCTTTGATGAAATCAAGAAAATCTATGACAAGTTTGATGGAACCGACATGATGGACAAGCTTCTGAACTTAGCCAAGCAAGGAGGCACACCGAACATCTTGAACTCTAAAGATTTTCAAGCAATGGTCGTAAACCCAGATAATGAATATCATGAATTGGTTTTAAATTGGCTGAATATGATGCATAGAAATTCCAGCGGAATTTATGCCCAAATGAAAGAAAAGGAAAAGCAGGCTGCACCAAGCCTTTTATCAGCAGGTGATAGATTAATTAGAGACACCCATGAATCAATTTTGAATCTAACAAGAAAAATGGCCAAGCTACAAATAAGAAAGGTGGAGCCCGATAAGACCGATAGTGAAATGGGCGGAGAATCCCCAACACCAGAGTTTCCTGTCAAGGGTGTTTATGCGACGGCTTCGACAAGAGCCAGAACGCCATTAACTTTTGTAAGGATTTTCAATAATGTTTTGGCCGGCACTACCGATCTTGTTCAAAGATTTACTAAACTGCAAACCATTGTTAATAGTTTTTCAACAGGTAAAGCAGCAGGAACAAACTTTACGGATAAGGTCGCGGGTGTTTATGTTGTTGACATGTTAAAATCAATTGTTCAAGATTACGAAGCCGCGTCAGCGGGATTTTTGTTTGAAAACTTTCTTGCAATGTTGGCAAATGGAACAGTTGAGGGTGGCAACAGAAAGATAGACGATTTTTATATCGGAGCAGACCTAAACACTGCATTGCAAATAGCAGCGGACGATAAAGCAGGAACACCTGCAAGCGCTAAACTATTAGCGTCTAATGAGACTGACTTCCCCGGCTCTACTACTCTTTTTAAAACGTTTTTTACAAGTTTTCCAAACGCCAAGATTCTGTATGTCGTAGGGGTAAAAGCCACCAACTTGAAAAAAGTACAAATTCATTTTCACGAAATAACCGCCGATGTTTTCGCCGGCGGTGGCACTATCCAAGCCCCCAAAAACTCATCAACAGTAGAGCATGTGACAAGTGGCTCAAAAAAAGGTAAAAGCTATTTTAAACTAGGATCTGGAGGCGCAGGACACCAAAATTCTGTTACATTGAATTTGGAATCGGTTATACCCGGCAAAAACTATAACCAAACAGTTGAAACTGTTCTTAATGACGCTCTGAAGGACATAGGAACGGTCAACAAGTTAATCAACGCTACCCGAGTTAGCATAACAAAGATGGCAACATCCGATGATGTTAATGAGAGAAACAGAAGTGCATTAACGGCTCTGCGAAGCTATAACGATCTAACCAACATAGTAAACCCAATTGAGAAAGCCACTGATCCGACAGCGGCTGTAGGTTCTTCACTTGGCAAACAAATCAAAAAAACAAAGCGCAGAGCAGCCGTAAATGAAAATAATCAAAAAATATCAGAAGAAACGCTTGACAAATTGATTCAAGAGGTTATATTAAGTAAGTAAACAATTTTGGAGGAAAGATGACAAGAAAGTTCAGTAACGGTTATGAACTGAATTCAAAAATTCTTGAAGGAATAAACAAGTTAGCAGATAACGTTGCAACTACCCTCGGCCCTAAAGGCCGTAACGTGATTCTGTTTCACAAAGAGCAAGGTGTCCCCGTTATTACCAAGGATGGTGTAACGGTTGCTAAGTTTGTAGAACTTGATGACCCCTTTGAGAATGTAGGAGCGCAGATTGTAAAGCAAGCCGCCGAGCAGTCTGCTACTAAGGCCGGTGATGGTACCACAACCGCCACCGTTCTTACGAGGGCTATTCTTCAACAGGCACAGAAGTACCTGACTGCTGGAGTGTCCCCTATTGAAATAAAACGTGGCATGGATAAAGCCTCCGATGCCATTGTCGATAAGTTGACCGAGTCAGCTATCCCTGTCAGGTCTGAACAAGACATTAGACACATTGCTACCATTTCAGCTAACAATGACAAATCAATAGGCACACTTATAGCTACGGCAGTTGATTCTGCTGGTAAGGATGGGTCTGTGCTTGTTGAAGAGGCTCGCTCCCTTAAAACCTCTCTCGATCTCATCGAGGGCTTTAGGTTTGATTCTGGTTATCTTTCCTCCACTTTTATTAATAACGAGAGGAACGGCACTGTTGAATATGAGACACCAGTTATAGTTGTGACCGATGAGAAGATCGAAACAATCGACCAGATCCTGCCCACCTTGGAGCTAGCTGCCCGTGATAATCGACCTCTACTTATCGTTGCTGACATGGAAGGTCAGGCTTTGGCGGCTGTTATTGCTAACGCCGTTAGGGGAACTATGAAAGTGGCAGCGGTTAAGCCACCGAGATATGGTGAAGAAAGGAGGAACATTTTGAAAGATATCTGCTCCTCCACTGGTGCCACGTTTATTACACGCGAGAGTGGCATAAACTTAAACCAGATTCAATTGACACACTTTGGCCAGTCTAAATCTATGTCTATCAATAAGGGGTGGACTACCATCGTAGGTGGCAAAGGAGACTATGAAGAGATTGATAAGAAGATCGAAGCCCTGAAGGTGGAGATTAAAGACACAGAATCTCTTAAAGAGTGCGAAAGGATCCAAGAAAGAATCACCCGACTTGCTTCTGGCGTTGCTGTAATTAAGGTTGGAGCAGCCACAGAGGTAGAAATGATTGAAAAGAAACATCGCATTGATGATGCTCTGGAAGCAGTTCGTTCTGCACAGGAGGAAGGCATTGTTGCTGGTGGCGGGGTTGCTCTTCTTCGATGCTCTACTGGATTGCACGTTGAGACTGATAATGAAGATCAATCCATTGGTGCAAGAATCATTCTTGATGCTGTTGAGGAACCATTACGTCAAATGGCCAAAAACGCTGGAAAATCGCCTGATTTGATTATAGATAGGGTAAGACACCTAACCGGCAATAAAGGCTATAATTTTATGACTGACGACGTTACAGACATGCTTGAGAGTGGCATAGTTGATCCTGTAAAGGTAACTCGCTGCGCCCTTCAAAATGCAGTGTCGGTTGCGTCAACTCTAATTACGACGAGTCATGCTATTGTCTCATAAGGAACTATTTACTGGTGGAGATTAATCATGACCCCAGACGACATGCAATCATTAAGGATAACTTTAGTTGAGATCAACAACGACCTTAAAGGTATGGTTCAAAAGCAGGAAGAACTGCACAATGACATTAGAGATGTTAAGTCTGCAATTTATAATCCTGATTCTGGTCTTTACACAAGGATTCGTGATCTTGATGAAAGAATAAAAGATTTAGAGTCGTGGCAAGGTAACGTTACCAAGATCTTATGGACTATTGCCACAACAGTAACTGGATTAGTTGCTGCTACAATTTATAAATTAATAATGGAGTAAATAATGGATGTTAGAATATCTTATGGGATCAACATAGACGAGATCCCAGAAAAAACCAGAGAAATGCTGGAAAAGTTTCAACCAGTTGTCGTTGAGCGAATGGTTGAGATTAGTAAGCAGTTGCTAGATTTATCCGGTGATAACGCTGCAACTGTGGTTGAGCTATTGGAGAAAGCGCGGCTTGAA
>Ga0209348_1000866_pt1 | contig 15256 bp, 2 predicted proteins | sample ETNvirenome_2_30_FD_184065 | JGI IMG/M metagenome (GOLD analysis project Ga0209348, IMG submission 184065) | Marine viral communities from the Pacific Ocean - ETNP_2_30 (SPAdes) (version 2) | ecosystem: Environmental > Aquatic > Marine > Oceanic | place: Pacific Ocean | collected 2013-06-22 | reverse complement strand
TCTGCGAAGAGTATACCTGGTCGTGCGTTTTATTTTGAGACATATTTACCCGAATATGCTGCAATGTTCGATAAATTACCGATTTCTGCGTTTACATCCGACCCAGAGACACCAACTCCTGACATGACACTGCATAATTTACAGTTTTGGAACTGTATGGACTATGGAGTCGTCGCAGTTCAGAAGCAATTTATCGGTTCGATGCATTATGAAATCTATACAAGGGACTATGGCAACCAAACTGGTACATATATTTGCACTTTAGACAATTATCATCAAGATGTAGACGCAATTGACTACTCTACAAGTGAACAACCAGCGGAACATAAGTCACATAACCTCTTAGAATTGGATAATGGGCAGTTTGCACTCTACCCAAACAACAGAATGCGTATCTATGATAACAGTATTACACCAGAAACACCAAAATCACCAGATTTTAAGGTTTCAACTGTTTATTATCAGGTCGAAAACGGCCATGATCGTGATGGATTGGGTTCTGAGGAGAATTATTTCTGGAAAACTGCAAAAGAAAGGCAAAAAACACCTGATCGAAAGCCTTTTGAACCAGAATTAGGATAAATAATAACATTCTGTAAAAAGTGTCATAAATAAAACAGGAAAGCACCTGTTTAAATGGCAATAAATCGGATTTCAAGGGCATTTAAGGACATAAGTTTGTCTTTTAACCCTCATCCAGTCACAAAAGACCTTACAATTCTTAAAAATGAGAACGCAATTAAGAAATCTGTAAGAAATTTAGTACAAACTATCCCAACAGAAAGATTTTTTAACTCGATATTGGGATCTGAAGTACGTGATAGCCTATTTGACTTTGTTGATTTTGGTACTGCATCTGCAATTCAAGATCAAATTGAAATTACGATACAAAATTTTGAACCAAGAGTAGAAAATGTTGTAGTTGAGGTTGAACCAAGACCAGATTTGAATGAATTTGAGGTTACGGTAATCTTTGATATTGTTGGACAGGAATTACCTATACAAGAATTCACATTCATTCTCGAAGCTACAAGATAAATGCCTTTTACTAAGTTTACAAACCTAGATTTTGATCAAATCAAGACTTCAATCAAGGATTATATCCGTTCAAACTCGGATTTTACTGATTTTGACTTTGAGGGATCGAATTTTTCAGTTTTAATTGATACTCTAGCATATAATACGTATATTACAGCATTTAACTCAAACATGATTGTTAATGAGTCCTTTTTAGACTCTGCAACATTAAGGGAAAATGTTGTTTCTCTTGCTCGAAATGTTGGATATGTGCCAAAATCAAGAACAGCTGCTCAAGCTACAGTATCTTTTGATGTCACAACAAGTGGCAATACACCAACTTTGACTTTACAAGCAGGATTAGTATGTGTGGGTACAAGTAATGATACTTCATTTGTATTTTCAATTCCAGAGACAATAACAACCACCACAACCCAAGCAGTTGATGGGTCAGGAAATATAACATCAAGCACAGGATCATTTAATAATGTAGTGGTTTATCAAGGAACATATCTATCAAAAACTTTTACAGTTGATGGTTCACTTGATCAAAGATTTACCTTAGAAAATTCATTTATAGACACTTCAACTATCAGAGTATACGTAAAGGGTTCGTCAGATACAGGTTTAGGAAGAGAATATCGAAAAGTTGATAATATATTAAACATTACAAATACATCTGAGATATTTTTACTTCAAGAAATAGCAGATGAAAGATATGAATTATTATTTGGTGATGGTATTTTTGGTAAGAAAATAGAAAATGATGCATTAATTACTGTTGCCTATATTGTTACAGATGGTGTGGAGGGAAATGGTCCTTCTTCGTTTACATACGCAGGTAGTGTTGCATCATCATCAAATCAAATCCAATTACCATCAACTACACCAATCATAACAACTGCCATAGCTGCATCTAATGGAGGTAATATTGAATCTATTGATTCAATTAAGTATTTTGCACCTAGAATGTATTCATCACAGTATAGAGCAGTTACATCAAGAGATTATGAATCAATAATACAACAAATATACCCAAATACTGAATCTGTGTCTGTAGTAGGTGGTGAGGAATTAGATCCACCAGAGTTTGGAACAGTCTTAATCACAATTAAACCGAAAAATGGTGAATTTGTATCAGATTTTGATAAAGGTGCCATTCTTTCTAATTTAAAAAGTTACTCATTAGCAGGTATCAATCAAAGAATTGTAGATTTAAAGTTACTTTACGTCGAATTGGAGTCTTTTGTCTATTATAATCCATCAATGATCTCAACAGTATCAGAATTGAAAACAAGGGTTATCAATGGTCTTACAACTTATGCATCTTCAACAGATATAAACAAATTTGGTGGTAGATTCAAGTATAGTAAAATTTTAAATGTGGTTGATAACATTGATGACTCCATAACATCAAACATAACAAGAGTTAGGATACGTCGAAATTTAAAGGCTTTAATTAATCAATCAGCACAGTATGAATTATGTTATGGTAATGCTTTTCATATAAATCCAGAGGGTAAAAATATTAAGAGCACTGGTTTTACAATACAAGGTGAATCTAATACATTATATTTAACAGATATTCCCAATAAAAATAATGATGGGAGTTTAGACGGAAGTGGTAAAGGTACATTAACCATAGTTAAGGGTGATGCTGAATTATCTGAGAATAGATTGATAGTTGCATCAGCAGGTGTTGTGGACTATGTTCATGGTGAAGTAATATTAAACACAATAAACATTACTTCGACTGAAAAACCTAATAATATCATTGAAATTCAAGCTTTTCCACAATCTAATGATGTTATTGGATTAAAAGATTTATATTTAAATTTTGCGATCAATGATAGTGAGATAAATATGATTAAAGACACAATTACATCTGGTGAACAGATATCTGGTGTCGGTTATAAGGTTACATCAAGCTATTCAAACGGAGTATTGACAAGAGGATAATATGATAACAACTGGAATTGATAAAAGAGTCAAAGTCCAACAGATAATTGAAAATCAAATTCCAGAATTTCTATTATCTGAGAGTCCAAAAGCAGTAGATTTTTTAAAGCAATATTATATCTCTCAAGAATATCAGGGAGGACCTATTGACCTGACTGATAATTTAGATCAGTACATAAAGTTAGATAATTTATCACCAGAGGTGATTGTCGGAGAGACAACACTAACAAGTGGCATAACAACCTCTTCAGATACCATAAATGTTAGTAGTACCAAGGGATTTCCTAATTCTTACGGTCTTTTTAAAATTAATGATGAGGTTGTTACATATACTGGTATTACAACAAATTCATTCACAGGATGTATTCGTGGGTTTAGTGGTATAACAACATATCATGCAGAAAATAATCCTAATGAATTAATATTTTCTGATTCAACAGCTACGAATCATGATACAGAGACAACTGTTATAAATTTAAGTGCTTTATTTTTAAAAGAATTTTATAAAAAGACAAAAACCACTTTAACACCTGGTTTAGAAAATGTCGATTTTGTTAATAATTTAGATGTCAGTAATTTTATAAAAAATTCAAAAACTTTATACCAATCAAAGGGAACTGATGAATCTTTTAGAATATTATTCAATATTTTATATAATGAAACTCCTAATATTGTAGATCTTGAAGAATATTTAATAAAACCATCTTCAGCAGAGTTTATTAGAAGAGAGATAGTTCTTGCAGAAGCACTTTCTGGAAATCCTAGTAATTTAGTAGGACAAACAATAATTAAATCATCAGATAGTGAAACTAGAGCCTCAATATCTGAAATAGAACCTATAACAAGAAAAGGTAAAGTATATTACAAGATTGGGTTATTTGTTGGTTTTAATGATATAGATTTGATAGAGGGAACATTCAATGTTTCACCTAAAACCAAATCTATTGAAAATGTTTCCATCGGTGCTTCTGTCATAACAGTTGATTCCACTGTTGGATTTGGTTCTACAGGCACGATAGTTTCTGGCATTAATACAAACATCTATTATAGCAATAAATCACTTAATCAGTTTTTTGGATGTGAAAACATAATAGATACAATTTCAACAACAGACGATGTAAGATCTGATGAGTTTTATTATGGTTATGAAAATGGTGATTTAAGCAAAAAAGTAGAGTTAAGATTAACTGGTGTTTTATCTAAATTTATTCCAACATCTGATATTAGATTATTATCTGATGGTGAAAAAATATCTGTTAAAAATGTTGGTGAAAAAATAACAGACTCTCTTACAAATAAAACAAGAAAAGAAGTATTTGCAAATTCTTGGATTTATAATACATCATCTAGATTTCAAGTTGAATCGATATCTGGATCGAATATAGTTTTACTAACAAGTGATATTGATAAATCTAGTATAAAAGTAGGTGATACAGTTGAAATATTGTTTAGAAATGAAGAGAATAAAGCAGCTACAGGAGTTGTAGCAAATGTAAACCAATCTACAAAAACAATTAACTTAAATAATCTTATTCTTGAGTCTGGTGTTACAGTTTTACCAGATCCAAATCTTAGTTATGATTTAAGAAGATTATTAAAAAAGGCTATCAGTAGTGCTATAGATGTAGAATTTGGAAATAACGTATTAACATCTGATGTTACTAATGTTTACAATGAATCAAATGAAAATTTTTATACTGCATCTAATTCATTACCCTCATATCAAATCACAGCAAATATACCAAGATCAGTCCTTTCAGATGCAATAGCAGGTATTCAATTACCACAATCTGGATATGACGGAAATACTTTAAAATATAATACGTTATCTTTTTCAAGTCCTGTTCCATTTATAACGGGTGATGAAATTTTTTACACAGCTCAAGGGACAATTATACCTGGTTTAACAGAGAGCTCTTATTTTGTTGAAGTTCTTTCTAACCCAAATCAAATAAGATTATACAAATCTAGATCTTTTATACCCATATCAGATTATGAGGAATTTGAACCTTTAGCATCTGGTTCTGGAACTCATACATTTTCATTGATAGGTATTTTAAATCAAAAAATTGGTGCACAAAGACTATTCAGAAAGTTTCCATTAGATCCAAATCTCACAAATTCAACATCAGAAAAAACAATACCAGGTCCAACTGGATTATTAATAAATGGTGTTGAAATATTAAACTACAAATCTGATAATAGAATATTTTTTGGTCCAATTAGTAAAATAAATTTGTTAAATGGTGGATCAAATTATGATGTTTTAACACCCCCACCAATATCAATATCATCACCAGGAGTTGGAAATACTACAGCATTAATACAACCTGTTGTTGTTGGGTCTGTTACTGATATTCAAGTTGAACCACAAGATTTTGATATACAAACGGTGATGTCTGTGACCATTTCAGGTGGTAATGGTGATGGAGCTGTTTTAGAACCTGTTATATCAAAAAGAAAAAGACAAATTTCTTTTGATGGTAGACCATTATTTGATGCTGGTGGTGTTGATACAGTTAATGAAACGATAACATTTTTTAGTGATCACCATATTGCAAGTGGAGTACCTCTGGTTTATGATCGTAATGGAAATGATTCTTTAGGTATTAGTACAGTTGGAAATGATGCTGTATCTGTTGTAGGATTGGGAACAACAACGTTAGTTGATAAATCCACATATTTTCCAGAGGTTATAAATTCAAAGACAATTAAATTATATCAAAAATTATCAGATTATAATAGTGGAATAAACACAGTTGGATTTACAACTTTAGGTCAAACTGGTGGAGTACATATTTTTCAACTTAAAAATGAAGAAAATACTCTAAAAGATATTAGAATAATTGATGGTGGTAGTGGTTATCAAAACAGACAACTTTTAGTCAAACCAGTAGGAATCAATACTATTAATGATACTATTAATTTTGAAAATCATGGATTTGATAATGGAGATAAAATTGTTTATTCTACATCTGTAGGATTAGGAACAACTCAGCCTCAGTCAATCACTGGATTGACTACTTATACAGGAATTACCTCAACATCTATTTTTTATCAAGTACTGAGATTAGATGATAATTCATTTAGAATAGCAGATGTTGGTTTGGGTGGTACAATCACTAATAATTTTGACAGGTTAAACTATATTAAATTTTCAGATCAAGGAACAGGATTTCAAGTATTTAAATATGAAGATATAAACTTAAATTTAAAATTTGAGTTAAAAAATACCACAACAGGAATTATAACTGCAACTCCTGTTGTGAGAGGATCAATTGATGATATTTACCTTTATGAAAAAGGATCTGGATATGGTTCAAATATATTAAATCTAGAAAAAACATCTAAAATAACTGTGCAAACTGGTAAAAATGCTGAGTTAAAACCGATTGTATCCGACGGAAAAATAAGTTATGTAGAAATACAAGCAAAGGGTCAACAATACTCGTCTGCACCCGATTTAGAGGTAGTTGGTGTTGGTACTGGACTTGGTGCTAAATTAAAAGCAGTAGTTGAAAACGGAAAAGTAGAAAAAGTTATCATACTTCAAGGAGGAATACAATATCAACAAGATAAAGTCTCTATAAAAGTAACACCACCAGGCAACGGAGTTAAATTAGAATCAAATATTAGAGGATTACATATTAATAATTTTAGTCGATATGGAAATGAAGCACTTGTTGAATCTCAAGATAAATTACAATATTCTATAGTTGGATATTCAACTCAAATAGGTAGTGATGCTTTTGGTGATGATGGTATTGAACACTCTCCAATCATAGGATGGGCTTATGATGGTAATCCTATTTACGGACCATATGCATATAGTGATCCAGAGGATGAAACATCACCTATAAGAATTTTAAATAGTGGTTATATTCTCGACCCTTCCACTATTGAAGATAGACCTTCTTTTAGTAATGGTTTTTTTGTTGATGATTATCTTTTCAATAATTCTGGTGATTTAGATGTTCATAATGGAAGATATTGTAGAACTCCTGATTATCCGAAGGGAACTTATGCGTATTTTGTAGGAATTGCGACTAACTCATTATTACCAGTATTTCCATACTTTATTGGTGATTCATATAGAGCTGAACCAATTATTGAAAATTATAAGTTAAATCAATCTTTATTTAATATAGAAGATTCAAATTTAATTAGAAATACATATCCATACAAAGTTTCTGATCAATTTGCTGATAATGATTTTATTATAGAATCTAATGAAATTTCAGAACAAAAAAGTATTATTGAATCAACATCTTTTGGATCAGTCGATTCCATTCAAATAGTAAATTCTGGTGATAATTACAAAGTTGGAGATGTTGCATCGTTTGATAATACAGATACAAATGGTGGAGGTTTAAGTGTTTCAGTTGATAGTGTTATTGGAAAAAATATAACTTCGGTTAACACAACAATTGATTCTTTTGAAAATGTTGTTCTTGTAAAAAATGAAATCGATGGAGTGTCAGCTTTTATATCAACATCTCCTAGTCTCAATAACAATGATCAAGTAATTATATCTGGAATAAGTTCTACATCTCTAGCTGATATAAACAGATCATACAATATTGGAATAGTTACTGCACAAACTTTGGTATATCAAGAAATACCAAACTCATCTACAACTGGTGTTGTTACTGATATTTACGTTTCAAAAATACCATCTTTAATTTCTGTTGGAAGTAGTATTGGTATTGGAACTGAAAAACTTTTAGTTCTTAATACTATTAGACCTAATAATATACTAAGAGTTAAGAGAGGGTTATCTTCAGGAGTTCATACAGTTGGAACTCAAGTAAACTTAATTCCTAATATTTTTGAACTAAAAAACACAGGTCTTGGTATTACAGATATAAATTCAAAATTAAATGAACAAGTATTTTTTAATCCTCATGAGTCGATTGGAGTTGGGACGGTTGTTGGATTAGGATCAACCGCATTTTCAACTCTTGGTGATGTTAAAAAAGTAGTATCTACACCAATTGCAAGTATATTTTTACCAAATCATCCATTTAAATCAAATCAAAGAGTTACATTGACAAAACCAGCTTCTGGTTATGGTCTTACTGTAAGTGATGATGATGGAGTTTCTACATTTACTATTCCTGAAGGTAGCAATTCTCAAGATGTTTTTGTAATTAATAAATCAAAAGATTATATTGGAATTGTTACTCAACGTTCACTCTTGACGAGTTCAATAGGACTAGCATTTGTTGGTGATACTAAGGTTGGATCAAGTAGTTTTGAATATAATTTAAAATCTAATTTTAATCAAGTAACTGGAAGACTTCAAAGAATACATGCACAAGTATCAGTTTCAACATCTCATAATTTAGTTGATGGTGATACAGTCAATCTTGATCTTATACCTAATGAATCTGTAGGTATAGGGACATCAACATCAATAAATGTCAAATATGATAAAATTGATAATAAAATTTTAATTAATCCAATAACATGCTCATCTAGTGGAGTAACAACCTCAACCAATCAATTCAATATAGTATCTCATAATCTCAAAACTGGTGATAAAGTTAAATATGAATCTGCCTCTGTAGCTGAGGGTCTTACAAATAATGAATCATACTATGTTTTTAAAGTTGATGATAACAATTTTAAACTCTCTGAAACTGAAATTGACGTTTTGTTTAATCCAATTAGAATTATCGAATTATCATCTCAAGGTGGAACTCATGAATTTTCTCTAATTAATCCACAAATAAATGTAGTTAAAAATAATAGTTTAGTATTTGGTTTAGGACATACCTCACTAGAAGGATTTGAATTTAAATTATTTTATGACAAAGATTTCAAGAATGAATTCGTTTCAACGGGAAAAACAGATTCATTCCAAGTATCAGGTATTGGCACTGTTGGTGTAACATCTACAGCAACCTTTACATTAAGTCATTCAGATTTCAATCCAGAAAAATTATTTTATAACGTGCAGAAAAGTGGATATATTAGCACATCGGATATAGGTGTTATTAATTACTCACAAATTCAGTATAAAGATAGTGTTTATGATGGTAAATTTAATATTTTTAATGTTGCTTCCGCAGGTAGCACCTCTTTTGGTATTTCTTTATCTGAAATACCAGAAAATACTTTTTATGATCAATCAAATACAAGTATTTTAAAGTACTCAACTAAAGCACTTAACGCAACTGGTGGAATCAATGATGTAAAAATTAATTTTGGTGGCAGTGGATATGAAAATCTACCAACATTTGTTAGTATTGCTTCCACACAAGGAATAAATGCAAGTTTATTGCCAGATTCTACAACCATTAATAAACTTGATAATGTAAGGATATTGAATCCTGGTTTTGAGTATTCATCTGACAATACATTAAAACCAGAAGCTTTTATATCACCAATCATTTCAATCATAAATTCAAATACTATTTCAAAAATTGAAATAATTGATGGTGGTAAAAATTATACATCTATACCTGATTTAGTGATTGTAAATCCAACTACTGGTATACCAGATACTTCTGGTGCGATAATTGGTGTAAATTTAAGAGGCAGTTCTTTACAGGATGTTGAAATAGTTGTAGCTCCAAGAGGTCTTGATCCTGTTACTCATTCAGTCTTTACACTTAATAATACTAATGGATCAACAATACAATCAATTGGATTTAATTCTGGTGTTGGAATAGTTACATGTACATTAGTAACTCCAGTATTAGGATTCAGCACAGCACCATTCACTGTAGGTGATGAGATATTTGTAGAGGGTATACAAAAATATGATGATAGTGGTACTGGATTTAATTCAAATGATAATGGATTTAAATTCTACACTGTTAGTTCAATGATTAACAATAATCCAGCAACGGTAGAATTTAGTTTGGCTGGTATTACAACAAATGCAGGTATAGCAAAAACAACTCAAAATTCATATGCACAAATTATTAAAAAAAGTGATTATCCATCCTTTGAAGTTACTCAAAAAATTTCTAAGTTCAACATAGGTGAAAAATTATCATCCTTTATCAATGATGAATTTGCACCAGTTGAATTGACTGTTACTGAATCTACTAACGAATTTATTAAAGTAGTTGAAAATGTACCAGGTGCATTTAAATTATTAGCAGGACAACGCATTAGAGGATTTAACAGTGGTAATATAGCCACTATTAACACCATATCTGAAAACACAGGACAATTTGAAATAAGTTATTCTTTAAGACAGGATCAAGGGTGGAAAGATAATATTGGAAAATTAAATCAGGATTATCAATTATTACCTGATAATGATTATTATCAAAACTTATCATATACTATTAAAAGTTCAATATTGTATGAAGATTTGATAAATCCAGTTAATCGTCTTCTTCATACTAGTGGATTAAAGAATTTTGCTGATGTTGGTATTACATCATCTACCAGTGCAGGTGTTACAACATCAACTTTCCTTGATACTCTCGCTCTTGATTTTATAGATCAAAAACGAGTGGATACTATTAATAATTTTGATTTTGCTTTAGATATTGATACAGTTGATGGAAAATCAAAGTTTTTAAAATTACAAAATACAAAATTATCACCATATATTGAGTGTAGAACTAATAGAGTATTAGAAATTGATGATATTAGTGGTTTATTCTCAAATACTTCAGTATCTTTAAATCAATTTTTAAATTTATCTGTAAATGTTGAGTATGCAAGATTTTTAGTTCAAATTAGAAATCCTAATAATAAAAACACACAATTATCTGATATAGTATTATTCAAGGATACTGATGATGTATTTACAGCAGAGCAAACAAAGATCCATAATACCCCTTCTGAATTAGGTGAATTAAAAGCCGAAATGGATTCAACAGGTTTAGTAAGTTTGAAATTTACTCCTGATGATCCCGAAAATAATGACTATGATTTAAAAATATTTAAAACATCATTTAATACAAACTTAGCTGGCATTGGCACACAATCTATTGGATTCGTGAATTTAGTGGGAAGTAGTGCTATTGTGTCAACTGCATCCACTTCTGAGATTATTTCAAGTAATACTGGAATAACTGATGCATTTTTTGCCTCTGTAGAGGTTCAAGATCCTACAACTGAAGAAGTTAATTTTGTTCAGTTATATCTTACGCATGATGGAACAAATACTTTTATGTCTGAATTCTTTACAGACTCAGAAGAAGGACCAGTATCTAATTTTATCGGCACATTTAAATCAAACATAGATTCTGGTGTATTATCTCTTGAATATGAAAATACAGAGCTCAATGAAGTGAGGGTAAGATCTAATATAATCGGAATAGGAACTACAGCATCTGGTATTGGCACATATAGATTTAAATCATCTGGCCAGATTGATGGATCTGAAAGAACTGTAAGATTTGAGTCAAATTATGCTAATGTATCCGCTGCAACCACTGTTTCAACTTTCCTACAAGAGGAGATATCAAGTTTCAAGAGTATTGTAAGAGTTTCTAGTGGATCTACAAGTGCTTTACATCAAGTTTTGGTTGCACATAATGAAACAGATACACATATCACTCAATATCCATTCCTTTCAATAGGAAGCACCTCTGGTATTGGAACATTCTCATCATCAATTGTGGGTAATGATCTTAATTTAAATTTTCATCCTGACCCATTATACACAGGTGGCACAAACAGTGTTCAAGTTCAAGTTCTTAATAAGATTTTCTATACAGATATTGACTTATTAAATACACCACTTGATTTACAATACGGTACATCTACAGAGTCATTATCACTAGCTCAATATGATGCTATTAATGGGAATAGATCTAATAAAACAAGTTTCCCATTACAAAGTAATACAATACCAATATTCCAGAAGAATTTTAATCCTTCAGACTCTTCTGTATTAAATCAGGAAACTGGTGAATTTACAATATCAGATCATTTCTTTGAAACTGGAGAAAAATTAATTTATAGACCAGGATCTACATTTACTGGTGCTACAGTTGCAGGTATTGCCACTGGTGGTGGTACTTTTGCTCATGATCTTGAAGTTTTTGCTATAAAATCACTTAATAATAAAGATAAGTTTAAAATTGCAAAAACTCGTGCAGATGCCCTAGCTGGTATAGCAGTAACATTCACTAGTTCTGGTTCTGGTAATAATCATGAATTTGAGATGTCTAAAAAGAATGAAAAAGCATTACTTTCAATAGATGGAATAATTCAGTCACCAATAGCTTTCACACCAATCACAACTAACTTAGAATTTGCAATTAATGATAATGTGACAACATTTAGTGTTACTGGTATTTCTTCAATCAACACTGGGGACACAGTTAAAGTAAATGATGAATATATGAAAATCACTAACGTTGGTCTTGGAACCACATCCGTAGGACCAATAACTGAAACTGGTGATGTTAATCTACTAGTGGTTGAGAGGGGTTACATTGGATCAGCTGCAACGAATCATGCTGCTAATGATGTAAGTAGATTGTTCTCTGGTGGATATAATATAGTTGATAGCAATATTCACTTTACAGAGGCTCCTAGAGGATCAAACAGATCACAAAAAACAGTATCTAATCTAGATCCAGTAAGGTCAACATTTACAGGTAGAGTTTTCCTAAGACAAGATTACACTACTAATCAAATTTTTGATGATATTTCAGAACAATTTACAGGTATAGATCAAAGATATAAGGTTAAAGTAGGTGGTGCTAACACTATTGGAATTAATACTGGAAGTAGTATTTTGCTATTGAATGGAATATTCCAAACTCCATCAACATTTAATAATTTAGGTAATAATTATAGTTTTGAATCAATTGGAGCTGGAACATCAACTAACGTAGTATTTACAGGAATTACTTCATCTAATGGAACATTGATTATTAGTGATAGTGATGTTAATCAAAACCAATTACCTAGAGGTGGTGTAATTGTATCATTAGGATCTACAGGTGGTTTAGGTGTTGCACCATTAGGACCAGCAAAAGTAAAAGCAACCATAGATGGTAGTGGATCAATAATAGGAATTGTTGGTCTTGGAACAACTGGTAGTGCCTATAATATAAGCACAGCATCATATAATAATATTTCTGGTGAATTAGAGATTACAACCGCAGTTGATCATGACTTTGGAGATATAAATGAATTTGCTAGATTAGAGGGTTTGAGTTTTACACCTAGTCTTGCAATTGGTATTAATACATCATTTGGAATTACTGGAATTGCATCTGCTAGAACATTCTCTGTAAATGTTGGTACAAGCGCACAAACTCATGCATATGTCGGATCTGGAACTGCATTTGAGTATCTAAATGACTTATCATTTGGATCAGGATATAGAAATCCAGTTTCTGTAGCAGTTACTGATCTATCAGGATCTGGTTCAGGAGCAATAGTTTCAGCAGCAGTTACTTCTAATACTCATGTATTTGTAAGTGCATCAACCAATGCTGTTACAGTCACTGGAGGTTCTCCTCTTACTCCTACAAATGCCACATATAATCCAGCAACAGGTGATTTAGTAATTACAAAATCATCTCATGGTTTAACAACAAGTAATACAGTTGGTCTTGCTACTGATTCATTTGTATTCAGATGTGCTCAAGATAATTTTGCAACCACACACTCCTATCCACGTTCTGGCCCTACTCCAAGTTCATCTGGTGGTGATCCTGCACATAATGCAACTTTAACAATTACATCAGTTACAACTAATACGTTTACAGTAAATGTTGGAATAACAAACACTGGAACTGGTGGTGCATTACAATTTACAATCAATAATGCAGGAACTGGATATACTAAACCAAGAATTATAGTTGAAGCACCATCTTATTCAAATCTTCCAATAACTGGTGTTTCAAGAAGAGGTATTGGATCTACAACAGACACTGGTACTGGAGTAACATTAACTTTAGATGTTGGAGCTGCTTCAACAACTGTTGGTATAGGTTCTACTTCATTCCAAATAACCAATTTTGAATTAAATAATAGTGGTTACAACTTTAAAATTGGAGATGTATTCAAACCCGTTGGATTAGTAACTGATAGATTTTTAAATACATCAAGATTAATAAGTGATTTTGAATTAACAGTGACTGATGTATTCAATGATCAATATTCTTCATGGAATTTTGGACAATTTGATTTCATTGATTCAATAAAAGATCTTCAAGATGGAAAGAGAACAAGATTCCCATTAATATACAATGCTAATTTATTAAGTTTTGAAACTGATCCAAACAATCCACAATCATCATTAATAGATTTGAAAAATCTTTTATTAATATTCATAAATGGTGTTGTTCAAGATCCAGGTGAAGCTTACAGTTTTGATGGTGGTACATCTTTTGAATTTGCACAACCACCAGAAGCATCAGATGTAATCGATATATTTTTCTATAAAGGAACTCAAGGAGTTGATGCTGTTCAAGTATCAGCTGGTGCGTCAGTAGCTCCTACGATAAAAGTTGGAGATGCCATTCAGGTATTCAAAACAAGTTCAGGAATAACAACAACACAAGATCCTAGAGTAGTTTTTTCTATTGCAGCATCAGATGAAATTGAAACTAATTTATACAATGGTATTGGAATTGATGAAAGAAACTTTAAACCTTTTAATTGGACAAAACAAAAAGTTGATAAAAAGATAAATGGTGAAATTGTGCACAAAACAAGAGATTCAATTGAGTCACTTGTTTACCCAACAGCAAAAATTATTGGTGATGTTGGAGTATCAACCAATATCTTATATCTTGACAACGCATCTTTCTTTAGATATGAGCAAAGTTTTGGAAGTATCAACGTTTCTAATGTTGGTGGATTGATAGTTAAATCAACTTCTTTAGTAGCTGCTGGATTAACTGCAACAGTTTCTATAGGTGGAACAATTCAGGCATTGACTATAACTAACGGTGGTAGTGGATATGTTGGTTCGACTACATCTATCTCAATATCAAATCCTGTGGGAGTGGTAACTGGTGTAGGAGGAACTGCCACTGCAACAGCATCTATCACTAATGGTGTTATAACAAGCACTACAATAACTAATCCTGGTTTTGGATACACAATAGCTAATCCTCCACAAGTTATTGCTCCATTCCCAACAATAGTTAAGGAAGATGTGGATGGAATTGGAGAAAATGAAATTCAAGGATTTGATGGTGACGTTATTGCCATTGGAGTAACTGATGGAGTTGGTGGAAATCCACTTGCACTTAAATTTACAATAAAGTCCGATATTGGTGGAACAAGTGGTAATCCTAATGGATCTTTCTCTAATTTAACAGTTGGAACACCTATATAC
>Ga0209348_1000865_pt1 | contig 15259 bp, 27 predicted proteins | sample ETNvirenome_2_30_FD_184065 | JGI IMG/M metagenome (GOLD analysis project Ga0209348, IMG submission 184065) | Marine viral communities from the Pacific Ocean - ETNP_2_30 (SPAdes) (version 2) | ecosystem: Environmental > Aquatic > Marine > Oceanic | place: Pacific Ocean | collected 2013-06-22 | reverse complement strand
CACACGCCTAGGGTGTATCTGGAAAATTTTTTGGGGATAATTTGAGAATCCCTTGGGATTCCTTATAACTTTAGGGGGTCTTAGGGGGGATTTTTTAAATACCCCCTAAAAAAATTTTAAAAAAAATGAGCTGTTTTTTGGTTTCCACTTGGTAGCCCTAGGGGGATTGAAATTTTTTGTACCCTAGGGCTTACCCTGTTAATTACTTATGAATTTTGAACGTACTTAATTAAGTCAGTTCCTTCATCAATAGTAAATAATTTATTATTCACTCTTGGATTAAATTCCACTTTTTTCTGAGTGAATACCTTTAAATGTTGCCCAAACATTTTAGAATTTAAATGAGGTATTAATTCTTCATAAATTCTAACTAATGTTGCCTGAGCATATTTGCTATCAGTTCTAGCAATTAACTCGATTGATTTACTTACTAATTCATGAAGTTCATCAATTTCATTAATTTGCCTTTTCTCAGCAGGTGTATTTGGTTTCGCTTGTGTTAAAGTTTGCGTTGCACCAATTACCCCTTTTTCACTATCATTTAGAGTTTCAATAGTTTTAGCGAATGGGCTTACTTCAGCATTTGTGGCATTTTCGCTTTCAACTTTTTTAGGCATAAAGAAAACTTTTGAAATTTCTAATAAACCTTTTTCACCTCTAAATGTGGCATAGATATTTTTTCCTTGTTCTTTTTCGGAAAAAAGTCTTTTTACCAAATTATGTTTAAATATTTTTTCATCATCTTTTAAATGATTGTATTTAAACATTGCCCAATCAAGCCCAATTTCAACTGGGATTTTTGGGTTTTCACTTTCAATAAGCATTTTATCTAAATTTAAATGCTCAATGTTAGCAATTCCAAAAAGTATTGTTGGGCTTACTTGCTCTAATGCTTTGTATTCATAGGGGAAGTCTTTTTGAAAATTTAAAAGATTTTGCCCTAAACTAGGAATTAAAACTAAATTAACAAATTTGCCAAAGTCTTTTGCAATTAATGTTTTTCTAGTTTTATCAGCATTAAATAATATTTTTTCAACTGATTTATCATTTTCAGTTTCATCAAAATATTTATCAATGGGTAATTTATTTTCTTTATACATTTTTAAAAAATTTCTAAATATATAAAGCATTTTCCCATTGGCTTTGATCTCGCTAGTTGCGACATCTTGTACTAAACCCCAAGTTGTATTTGCTAATGTTTCACGTGAAACATTTTTATCAACTTTGGGTTGTGTTTTTGCTACGTTCATTTTTACTCCTTTGTTAAGTTTATTAAACGTATATACAAATTAATATAACATTATGGCTAAACTATGTCAAATACATGTCAAAAAAAAGTTTTTTTATAACTATGTGTCCATTTTGGGTTTAAGAACATTAGTAGAACAAAACGTGAACAAATTTACGTGTAAAAATGTTCTCATTTTTCAACCATAAGTAGTAAAAATAAATGTGGCAACAATGTGGCAAAATTAAGGCACACGAAATTAGAAAAAAATATTTTTGATGAAGACATAGCAATCGTTATCGTGGAATAATTATAATTATTTTTTGATGAAGACATAGTCCTATCGCTGATGACTTTCAAGGGATAGCAATAGGACTACGTGTAGGTTTCAGTTAAGTCATAAAACCTCCTTTTTTCTCTAGAGGGAGAAACTATAAATTTTGTCCATTTGCCTCTCACAGCATGTCCGAAGACTACTGACTATTTGAGGCAAAGGGGTTCCATTTTAACTAAATTTCTTTAGTCAATGGTCGCTATAAAATAGCGTTGTCGTTGCAGGGATAATATATATTATATGCAACTACCAATAGGCAGGGACTAGTATTTACCACCTATTACCGAATGTGAAAAGTTATGCAATACTATACTTTGACTCATCACATCTTTGTGTTATCACAATATTCTTATATAATATCATAATGATATTAACTTGTCAAATCAATCAACAACTTTATTGATTGCAACAATTTCTCTAACTTCATTCATCTGTTCTTCTGTTATGTTAGTAAGATAATTAGTGGTATCTAATATCTTACATAACTTGGCGAAGTCTTCCAACTCAAACTTATATAATGTTATTTGACTTTTGAGAGTTTCTTTACTACTAATTAAATCTTTAACTCTCTTATACAAGTTTCGTTTCTCGCCTACTTCTTGTGCGACTTGGACTTTACCCAAATCTTCTTGTGTTATAGTCATTGTGTTCATGTGAACTCCTGTGTTGATTAGTATTCTTAACTATACCATATTGAATTTTAAATGTCAATTTGACATACCTATATATGTGTGCTATTCGTATTATATTGAAAGGAGAAAGTTATGTATTTAATATACACAATGATTATAGGCATACCTTTCTTTTTAGTAATTGTTATGCCTATTGTTCAAACACTTATAAATATATTGCCGTGAACTATGGCACAAAATAAAAGCCTTTGTCATTAATTTGACAAGGGCTTTTTTATTTGGTATAAATAACTTATGATATATCAAATCAAAACAAGGAGAACATATGTCACAACAATCAGATGATTGGAGAATCAAGTTACGTTCACAGATACGAAAACAAAATATCAATATGTTGGCGTGGCAAGAAAATAATCCTAACCCTATGACTGATGAAGAATGCGAGGGACTTATAGACATCTTAAAAAGTTTAATAGAGAAAGTCTATAACTATCGTGATAACATTCGTGTATATGGTTGGGTTAAACATACAACAACAATACCTCTTGATAACTCTAAACTTTTAGAACAACAAAAGTTTTTAGAACAACATCAAAATCCAGAGGGAAGTGGTAATTAAACAAAGGAGAAAATATGCGTAAAGCATTGATATTGTTCACTTTTTTAATGATGACGGCTTGTGCTAATAAACAAGTTTTAGTTGGTAAAAAGTGTATGCAAGAAAATGACGGAGAGTTTATTAAGACAACTAAATCTTATATTTGGTTTGTGGATAAAACTCAAGATTGGTCAGATGATATTAATAAATCAAATTGTTTATGATTGAATTAATATTAGACTTAATTTCTAATGCCCCTACTGACTTGCTTATTATTGTTGGTAGTGGTATTATTTGTTCATTAATTTATGTAGTAGGAGAAAATAAATGAGTGGATACAAAGGATTAAACAATCCAAATACAAATGATTTGTTAAAAAATCATATGAACTCAATTACAAATGCTTCTAGGTCAGCAAGACTATATGGAAGACTATTTGCATTTGAAGATACAGCAAGATTTGTAATAAACAAACTAAAAGAAAAATCTTTTAAGTTAGAAGATTTACAAAAGTTTATTACAGATGAAATGGAAAAGACTCACAAGCAAATTGATGAGTCAGAAAAAAGAACCTTTGGAAATGTATCTAATGGACATTCCAATGGAAGTTTGACAAATCAAAAATAATCTAGTATATTATAAGGGTAGTCAGCGAGAGTTGGCTATCCTTTTTTGTTTGCATACGACTTTGTATACTCTTTGAGGAACTATGGCGATAGCACAATCAAGGGAGAGTATGTGATTGACTAATCTTCAATGATGTTCAAGCAATGCGAAATGTTCTGGGTAGTTTGCCAACTATCGTTATCTTGGTGCATACTCTCGCACAATTAATTAACACAGGAGAAAATATGATACAAGCAAATGTAAAGTTTGGCAAAGTTTCTAATTTACTCTATACTTTAATGACACAAACCAAAGCCAAAAAATTTCGTGCAGGTTTTATAAAAACTAATGGCGAATACAGAGTTGGTAAGTTTGATTTAAAAAATAGGGAAACTTGGAAACAATCTGACGGAACTATGTATAAACGTAAGGGTAAGAAAAGAACTACCAATGCTGATGAATACATACTTGCACATGACCTTGAGAAGAAAGCACCTAGAAATATATCTGTTGCTAGATTATTATGGTTTAGTGTTGGCAAGAAAATATATAAAATAAATCGTTTAAAAATATCTGATGAGGTAAATGTTGTGATGTTTGAGAAAGTTAAATTTAATCATCTTAAAGGCTTATTATCTAAAAAACAAATATTTGCCTCAGATGCTTTTAAATTAATGAAAGGTGATTCCAATGAGTGAATGGTGTCAAAATAAAAAATGTCCAGAGAAAAAAACTCAAGGACAAATTCGTGGTACTAAAGGTAATAAATATTATCAGTCTAATAAAGCATGTAGATATTACGGACATTGGTGTAGTATGAGGTGTCGTGAAGAATGGTTTAACGACCACAAAGATACTTGTATGAACGCAGTAGGTTTTATTAATAAGCAAGTATTACCTTTAGATGATGCTTGGTTTGTTGAATACCAATATCATTGGAACTCTGATACACAAGAAAGTGATCCAACATATTATTTACGAAATAAAAATTTAGGTGTTAGGCAAACTATAACAAAGCAACAAGCACAAACGCCAGAAGATATACAACGAGGTTACGACTATGTTGTAATAGGCGACACACAAGCAAGAGAACTAGCAGTAGAATTAGGTTTAGCAAACGCTAGTTGACAATCAAATAAATATAGTATATTATATAGATACTACTGACATTACGTTAGTAGTATCTTTTAACCTTACAACAAGGAGGATTTTCTGTATGGAAAAGCAAAAAGATATAAGACTAAATGCTAACAAGCGAACATCTTTGAAAGGAGATTTTCGCAGACATTTAGAAACAATAGATAGTCCTGAGAAAGAGGACTATTATCAAGCACGTGAAAGGTGTGATGTAGTAATACCAGAGACATTTGGTGTTATGAAAAAGGTAGTACAACGCAGGTTTAAACCTGAAGATGTGGCTACATATAGACGACTAAGTAGAGATTATTCAACTGTTGACGCAATAGGTGTTGATAGTTGTTTCTTTATGAAAGTCATTGACGCACCTAAAGTGGTTGATCAATATAATGATGAGGTAGATAAGTCTAAACATTTTTCGTTTGAATTAGACGGAAAGTATCAGGGTGATTATTCTTCTTCACATTATTATAGTGGAAGTAGCAACTCTGGTAAAAATTTTGCCTATGCTTATTATCGTGATGATATGAAAAAGCGTGGACTAAATCCAGATTGCAACATTGAGAATGACATTAATAATGTTGAAGCAAATAATAGAGGTTATAAAACTAATCCCTATTTATCTCAATGTAGAAATGACAATCAAGCATTTCTTTCAGGTAAGAGTGATGGTGGTACTAACTACTTTCAATCTTGGAAAGATAAATACCAATTAGATATTATTGGTACTGGTGGTTGTCGTTCTCGTGCTATACCTTGTACTGACTCAGAGTTTGCACAATTCGAGTTAATGCATATAGCAAAAGCAGATCTTGTTAGGACTCATACTGCTTGGGTTTCAACAATGCTTACACAAGTGAAACACTTAGAAAGAGGTTTAAAACTTATGACTAAGTTTTCTCAAGTGGAAGAGTTTGCTACAAAATTCAACTGGCAAATTTCACCAGAGATTCTAGTTGATAAGTTTGGTACTGAATTAGTTATATCTATTGACACTTTAGTTGATGAGATAACTAACATTGCTAAACCAAAGCCAGATAGAGCAGAGAAGATTAGAGCAAGAATGCTCTATGAGGCTTCTCAAAGAACTAGTTTGGCATCATAACTGAAAGGAGTGGGTTAGGCGAGAAATCGCCTAGCCTTTTTTAAGGTGTATATTATAATATTACTTGGTTGATAAAAATATAATTGTAAGACCAAAGAAAACATAATGAGCATTATGTAGGTTCGGGGCAGGTGAATCGTCAGAGTATTTTTAGTTGATACCAGTTGCAACAATGGTATGCACCTTAAAAAAGATATATGGCAAATTACATTGAGAAAGATATAAAAATAGCAAAACACTATTTTATACTTAAGATATATCCTGCGTTAGAAGGAACTGAAGACATATGTTGGGAAATATTTCCAAGTAATTATAGTGCCAGTCTTTATGCCTTTAGTAATAAACAAAGAATAAAAAATATAATAGAAAAAAAATATTTATTTGAACCAAAGAAAGACAAAACATTATGACAACTGAATATGGATTACTTATGTTTCTATATGGTATGATTGCAATATTTATAGGTGCAATTATATCTTATTTTATTATTAACGCAGTACAAAAAAAAGAAAGGAAAGATGATGAGATATAAATATAAAGTAAGAGAATTGACTCCAGTAAAAGATGACATTGTAAATGTCGGAGAAACAAAAGAAATGGAAGCCATGTCTCTTAAAAAATTAAGACGTAAATTAGACCATAAAAAAGAATACCATATAGAGTATAAAAATAAAAAGAATAATTTTGTATCTGCAACAATATCTGGTATTGAACCCAAGTAGTATATACTACCTGCCCCCAGAGTGCAGAACATCATAGCATATTTTTAAGAAAAAGTCAATCGTGAAATATATAAAAACTACTAGACAAATTGACGCAGATATGATATAGTAAAATTATGAATATATTTCATCTACACAAAAACCCAAAGACATGTGCTGAATATCATTGTGATAAGCATGTAGTAAAAATGATATTAGAAACTGCACAGATGTTATCAACTGCTTATCATAGACACTTTGACAATGGTACTGAATTATATAAAACTGCTTTTCCCAAACACCCTATGACTATATGGGTTGGAAATAGTGGTGCTAATTTTTTTTGGACAATACAATTACTAGACCAATTAATATATCAATACACAGTCAGATATAAAAAAATACACACAACAATACGTATATCAAATTTATTTCATAGTAAGTATAAATATTGGCATGACTTAACTGGTAATTTTACACCACCACCACAATGTATGCCCGACCAGTATAAGCATAAAGATTATATTACTGCATACAAACAATATTATATTGGTGAAAAGAAAAAATTTGCAAAGTATACTGGAGTTGACTTTCCAGAGTTTTTATGTTAATATAACAAATCAAACAAAGGAGAATCAATGACAGATTTAAGAACACATGTATTTGAAGATGGATATACACTTCAACAAAATATGTTATTACGTGCATTAAAAATGCAGGCAGAACACGGAATGCTTATGACTAATCCAAGAGTAACTGGATATACTTCATTTGCAAAAGCAGTTATAGGTAACTTTAAATTAGGAGATAAGACACCAAAGACTTGCAAAAAATTATATGAATATTTAGTTAATAAAGGATATTATGAAAGCATTAATAAGAAAACTTAATACTTGGTCATTGTATTATAGAACAGAGATTGTTTGGTTTATCATTGGCTTTATTGTAGGAGTTATATTAATATGAACAAGAAAAAAACTATGCATACTATTAGGAGTATGTTCTTTGATTTAAAAAGGGAAAAAGATATAATAGAAGACTTTGCTAATATTACATATGATGTAGGTTATATGGTTGCATTATGTATAGTACTTAAAAGAAAAAGAGTAGCAGATAGAATATACGATTACTTTTTGAAAGGTTGGTAATATGAAGATAAAAGATATAGAAAAAAAGATAGGCACACTATCTAATCCAAGTAAGATGCCCTCGTATGCGTGGGGTATATCTGCAAAACATTGCCATACTGGTAGTAAGTTAGCAAAGATAAAAGGTACTATCTGTAATAAATGCTATGCACTTAAAGGACATTACGCATTTAAAAATGTATTTAATGCACATGAGATAAGACGTAAGGCTATTGAGATGCCAGAGTGGGTAGATTATATGTCAGAATTATTGACCTTAAAGTACAAAAACCTAGATAAATCAAGGCTTTTTCATCGTTGGTTTGACTCTGGAGATTTACAATCTTTCTCACATCTTATGAAAATATTTGAAGTATGTGAACTTACAAAGCATATAAAATATTGGCTAGCCACAAGAGAGTATCAATTTATAAAAGACATCAAAGAAGAAGATGTACCAAAGAATTTATGTTTGCGTGTGTCAGCAATTAAAGTAGATAGTCAACCACCTAGTTTTTGGAAGTGGACTTCTGGTGTACACAAAGATAAACCTGCAATAGGTAGAGAATGCCCTGCTTACAAACAAGATGGTGAGTGTGGTAGTTGTCGTGCTTGTTGGAGTCGTTCAGTTAAACAAGTAAGTTACAAGGAGCATTAATGAAACTAAGCGAACAACAACAAAGAAAAATAATGAAAGACAATCCAGCACAGGGTTTTGATATTTGTTCAAAATGTAACAATGTTCAATTATATGGAACAATGAAAGACATTAATCAAAATGATTTTGATTTAATTTGTGATGACTGTTTAAAAGAAAAAAATGATTAGAGTTATAATTATAGTATTACTACTAACATCTTGTAGTGCTAATAAAAAAGATATGAATCCTTGGACAACAATAGTAAGACAAGTCTTAACAAATGGAATAAGCAGATAATGTATTACTGGACTCCTAAAAGAATTAAAGAATTAAAAGAACGTGGATATAAACTACATTTTGTTAAAAATGATTTGACAAAATCAAAAAAATGTGATAGAGAGGATAACAATGAAAAAATACAAAATAATACTTCGAGGAATGGGAATTTTTGCGACTGGGATAATAGCCTTCCCAAGAGAATCAGTAGAGTCTCCAGAACCAACACTAGAACAAATAGAAAATGAAGTTGCATTATATCTAAATGAAAAACTATTAAAGATAGAACCAGATAGTTTTCATACACAGGATATGTATATACTTACATATGAAGATATAAAACCAGAGAGAGTTCTTCTTTGAATTATAAGCAACAACTAGCAGTAGTAGAAGGTCTTTTTGTTCCACCAGATTCACAGATTAGAATGGATTGTCCATTTTGCAAAAACAAAAATACTTTGTCAGTAGACACTACAGAAAATAAATTAAGTTGGTATTGTTTTCATGCCTCGTGTTCAGCTAAAGGTAAAAAAGATGGAGAAAAAAATATGGATTATGTAGTAAAAGTTTTTACAGGAAGTGGTAGTTTCTGTAATCAATCTAATGAATTTGAGACACCAGATAGTTTTCAATCTATTTTTTCTAATAAAAAGGCTATGAATTATTTACATAAAAATAATTGTTGGGAGGCTTGGGCTTGGCATAGAGCAGAAATTAAATATGATGTTAAACAAGACAGGGTAGTTTTTTTAGTTCGTAATAGACACTCGAATAAAATAGTAGGTGCAGTTGGTAGAGGTTTAAATAAAAATGTTTATCCTAAATGGTTTATGTACGGTAATAAAGATGTGCCGTTTAAATCTGGTAATTGTGATGATGCAGTTATTGTAGAAGACTGCCCATCGGCTTGTGCAGTATCAAATATATTAACTGGTATTGCTATAATGGGTACAAGTTTAAAAGAAGTACACAAATCACATTTAAGACCTTACAAAAATTTATATATATGTCTAGACAGAGATGCTACAACTAAAGCATATGATATGGCAAAAGATTTAAGATCTTCTGGTTTTGACAATGTTATTGTAAAACCATTAACAGATGATTTAAAATATTATAATACAGATGAAATAAAGGAGATGTTCTATGATAGAAAAGCAAATGCTTAGATTAATGTTAAATAAAAATTTTTATACGCAATATAGAGGTGCTATATCTCATACTATTTTTTCTGGAGATATAAGTTCTTTATATGAGACAATTGAAAAAGCACATAGTAAATATGATTCAGATATTAAACTAGATGAATTATATTCTTTACATACAACTGTATTTAATCCTGCATTAACACGTGCAGCCAGAGAAAAGTTTAGTGAACTTGTAGAAGATATAAAAGAAGTTGAAGTTCCAAGCAAAGAGATTGCTAAAGATATTATTAAAGTTTTATCTAATAGAGACTTAGCACAAAAGATAGCAGTAGAGGCTACTGAAATATTTAATGGTAAAGATGCAAACTTTACTTCAATTATGTCTATGATTGAAAATCACAAACAAGATTTAGATGAAGAAAAAAATCCTGCAGTTACTTCAGATGTAAATGAAGTATTAGGATTATTAGATGTAACAACTAAATGGCAGTTTAACATTCCTGTGTTAAAAAACAACGTTGGTGGTATAGGTCCAGGTAATCTTATGATAGCATTTGCTAGACCAGAAACTGGTAAGACAGCTTTTTGGGTTAGCTTATGCTCTGGACCAGATGGCTTTGCACAACAAGGTGCAAAGATACATGCATTTATAAATGAAGAACCAGCAATAAGAACACAGATGAGAGCTATATCTTGTTATACAGGTATGACTAGAGAAGAGGTAAAGGAATTACCAGATGAGGCAAGAGAGTCTTGGTTAGATATAAAAGATAATTTATCTATGTTTGATACAGTTGATTGGTCAATAGCAGATATTGATGCTCATTGTGAAAAACATAAACCAGATATAATTATAATAGATCAGCTTGACAAAATAAATGTTTCTGGTACATATGCAAGAACAGATGAAAAACTTAGAGAAATATATACAAGTGCAAGAGAGATTGCTAAACGTAGAGATTGTGCAGTGATTGCTATATCTCAAGCATCAGCAGACGCACATAACAGAAATAGTATATCGTTTGATATGATGGAAAACTCTAAGACAGGTAAGGCAGCAGAAGCTGATTTAATTATTGGTATTGGTAAGAATGAATCTGCAGACCCATCTGATAGAACTAGAACTTTGTGTATAAGTAAAAATAAAATAAATGGTTTTCATGGAGAACCACAATGTGTAATTAGAAAGGAAATAAGTAGGTACGAAGGATGATTAGAGTAGTAGACGTAGAGACATCATGGCAAGTAACAGAGAATGGTGGGTATGACCCATCACCATTTCACCCAGACAATATTCTTGTAAGTGTTGGAATAGATAATGAATATTTTTTTACAAACCATTCTGAAAAAATTGATAAAGGTTGCTTTCATAAGATACAAGAACTATTAGATACAACAACATTATTAGTTGGACACAATATTAAATTTGATTTAATGTGGTTATTAGAATCTGGATTTAAATATGAAGGTAGAGTTTATGATACAATGATTGGAGAGTATATACTTAATAAAGGTATTCGTAAAAGTTTAACACTTGAGATGTGTTGCCGAAGAAGAAAGATAGGATCTAAAGATAATAGAATAAAAGATTTTACAGACAGAGGTATACCATTTCAAAACATACCACATCAAGTTGTTGAACAATATGGTAAAATGGATGTGGCTATAACTAGAAGACTATTTGATTCTCAAATGTCAGATTTTAAATTACCAAAAAATAAAGACTTACTTATGACAGCAAAAATGATGAATGAGTTTTTAATTGTATTGGCTGATATGGAACGTAATGGTATTCATGTAGACTTAGAAGAACTACATAAAGTTAAAAAAGAATATCAAGCAGAGTTTCATGCATTGCAACAGAAGATAGATGCAATTGTATATAAACAGATGGGTGATACTAAAATTAATTTAGCTAGTCCAGAACAATTATCTTGGTTAATATATTCTAAAAAACCTAAAGACAAAAAGCATTGGGCAAAAATATTTAATGTAGGTATAGACAAGAGCACTGGTAAAAGTAAAAAAAGACCACAGTATTCTAGAATACAATTTAGAAATTTAGTTTCTGATAATACAGAAGTTATTCATAAAACTACAGCTGAACAATGTATAGGTTGTCATGGTAAAGGTGTAATTAAAAAAATAAAAAAAGATGGAAGTCCATATAAAAATTATACTAAATGCTCTGAATGTGATGGCGATGGATATGTATATACACCTATGGCAAAGATAGCAGGATTTAATCAAAGACCTAGAAGTGTATATGATATTGCAGAGGCAGGTTTTAGAACAGACAGAATAACATTAAATAAAATAGCAGGTGAAGCTGAAGGTGAGTTTAAAGAATTTATAGATGCTATTGTAAGATATGGTGCAGTAGAAACTTATCTTGGTACATTTGTTACTGGTATAGAAAATTTTACAAATGAGAAAGGTTTGTTACATCCTAAGTTTATGCAAGCAATTACAGCTACAGGTAGACTTTCAAGTAGAGACCCTAACTTTCAAAATCAACCAAGAGGTAGAACTTTTCCTATTCGTAAGGTTGTTAAATCTAGATTTAAAGATGGACAAATTATAGAAGTAGACTTTGCACAATTAGAGTTTAGAACTGCAGTTTATTTATCACAAGATAAACAAGGCATAGAAGATATTAAAAATAATATAGATGTACATCAATACACTGCAGATATTATAGGTGTATCTAGACAAGACGCAAAGGCACATACTTTTAAACCTTTGTATGGTGGTACAACTGGTACAGAAGATGAAAAAAGATATTATTCTAAATTTTTAGAAAAGTATAAAGATATAAAAAAATGGCATGATAAATTACAAGATGAAGCTATAAGATATAAACGAGTTAAACTACCTACTGGTAGAGAATATTCATTCCCATATGCAGAAAGAACACCATGGGGTGGATCAACTTATGGAACACAAATAAAAAATTATCCTGTGCAAGGATTTGCTACAGCTGACATAGTACCATTAGCATGTATACAAATATCTAAACTAATGCAAGCACAGGGTGTAAAAAGTTTGCTTATAAATACAGTGCATGATTCTATTGTTGCTGATGTTCATCCAGATGAATCTTACAAAATGGGATTAATTTTTAAGCAAGGCACAGAAGATGTAATACCTGCACTTAAAATGTATTACAATATAAACTTTAACGTTCCCCTTGACACTGAGATCAAGATAGGATATAATTGGTTAGATATGGAGGAGGTAGAAATAGTACGATGAGTAGAGAAATAGAAGCATTAGAAACTCTTGATGAGTTTGAAGATGGAAGCTATGCAGCATATTTAGAATATGTTGATTTAAAAGACAAATGTGTTGGAGAACCAACTACATTGTTTATAAAAGATAACCACGAGTTTTATTCTGAGTGGAGTTATTACGCAAACTCTGATGGTTTAGATGTAAGAACTACAACAGAGGAAACTAAAATATGTTAGCATATGCTATAATTATATTGTCGCAGATACTTAAATGGAGTGTATTAGCTATATTTTTATTTGCAATAATTACTTTATTTTTATCTTGACTTTTTTGCAAAAGTATGATATAAGGCTTAACTATAATAAGGAGGACAAATGTCTGATGAACTAGTAAATATAAAAGGAATGTCTGATGAGCAAATTATGCAAGCTATTGGACAAGACGATGGATCAAGTGCAGGTACAAATATACCTAGGCTTGCAATTAATCGTACACCAGAAGATGATGATGGAAATCAACTTCCTGTCGGTCACTTCTATACTTATGACTCAGCAGTTGGTCAAAACGTGTATGCTAAACCAGCAACACTAAGACCATTTATAAGTGCAATGCAGTATATGCATTATGATGCTGATAAAGGTGAGTACATCAATAGATCTATAATCTTTAAATCTTGGAAAGATGAAGCTATAGATATTCTTGGTGGTACAAAATGTGGTAAGATACCTTTCAAAGAAAGAGCAAATCTTACTCCAGAACAACTAGAACAACAAAGAACTATAAGATGTTATAAACTTGTATATGGTTTATTATCTTTTAAAGATGGTAAAACTGCTAATGGTAATGCCCATAATGTAGAAAATTTACCAGTGTTGTATAGAGTAACTGGTACAGCATTCTCACCAGTAAGTGCTGCGTTAGATCAATTGAAGAAAAGAAAAAAATTAATGTTTAATTGTTCTTTTTCTCTTGAAACTAAACGACAGAAAAAAGGTGGGAACGTATTTTATGTTCCAGAAATTACTGTTAATGCTGATGCTAATCTTCAATTATCAGATGCTGATATGGAAACATTGAAAGTATTTCAAGAATCTATTGATATAGAAAATAAAGAAGTTATTGATCTATATAATAGTGCTAAAGCTAAAGCACCTAATGGGTCTGATAAGATTGATGCTGAGATAGTTGATGATATGGATGATCAACTTCCAGAAAAAGTGTTGTCATCATAATGAACACGATACTTCATAAAGTACAGACGTATTTAGATAAAGTATCGAGAGAACCTGTTGTTATCTCTGAGGAATTGGTTGATGCTTTTGGAGAAAGTTGTAAAGCTATACTTCGAAAACAATTCTCAGAGGAACGACAGTCTCAGTTTAAACCTAGAATGTCAAATATAGGTAGACCATTATGCCAATTACAAATGGAAGCTAAGGGTATAAAAGGTGAAGGTGCTCCATACAATAGTAAAATGAGAAATACTTTTGGAGATTTAATTGAAGCATTATCTATATTTGTTATGAAATCAGCAGGAGTAGAAATAAAAAATGAGCAAAAAGAAGTTACACATAAACTTGGCAAACAATCAATTGATGGAAAACAAGATGTTGAAATTGATAACAAAGTTTGGGATATTAAAAGTGCATCGCCATATTCTTTTGAAAAAAAATTTGGTGAAGATGGTGGATTTGAGGCAGTTGTTGAAGAAGATTCCTTTGGTTATGCAACACAAGGATATTTATATGCCGATAGCCAAAAGAAAAATTTTGGTGGGTGGATAGCTATTAATAAATCTACAGGTGAATGGACAGTATGTGAAACACCTTTAGATGATAGTAAATATAAAAATAAATTTGTTAAACTTGCACATGATAATTTAAAAGCATTAGAATCAAAAGAACCATTTAAAAGATGTTATGAAGCAGTTGATGAAACTTTTAGAAGTAAACCAACTGGTAATAAAGTTTTGGGCTTTGTATGTTCGTATTGTCCATATAAACTTCCTTGTTGGGGGAGTGGATTAAAGCTGTTACCACAGCAACAATCCAAAGGAAAAAACCCTAAATGGGTTTGGTATACAGAAGTCAACAATCCTAAAAAGGATGAGACTAGTGAGTATGGTGGGGAGTAGTTTGAGGGGTCTGTTCTTCACCGACTCCAAATATGATGTTATATTTTGTATTATTTAAACACAAAAAAGATAAAGATTATGAATTATTTACTAATACAATTTTTGATAAAGAAAATGAAGCAGAAGAATTTGGTAAAAAAAGTATGAAAAGAAATTATGAATATAAAGTTTTAGAGTATAACAAAGAAAACCATGATAAGTATTGGAATAAATGACAAAAAAAGATAAAATAAGTTTATTAAATTCAATCAAGGTGCTTGTTTCTCCTTGGCAAAAAGGTTTTACATGTGGTATTGTAATGGATAGTAGGTCCAAAATGTCCACAGAAGAGTACGAATTATGTTCTACGATAGCTAGAG
>Ga0209348_1000864_pt1 | contig 15262 bp, 15 predicted proteins | sample ETNvirenome_2_30_FD_184065 | JGI IMG/M metagenome (GOLD analysis project Ga0209348, IMG submission 184065) | Marine viral communities from the Pacific Ocean - ETNP_2_30 (SPAdes) (version 2) | ecosystem: Environmental > Aquatic > Marine > Oceanic | place: Pacific Ocean | collected 2013-06-22 | reverse complement strand
ATCCAGGAGCTTGTCGCTTGTGGCTTGAAGCTTGACGCTTGTCGCTCAGGGCTTGACGATTGTGTTAATCATCTTTGTCGGCTTGGAGCTTGACGCTTGTTGCTTGCTGCTTGATGCTTCAGGAGCTTGTTGCTTGCCGCTTGAGGCTTGCTGCTTGGAGCTTTGGCCCGGACCAGGCGAACGCTGATTCCCAGCCGTCGCCGGTTCTTTGCTAATTGCCTGATCCGATTTATCCCTTGGGATTCTGTAAAATTTTGGATGTCTAAAAACAAATGTCATAATTAATGTTTACCGTATATAATACTTTTAACGTCTTTATTCCAGCATGCTCTGCAGTCCAAACACTTGCCGCCCTGGTCCGGTGCGGGGCAGGTTCGAGCTTCGCCAGTGGTGACGCCTGAGTCATGAGACCAGGCACCTGTTGCTGGTCCATCTATTTTAGATCTTGATAATCTAATTATTAAATTGTCCGGTACCTCTTCAGGAGCTGGCAGGAATGCGCGCTCTTGAGTTGGCAGCCAGTGCTTGGTGTTAGGTGTTAACCTGCACACCTCTAAAATCTTTTGCATATGTTCAGGCCCCTGGACGTCGCCGGCGTCATGCCATCTAAACCATTTTTGACGTTTAATAACTGTAACCATCGCATCAACCCACAGCGGTGACTTGATTGCCTCCAGCCTTCTATATTGAGCTGCTTTGATTGCCGGATACCTTGTATAGTTGCCCTTCATTGCATAACAGCCATAGCAAGGCGTGCCAGGAATCTTAGCCAGTTTCTGGCCGGTCTTGCAGGCCCACGCTGGAAGGCTGTAAGATAGTCCGGGCATTTTAGACGTTCTAGTAAATGAGTCTGTAATTTTTAAAGCTTCTTTAACTTTCATAATTTTCTCCTATAATATCCCATATTAACACATCTTGAGCCGGCTGTCAAGTGCTTGCTGCTTGAGGCTTGCCGCTTGTTGCTTGTCGCTTGTAGCTCGGGTTTTTAATTTTTTCGATCCCCAGCATCCGCAGCTGTGACCTGCTCAGGGTCCGGCCCTTGTTAATGTTTAGAAATGATTCAGGCCGCATCACGTGCCCATCGCTGTTCCGGTATAAAAAACTGTATTTACTTTCTCGCATTCTTTCTCCTATATAATCTCATATAAACAATTGTCAAGCTTGCTGCTTGCCGCTTGCTGCTCAGGCCCCCTTCATGACTGCGCGCGTTTACCTCCAGCCAGGGGACCATCACGACCAGTGAGAATGAGGCCCGGAGTCTATTGTTTACTAGCCGGCCAGGGCCTATCACTGTATCCAGTGCTCACTGATCCCAGATCTACTGAACCCATAAATCGCGTGGGTCTATATGGATGCATCCATCCAGTAGATCAGGGATCAGCCCTGTTCCGCCGTTAGCTAGTATCGGTAACCTGCGAGAGTATTAACTAGCACTCCAAGTCGCAGTTTAGGTCACGACAACTGATCCCAGATCCTGCTAGCTGAATTTAATTCGACACAGGATCAGGGATCAGCACCCCAACGAAGACGGCTCTTAGCGAGCGGTGTGACGTGGGGTCTTTACCCACTTGTTTGAGTTTAACGACGTCGGAACAAGTAAACGGACGCAATATATAAATAGTGGTAAATATTTATATATAATCCTATATAATCTCATTGACAATAAAGTCAAGTTAATATAAAAGTTTTTTTAATTTTAATTAACAAGAAAGGTAAAAATGCAAAAAGAAAAAAGACTAACTCTCAATGCTGAAAAAAGAAATAGTATCGCTGATGTATTTCAATCACATTGGGAAAGACAAGATAGCCCTGTAATGCAAAAATATTATGAGGCAAAAGAAACTTACAATCAAGTAAGAGAACAGATGAAATCTGTTGTTGAAACTATTGTAAGAAAATATCAACCCACAGAAGATGTTGAAACTATTAGAGCCATGAATAAAAAATATGGTTCTAGTGGTGGCGACCTATACCATGATAATTGTTTTAGATTTAGATATAATTATCAAGAAGTAGATAACGAGGGTAATGTTCAAGACGAATATAAAAATGCTGATGTAAATTTCAGTTTAGATGATATTCGTTCTTTTGGTTATGCTTATTATCGTGATGATATAAAAGCAAAAGGTTTTGACGCTGACTTTAAATATCGTTGGAGTGAAGAAAGAAGAAACCCTAGATACTATGAACAAGAAGAAAACATAGACAAGTTTTTAGGTTATCGTAATTCTTCAAACGAGGATAAAGGTCAAGCAATAAAACCAAATGCTGAGTGGGAAAATGATTTTAAACTTTGGGTCATTGGAACTTCTTATTGTCATTCAAGACAATTCATAGTTAATGAAACCGAGTACAAAATCTTAAACTCTTATAATGTTGCTAGAGATAATGTTATTCTAGCACATGAAAAAATCTTTGAATACACAAATGAGAAGATGAAGAAATTAAGATTAGGTTTAAAATCTTACAGATACTTTGACCAAGCAAAAGCACTAGCCGATAAACTCGGTGTACCTTTAAATGAAAGTATCTTAAACGAAAGTAGTAGTTTGGCTCTATCAGTTTATAGTCCAGAAAATTTAGCAAGTCTTTTGGAAGATAAGGTTGAAATGACTAGAGAAGAAAAAATTGCTATGTTTAGACAATCTCAACAATCTGTTAATTAAACACTTGACTATGGGAGTGTCCTATGCGATACTCCCATATCAACAGAAAGGAAAAAATGACAAAAACATTCTACATAACTTATTGGGCTGACAAGCACAAAAAACACATAACAAGACAAGGTAAGCATGACGAGAAGTCAAGATATGGCGTTGCTAAAAATGGAACACCTTATTATGTTTATTATGATTTAGACGCACATGGATATAGAACTGCGACTACATCTTGGAAAGTGAGGCACTAAATGGCTGAACAAGGTACATTGCATTTTGAAGTAATAGATAAAAATAAACAAAAGGCTCATGAAGATAAAGTTGAAATGAAAAGTGAACTTATAGAGTTTATAGAAAAATCAAACTCTTATGATTTACAAAAAATGTATGAGCAAATGAACAAACTTTTAAAGGGGGACAAATGAGTTATCAATGGTGCCATGGACCAAGATGTCATGAACGAGTTACAACTGACCGAGTGCGAGGAACTAAAGGAAACAAAGTTTTAAGAACTCGTAAGATTAGGGAAACTAATTGGAATAAGAATAACTGTTGGTCACATTTTTGTAGTCAAGGTTGTTGGACTGATTTTATGTATAAACATTGGGACCAATTTATAAGACTACACCCAAGAACCGAGCCACTCGAAACGCCAATCGAGGACCCTAAGAAAACAACCCATTCTAATAATTATGGATATAGTTGGTCAAATACAGAAATAATTAAAAAGACTGTTGACAATCCTACAGACTCTAGTGTAGGATAATCCTAATTAACAGAAAGGAAAAAATGACAAAAACACTAAAAAAAGAATATCAACCAGGCGGTTCTAAAAGACAATACATTTTAGATAAAGCGGTTGACTATTTACTTCAACCAGGGTTGCAAGCTGACAAGCATGCATTCTGTACAAGTTATTTAATGATGACAGAAACAGAATACCTGGAAGCGCTTAACAAAGCTACGAACGGTGGCGTTGTGGAGGCTGTATGGAACTAAAGATCATAGACAATGTTAAAGATGAGCCGGATCTAAAAACGGCTCAAGACTTCGTCGGTGGGTATGTTGAGGGCATCTCATTCCCTAACGGTGACTATCTTATAGTAAATGAGGAAGGTAAGCTTAGAGGTTTAGAACTTAACAAACCTGCAACTAAGTTATGGCGTGAGACATTTACAAAAGATAAATATGCTTTTGGTTATGATGACTGGGTTAGTGGACCTGCGATCTTAATCAAGAAACAGGCGCTCAAACGTTGGGCGTAACCTTTCTGCCCTCACCCTAACGGGTGAGGGGTCCCAATCCATTTTAATTCTCAAATAGTTTTTTATATAATCAATCCCCTTATTACAAAAAGGGGTCCCACTACTTTAGGTTGTAAAGCTTGATTTAGACATTTATAGATGGTATTTTCATTTTACATCTGAAATAAGATGCCAAAAAAAATTATAAAAAATTTTTTTCAAATGAAGATAGATATAAAAGACCCTGGAAAGATATTAGACATAGCTTCTAAGTTACCACCTGACGTAGCCAAAGAGTTTACTAAAACATATTTTAAAATCCAAGAGCTGGATAAGAAGGGAAACATAAAAAAAGACTTTATGTCTTTTGTTAAACATGTTTGGCCTGACTTCATAGAAGGATCACACCACAAAAGAATTGCAAATATATTTAACAGAATTGCAGATGGTGAACTAAAACGACTAATTATAAACATGCCCCCTAGACATACAAAGTCTGAGTTCGCATCATTCTTGTTTCCAGCGTGGATGGTAGGTCGTAATCCTAAACTAAAAATTATTCAATCAACTAACACAACAGAATTATCTGTAAGGTTTGGTCGTAAAGCAAAACAACTTATGGACGACCCTCTGTATAAAGAAGTCTTTGACACCAGACTAAGAGAAGATTCTCAAGCTGCTGGTAAATGGGAAACAGAACAAGGTGGTGAGTATTATGCTGCCGGTGTTGGATCAGCGATCACAGGTCGTGGTGCTGACCTTCTAATTATTGATGACCCACACACTGAACAAGATGCACTAAACTCACAAGCTCTTGAGCGAACATTCGAGTGGTATTCTTCTGGTCCACGTCAACGTCTACAACCAGGCGGCACAATTATTTTGGTAATGACAAGATGGAATCAAAAAGATTTGACCGGTAGATTATTATCTGCTCAATCAGAACCAAAAGCTGACAAATGGGAAGTCGTAGAGTTTCCAGCAATCATGCCATCAGGTAAACCTGTTTGGCCTGAGTATTGGAAGATAGAAGATTTAGAATCTGTCAAAGCCAGTATTCCTTTAACCAAATGGAATGCGCAGTACATGCAAGATCCAACGTCAGAAGAAGGAGCAATCATCAAAAGAGAATGGTGGGTAGATTGGGACAAAGATTACATACCACCTTTGGATCACGTTATACAATCTTACGATACAGCTTTTATGAAAAAAGAAACTGCAGACTATAGTGCTATTACAACGTGGGGTGTGTTCAAACCAAAAGAAGACGGGCCACAATGTATTATATTATTAGACGCTATCAAAGACAGATACGAGTTTCCCGAACTTCGTCGCGTGGCTCTAGAACAATATAAATACTGGGAACCTGAAACAGTTATCGTTGAATCCAAAGCGTCTGGATTACCTCTAACATACGAACTAAGAAATATGGGGATACCTGTAATTAACTTTTCTCCATCAAAAGGTCAGGATAAACATACCCGTGTAAACTCGGTTGCACCTTTATTTGAATCTGCTATGATATATGCTCCAAAGAAAAAGGAGTTTGCGCAAGAGGTCATCGAAGAGTGTGCAGCTTTTCCTTTTGGCGATCATGACGATCTTGTGGACTCGATGACACAAGCTATCATGCGTTTTAGACAGGGAGGCTTTTTACTACACCCTGAGGATTATGAAGAGGATGAACAACCTAAAAGGAAATTTGAGTATTATTGGTAAGTATGAACGCATTATTAAAATTATTAGCTTCAATTGTAAACTTAACTAGAGCAGGTGGTCTTAAAAACATTGATCAGGTTTATGGCATTGCAAAAAGAGAACTAGGTGACAAGTTTAATGCAGCCAAAAAACAAATTGATATGGCTTTTAAAGAAGGTCAAAAACAAAAAAAATTAGACGACAGAACCAAAGATATTAAAAAAATAGACGAGTCTGTTGTATCAGAAGGTATTGAAACCCTAGTTGATACTAAGTCAGGTAAATCAATTATGGATCAGATACAAGAATCTAAAACTAAAATTGAAGATGCAAGCTCTAAAATATCAAAAGCTCAAAAAGAAATTGATGATATGTATAGACCTAAGACTGATGAAGAAATTGAAAAGAAATTTAATGATGAGTCTGAGCTAATGAAAAGACTTGAGGAAAAAATTAAGAATATGCAAAATGTTGAAAACATTTCAACCGGTCTTACAAGAACAATAGCTAGAGAAATTTTATCAAAAAGAGGAATTGATATACCTAAAGGTAGAGATGCTATAGAATTATTTAGAGAAAAATTTGGTCAGGATGTGTTAATTGATATAAATAATCTTGCTGAAGAATTAGTTGAAATGGATAGAATGGGTAAAAAACCCAAATCACTAACTCAGATTATAGAGCAAGAAGGTTTCTTCGACGTTAAAATGCCAAAGGAACCACCTCAAGGATACACTCCAGAGGAACTTGCAGATATTCAAAAAGAAATAGAACAAGAAGATATTTTACTTAAGTTTGACACCACCGATAGAAAGCCAAACTCAATGGGTGGTATTAATAGAGTCCATTACGCTCAAGGTAAGTTAAAGATAATACAATTTTTAGCTGGTAAAGGAAAAAATCTTATGGATGAAATTAAAGAGAGCATAGATAATCTTTTTTTATCAGGTGATGCAAAGTATGATGCGGACGTAGTTGTTGATGATGTTCTAGAACAATTCGGTGTTGATAGAGAGATGTTTGATCAAAAAGATATTATCGACACTTATGGCAAAGCATATGACATGATTGTAAAAGGCGCTAGAGAAACAGACGAAATTAAAAAGATGGCACCTAAGATGGTGGAGAGACTAGAAATAAAAGCAAAGTATCCTGGTATTGATGACGATCTTGTAGATAAAATTTTAATAGACGATAACCCACAAAGAAAAGCAGAACTACTTGCAACACTTGATGAAGCATTTAGAATGATGGAAAAAGGTAAAGGCCCTGATGAGATTATAGAAATATTTAAAAACCAAAATAGAACTAAACAAGCAATGGGAACAGGACCAGACGGTCTATCTGAAATAACAGACCTGTATGAAAAAATAAGAATTAAAAACGTTCAAAAACAAAAAGATCAAGAAGACAATAAACAAATGAGATTTAGAAAACTTCTTGCATCAAATAAATTTCCAGAACTAAATACTTTCTTAGAAGCAGAACTAAACGAAGATGATGAGAAAGTAGAATTAGATGTTAGAACAAATCTTGCAGTAGGTGGCTCGCCATTTACAGCAGAACAAATTGCACAGAAAAAACAACAATCATATTTAGACTACCTTGCAAGACAAGGTGCAACTAGTGCAAGCACAGGTTTCAGAGGACCAGCTAGCAGTGTTGGTGCTAATTTATTCTCGACGCCCGCTACGAGTAGCACGACTGGAGGATCGAGTGGCTCGCAGCCAAAACCTGCAGCACCATATAATCCAAACGCAGGTGGAGGAACTACATCATCAGGAGGTGGTTCATCAATAGTAACAGGTGGTTCAAACAATCAAACATCAACAGGTAGCTCGACACAAGGAACGAGCAACGCGAGTAATTATGTTACAAGTCCAGGAGGCGGAAGAGATATGGGTAATGTAATGAGTAACCTTTCATATACCGCAGGAGCAATTGATCCAGATTCTATAGATGAAAAATATGCTAACGTTCAAGCTTATTCATTTCCAGAAGGTTCTCAAGAAAGAAAACTAGCTTATATAAAACAAGGTTATAGTGGTTACTTACCAGGAGAAAAAAACAATCCTTACACATCAGTTGATACTGGTGATCTTGGAAGTACAGCTGCGAACGTTGCAGCGAATAAAGCAGCTACAGGTACAAATACAGGTACAAATCAAGGAGCTGATGCCAATGATGGTTTTGAAATTTTTACAGATAGTGCAGGTACTAAACGTATTACTCAAGATCAATATAATCAAGCTAAGTTAGAATTTTTAAAATCAGAAGGAAAAATTAGTCAAGATGCAACAGTTAATGACTTAGATAAACAAGAAGGTGGGCCAAGAAATGCAAGTTTAAACATAGCTGCTAAAGAATATATTGAAAATAAATATGGAACCTCATCAATACTTTCACCAAGCCCAAAAACTGCTTATACACAAATAGGAGGTGGTGCAGACTTTGCACAAATTACATCACTACCTGAAACTCAAGATTTTGCAGCATCAATTCAAGCTGAAACTGATGATAAAAATATTTTAGAAAAGGCAAATGAGTTTGCAACTAAACACAATAAAACTATTACAGCGGCTTCATTTTTATTAGATGCTGTAATACCTGGTTTAGGTAAAGCAATTAGAACAGCTCAAATGTTAAATAAAGGATATAATTTTGTAGCAGATGCAAAAAATAAAGGAATAGAGGATGCAATTAAAACAGGGATAGGATTAACAGATACAACAACAAATACAGGTCGTTCAAATCAAGACGATGCAAGAGATATTACAGCAAGATTAGAAACGGAAGTAACAGCTCAAGATAAAATAGATGATAGAGGTAGAGGATCAACTAACATTGGTGTAACTTCTAAACCTAAACCTGCAAACCCGGCAACAATTGGCGGCGGTGGCGGTGGTAGAGATATGGCAACCGCTCCTAAATCTACACCTAAACCTTCTGCACCGAAATCAAAACCTTCTACATCTTCAGGTGGTGGCGGCGGTGGTGGTAGAGACATGGGAAGCGCACCTAAATCTTCACCCACAGGTACAAACAAACCTGGAACTAACAGAGGAATTCCTGACAGAGGTAGAGGTCAACCTTCTGCACCTTCAAGACCTTCTTCACCTACAGGCACAAATAGACCTGGTGGTGGCGGCGGAGGCGGTGGCGGCGGAGGAGGCGGCGGTGGCGGCCGTTGGTGCTGTTCACAAATGGTTCACCATGGATTATGGGATAAAGCTCAACAGTTTTCTCGTTTAACAGTTTGGTCTAGTAAGCAACCTGATTGGTGGCGTTCTGGATATAATGTTTGGGGTAAAGTAGTTGCAAAATATTTATTAAACAAAAAAGGTTTTTGGACAGATGTTATGCAAGCTTTCTATGATAACCACGTTAGAAAACAAAAAAGAACTTTAAAATCTACATTAGCAGATATTATTATATATCCAGGTAGTTTTGTTTGTGGTTTATTTTCTAAAGAAATACCTGTAAAACCAAGATTAGCTAGTAAAGAGGAATTAAGATAATGATAAAAGAAACTTTAATGCAAAGATTACAAAGCCTTACTGCAGAAGACATGCAAGTATTGGATGATGTATTAACTCCATCAGTTAGTGACGTGTTAAATAAAATTGTTCCAGAAATAGAACCTTTAATAACTCAGTTTACTCAAAATGATGAAAGAGAAAATTTCGCTATAGGTGGATCACTTGATTTAGCAGCTAGAAAAAAACAATCATATGAAGATTATTTGGCAAGACAACCAGGTGCGAAACCACCAACACCAACAGCTCCGCCTGCGCAACCTGCACCCCCGACAGTTCAACCACAAGCGCCGACAGCTCAACCCGCACAACCTGTAGCTCCACAGCCTGCAGCTCCACAGCCTGCAGCTCCACAACCTTTTGATATGTCTAAATATCAGGGTGGTACATTTACAGGTGGTATAGAAGACTCAAGAAATATAGCCCTTGGAGATTTAATGGACCTAGGAGTTGATGTTAGTAAATACAGAAGTATGACACCAACAGATACAAGCGGACCAAAATTTAAAGGTCTTTCAATAAATGAAATTTTTGCAATGGACGAACAGACAGCTAGAGACAAGCTTGGTTTTGATCCAACTGATCCAGACGCTAGTCCTGAGTTTGAAGAATTTTTAAGAGTTAATGATCCAGGTCCTCAATTAATTGGTCCAGGTGGCCCTCCAGGAATGAAAACTGAATTTAAAAATCAAGATGAGCTTGTACAAATTTTAAACAGAGCAATTCCAAACTATATGCAAAAAGCTCAAGAGATTGGTGAAGACTATACTCTAGACGAAATGTTAGCAATGAGTGATGATGAGCTTGCAATGATAGAAGATAGATATGATAAAAAAATGGGTTATGGTAAGTATAGAAAAACATCAGCGCAACCACAATATACAGGTCCAACTAATTTTACTTATGGTGGTGGACAAACTGGTGTAGCTACACCTGCCTATAATCAAGGTGGTAGAGTTGGTTTTAAATCTGGTGGTGAAAATAAAAGAGTTAAAAAATACATGAAACCGGACTACGACCAACCTTTCGATAAAATATCAAAATCAGAAAGAAATAAATTTAATAAACTTACTTCAACTTTATCAAGCTATGCTAAAAACTTAAACAAGCTAAAAAAGAAAAAAGCAACCACAGGTGCACAAAAAAATCTTTTAGTTCAAAATGAAAAGGCTAGAAAAACCGCTTTGAAAAGATTAAAGCAATTAAAAAAACTATACTCTGGTGGTAAGAGTGTATAAGCCTAGTCCAAGTCATCAACGATTTTTAAATATTATTACGGAACAAAATCGTAAGAATTTTGCTATTGGTGGTGGAGCTTTTTTAGGAACTGATCTTGGCACACGTGAGGGTTTTTCAGAAACGAAAAAAAATTTAGAATTAGATAGAGCTAAAGGAATTTTAGGTAAGTTAAATTATAGTTTTGATTCTTTATTAAGAGATTTAAAAAAAGGTAAAACTACAAATCAAATAGCTAATGAGTTATATAAAAAAAATAAACAATTTTTAGACAAATACGATGCTGGCCGAATTCAAAAATTAAACCCAATTGTTTTAGTAGAACAATCTTTAAAAGATAGAATAAGAAAACAACGAGACTTTGTTAAATTAAGTAATAGAAATCAAAAAGTTTTTAATTCTAAAAAAGAACAATCATTAAGAGATTTTAATTCATTTATAAAAAAGAATAAATCAAAATATAAAAAAATGTATGATCAAAATATTGCAGGAGCTCCTGAAAAATTTAAACAAGACTTAAAATCTTTTTTAGAAAATAAATACCCTGAATTTATAAAAGAATCAGAAGGAGGTACATATATAACAAAAGGGACAAAACTTTTTACTCCACTAAAAGATTTGGGAAGAGAGGTTACACAAGCTGGAGATTATGGAATTGAAAAATATATAAATAATACAATTAAAGAATCATTAGGTATTCCATTAAAATCTAAAGCTGGAGAAGGTAGTTCTTTAGATCGTATGCAAAGAAAATATAATTTAAGCACACGACAACTTTTAGATGTTGCTAAAAAACAAGGTATAATTCCTGAAAAAGATCCTATGACAGGTAGTCCAATTAATAGTGAAGATGCTTATTATAGATATATTAAACGAACTGAAGTAGATCCTATATATAATTTATTTGATAAACGTTTTAAATTTGGAGCAGAACATTTAGGTGGAATTAGTAGAGCAGCTAATATAGGTGATCCTGAAGCATTAACTAAAATGACAGCGATAGATCCTTATGTTAATAGAGTTTTAAAAGGAAGTAATTTAGATAAAAAAGTAAGCACTCAAATAAATCTTGCTAAAGAAACTGGAAAGAAAAAATATTTAGATATAGCTAATGATTTAATTAAACAGGGTGAAAAAGATTTTGGTCTCAAACTTACAAAATATAAATTTAAAGATAATAAAATAGTTCCAATTCATCCTAAAGTTTCTATAGATGATCCAATTGTAAAAAAAGCAGAAAGAGCTATCAAAAGTTTTATAGCGACTAATAGAGATAAAACAAAAGAATTTGAATTACTCCCTGAAGATTTGAAACAATCCATAAAATTATTTAAAGAAAACAATTTACCGAAAGCTAGAAAATTTTTAAATCAAGCAATAAAAACAGGTGGAGCTGCTTCGGTTGTAGGGATTGTAGGATTAGGATTATTAGAAACAGAGGCTGAAGCAGCGAGTGGTGAATCACTTGTAGAAAAAGGATTAAGCACTGGGGAAAAAGTGGCTGCTGGAACAACAGCAGGATTAGGTATTTTAACTAAAGCAGGAAGAAAAGCATTAGGTACTTTAGTTAATTTAGGTACAGGACCAACTGGTATGATTGCTTTAAATAAAGTTTTTGAACCTGAGGGTGGGTATGATTTAAGTAGAACTGCAGATAGATTAGGTTTTGAATTAGAAGCTGCACTCGCACCAACCTTAGTAAAAGGTGTAACAAGTGTATCTGAAAAAATAAAAAATCCATTAGTTAGAAAAGGAATTGAAACATTAGCTGGAATAAGAATACCTTTTGCACTGAAACCTACAACTGCATTGAAAATTGCAAGAGCTGCATCACCTGTAGGTATTGCATTATTAGCTGGTGAAGGTGTATATAAATTAGGTAAATTGGGATATGAAGACCAAAAAAGATTTGATGCACTATCTCCCGAAGAACAAGAAGCTGAAAGAGCTGAACAAGAAGCATTTGCATTTGATATTACAGGAGCATAATGAATAAATACCCTAAAGTACACTTACTACCACCTAAATCTGGTCCTCAACCACAAGGCTTGAATTTAAAATATAACAATGTTAAAACAGTCCGATTGGAGAAAATAAATGGCAGAAATAGACAAAGCGCTACCAAACGTAGATGAAACTATAGAAGTAACTCAAGATGAGATGGTTCAAGAAATATCTGAACCAGAAAACGCAGGATTTCCATCTGAAGTAATTGAAAACGAAGATGGATCTGTAGATATTAATTACGGTGAAGATCAAAACTTACCGCCCCCAACAGACCACAACGCAAACTTAGCAGATTATTTAGACGAAACAGAATCTGGTAGATTAAGCGCATCATTAATAGAAAATTATAGAGATTACAAAGCATCAAGAAAAGATTGGGAACATACTTACACAACTGGACTTGATTTATTAGGATTTAAATATGAAAAAAAATCAGAACCGTTTCAAGGTGCCTCGGGCGCGACTCACCCGGTTTTGGCTGAAGCTGTTACACAGTTTCAGGCTCTCGCTTATAAAGAGTTACTCCCGGCTACTGGACCAGTAAGAACACAAATTTTAGGAATCAACACTCCACAAAAAGTTCAACAAGCGAACCGTGTAAAAGAATTTATGAATTATCAAATCATGGATCAAATGAAGGAATACGAACCTGAGTTTGATTCTATGTTATTTCATCTTCCACTAGCTGGATCAACTTTTAAAAAAGTTTACTATGATGATTTATTAGGACGAGCTGTTTCTAAGTTTGTCCCTGCGGACGATTTAGTAGTTCCGTATTCTGCTACCTCATTAGAAGATGCGGAATCCATCGTTCACGTAATTAAAATTACAGAAAATGATTTGAGAAAACAACAGGTCATGGGTTTCTACAAGGATGTAGAAATACCCGAACCTGGACAAGCACATGAAACAGAAATTGAAAAGAAAGAACATGAACTAGAAGGCATGAAAAAAACAGGTAAGAATGAAGACCTGCATACACTATTAGAGTTTCATATTGATTTAGATTTAGATGGATTTGAAGATATTGGACAAGATGGTGAACCAACAGGAATTAAATTACCTTATGTTGTAACAATAGAAGAAGACTCAAGAGAAATTTTATCTATTAGAAGAAACTACGCACAAAACGACCCATTAAAAAGAAAAATAAATTACTTTGTACACTTTAAATTTTTACCAGGACTAGGTTTTTATGGTTTTGGTTTAATTCATATGATTGGTGGATTATCAAGAACAGCGACAGCTGCTTTAAGGTCTTTGTTAGATGCAGGAACGTTATCAAATTTACCTGCAGGATTTAAACAAAGAGGAATAAGAATTAGAGATGATGCACAATCAATTCAACCAGGAGAATTTAGAGATGTAGATGCGCCAGGCGGAAGTATTAGAGATGCCTTTATGATGCTTCCATACAAAGAGCCTTCATCAACTCTGTTACAGCTTATGGGTGTCGTAGTTAATGCAGGACAAAGATTTGCTTCCATAGCAGACCTGCAAGTAGGTGAGGGTAATCAGCAAGCCGCGGTGGGAACGACAGTCGCCTTGCTTGAAAGAGGAAGCAGAACAATGTCTGCAATTCACAAAAGAATTTACGCAGCCTTAAAAGAAGAATTTAAATTATTATCACAAGTATTTAAAACATACTTACCCCAAGAATATCCATATGACGTCGTCGGTGGCCAAAGAATGATTAAACAAATGGACTTCGATGACAGGATAGATATATTGCCAGTTGCTGACCCGAATATTTTCTCTCAATCACAGCGAATATCTTTAGCGCAAACAGAGTTACAGCTGGCAATGTCAAACCCTCAAATTCACAATACATACAATGTTTATAGAAACATGTATGAAGCGTTAGGTGTAAAAGATGTAGATTCAATATTAATACGTCCTCAGCCACCTGCTCCAAAAGACCCTGCACTAGAACATATTGATGCGATGGGTGGAAAACCTTTTCAAGCTTTCCCTGCACAAGATCACAGAGCACATATTACAGCTCACTTAAATTTTATGGCTACTAATATTGCTAGAAATAATCCAGCTATCATGGCAAGTTTAGAAAAAAATATTTTTGAACACATATCATTGATGGCACAAGAGCAAACTGAAATGGAAATGGCTCAAGAGATACAACAAATCCAACAAATACAACAACAAGCTCAAGCAAATCCTGCAATGGCACAAAATCCACAGGTTCAAATGCAGTTAAAACAGTTTTCAGACAAGTTTGAAGCAAGAAAAGCTGTGTTGATTGCTGAAATGACTGAAGAATTTATGAAGGAAGAGAAAGATATCACTTCTCAATTTGATAATGACCCTCTTGCTAAGTTAAAAGCTAGAGAATTAGACTTAAGAGCAGCTGAAAATCAAAGAAGAAAAGAATATGAGTCTAAAAGAATTGATTTAGATCGTATGAAAGCAGTCATGAATCAACAAAACCAAGACAATAAGTTAGAACAGAACGAAGAATTAGCAGAAATGAGAGCTGAAACTTCAATTGAGAAAACTTTATTGCAAAATGCACTTAAAAACGATAGATAGTTAAGTAAAAATAGGAGAATTATGATCAAAACTCAGTCAAAACACGTAGATTTTAAAAAATTTACAAACAAAGATGGTCTTTTAAAAGGCGGAGTACCTGTTGAGATGTCAAAACCAAATGAATCTCAAAAAGATAGAGTACAAGGTCAAAGAAGAATGCTAAAAAACAAAAGATCAACTGTAACTTGGTACTAGTATGTGGTTATCGGCAATCAAATTAGCCGTTTCTGCTGGAAGTAAGATTTATGCTAACAAGCAGAAGACGAAAATGGCAATGTCTGAAGCACAATTGATGCATGCAACTAAGATGGCTCAAGGTGAGGAAGCTTACCAAGGC
>Ga0209348_1000863_pt1 | contig 15294 bp, 15 predicted proteins | sample ETNvirenome_2_30_FD_184065 | JGI IMG/M metagenome (GOLD analysis project Ga0209348, IMG submission 184065) | Marine viral communities from the Pacific Ocean - ETNP_2_30 (SPAdes) (version 2) | ecosystem: Environmental > Aquatic > Marine > Oceanic | place: Pacific Ocean | collected 2013-06-22 | reverse complement strand
CCCATTAAATCTCTCGCCTCTCTTCTTTTTCTCGCCGTGATCGCAAGCAACGACGGGGCTTTAGTACGCTATCCAGCACGTAAGACATCGGGGGGGAGGGGGTCGGATGCGGGAGTTATATATAGTTGCCACTCCCACTTGCCAAAAAACGATTTCAAAATGGCAAAAGATTGACCAAGTAGTATATACCTAATAATATGTAAATTACTATTAGTTATGCGCATTTATGTATTTTGCTGCTTCGCAGCATTTTACAAAAACAAGTACTTTATTAGACGCTTAGGCCCACTTGGATAACCATGAGCAAAGAACTGAGCAGAAGAGAACAAGCGCGCCAACTAAAACAGTATCGAGACTGGATGCTGCAACATAAATCGACACGATATGTGGTCGATAAGATCTTCACAGCAGCTCTAGATGACGAACATAAAAACCAAGCCGTTGCTTGGAAGTTGATTATGGACCGTGTTGCGCCTTTGGCAGGCTTCTCAGCAGAGCAAAAAGCCAACAACGCGATACAAATCAACATCACTGGCCTCGACAACGCCTCTGTGGACCAAAAAACCGTCCTAAACGGCGATTTTGACGAGGTTACTGACGATGGCGAGCCTTAATTTAGAGCTTTTGCCGTGGCAACAAGAAGTTTTACCCGATAACGCACGTTTTAAGGTTATTGCCGCAGGTAGAAGAACAGGAAAAAGCCATCTAGCCGCCGTAAGCCTAGTGCTGAACGCGCTAAACGGTAAGCCAGGCAAGGTGTTTTACGTTGCACCGACACAAGGTATGGCCCGCGACATCATGTGGGACAAGTTGTACGAGGTATGTGGCGACATTATTGAAGCCCAGAACATTAACAACCTCACACTGACCTTATCGGGCAACAACACCATATTTTTGAAGGGGTCAGATAGACCAGACACCCTTCGAGGCGTCTCGCTGAAGCATCTCGTCATGGACGAGTACGCTTATATGAAGCCAGACACCTTTGAAAGCATTTTGAGACCTGCTTTGTCGGATCAGGGCGGGTCTTGCATCTTTATTGGGACACCTGAAGGCAGGAATCACTTCTATGACCTTTATGTCGGCGCTGATAGCGGTACTTGGGAAGATTGGAAGTCGTATCACTACACAAGTTACGACAACCCTATCATCCCTAGAAAGGAGTTGGAGCATGCGAAAAACACCCTGCCGTCATGGGCGTTTCAGCAAGAATATATGGCCTCATTTCAGGCTCGTGGCTCCGAATACTTCAAAGCCGATGATTTCCAATACTACCAACGTAAACCTTCCAAGGCAGGTGATTTTTATGTTGCCGTTGACTTGGCTGGATTTCGTGATGCGGGCGTTAAAAAAACAAAACGACGTGATAGTACGGCTATAGCGGTTGTTTACGTTACGGACGACGGTCATTGGTATGTGGACGACATTTTGCATGGCCAATGGGATCTTAATACGACTGCTGAACGCATTTTTAGAGCGGTTGAGAAATATAGGCCAGCCTCGGTAGGGATTGAGCGCGGTATTGCACAGCAAGCCGTTATGAGTCCCCTACAAGACCTTATGAGGCGCACCAACCGTGTTTTCCGTGTGGAGTTGTTGTCACACGCTAATCAAAAGAAACAAGACCGCATTTTATGGGCATTACAGGGTCGTTTTGAGAACGGACTGGTCCATTTGAAAAAAGGCGACTGGAATCTGCCGTTTGTCGATGAAGCAAGCAACTTTCCGTCACCGCTGGTCCACGACGACCTTTTGGATGCTTTGTCATACATCGATCAACTTGCACAAGTGCCCTACTTGTCTGGCTACGACGTTGAGGACGAATTTGAACCCGAAGATGCAATCGCAGGTTATTAATGAGCTACGGTGATATAGACAACATCTCAGCAGAGCTTGGTTTGGCCGAATGGGTCGTGTCGAAGTGCCAATATTGGCGTGACCACTACGAAACCAACTACGCTGAAAAGCACGATGAGTACTATCGCCTGTTTCGGGGTATATGGTCCTCTGAGGACCGCATGAGAGACTCTGAGCGCTCTCGTATCGTCGCCCCTGCCCTCCAGCAAGCCGTCGAATCAAACGTCGCAGAGATCGAAACAGCCACCTTTGCGACAGGCAAAATTTTCGACATCCAAGACGATTTGGGTGATCAGAATCCACAAGACATGGTGCTTTTGCGTAAAAAGCTGCATGAGGATTTTGACAAGGCACAAATCAGAGCGCGTATCGGTGAGGTACTGATTAACTGCGCTGTGTACGGCACAGGTATTGCTGAAGTTGTGCTTGAAGAGGTAGAGGAGGCAGTTCCTAGCACCCGACCTCTCATGGATGGTGATTTGCAAGAGTTTGGCGTGTCAAAGCGCAAGCGCCCCATGGTCAAGCTCAATCCTGTCCAACCCCGCAACTTTTTGATAGATCCCTGCGCTACAACCGTTGACGACGCCATGGGCTGTGCGATTGAAGAGTTTGTCTCCACGCATACGGTTGAGTTGTTACAAGAGCAAGGCGTATACCGTGATGTCATGCTCGAAACATCGGCCCCTGATGACGACCTTGAGGCTGACCCCAATCTCTACAACGTCAACATGGAGCGCGTTCGCTTACTGAAGTATTACGGACTCGTACCGCGACAGATGCTCATCGATGAAGGTGTTGATGAGGATGAGATGCCTGATGACTCTATGTACGTCGAAGCGTGCGTAGTCATTGCTAATCAAGGCCAGATACTCAAGGCCATTGCCAACCCGTACATGATGCAAGACCGCCCAATCGTGGCGTTCCCTTGGGATATCGTCCCCTCTCGCTTCTACGGTCGCGGTGTGTGCGAAAAAGGCTACATGAGCCAAAAGGCACTGGATGCTGAGATGCGCGCTCGTATCGATGCTCTGGCCCTTACAACGCACCCTATGATGGCTGTGGACGCAACGCGAGTACCACGCGGCAGTAAGCTAGATGTCCGCCCCGGTCGCATGCTGTTGACCAACGGCAATCCAAAAGACTCGCTCCTGCCGTTCAACTTCGGTCAAATTGGTCAAATCACATTTGCACAGGCCAGCGCACTACAGAACATGGTGCAGCAGGCTACAGGCGCTGTAGACGGTGCCGCCCTCGCCTCTCGCTCGCAATCAGAAAGCACCGCCGCAGGTGTCTCTATGTCACTGGGCGCTGTCATGAAGCGACAGAAGCGCACACTGGTCAACTTCCAAGACACCTTCTTGAAGCCGTTTATCAGTAAAGCTGCGCACCGTTACATGCAGTTTGATCCTGACAACTACCCTATTGGTGACTTCAAGTTCACTGTCCTGTCTTCACTTGGCATTGTGGCTAGGGAGTATGAGGTTGGTCAGTTAAGTCAGTTGATGCAGGTCATCCCTAAGGACTCACCTGCTTTCGCTGCAATCACCAAGGCTATTGTTGAGCATTTGAGCGTTTCAAACCGCGAAGAGATTATCGCCGCCGTACAGCAAGGCTCACAGCCTAACCCTCAAGCGCAGCAGGCCGCTGAACAGCAGGCACAACTGCAATTAGCCGTCGCACAGGGTCAAGCACAGCTACTCAATGCACAGGCCGCAGAATCAAGTTCTCGCGCTCAGAAGTACGCAGAAGAGACACGTTTGTACCCACAAGAGCTTGCACTGAAATACAGCGACAACAACAACGACGGCAAGGTAGACGACGACTTCGAGAAGCGAGTTCGTATCGCCGACCTGATGCTCCGCGAAAAGAACATGAACATGCAAGAACAGCGCGCTAGAGAGCAAAACAATCAAGCCGCTGAACAAGAACTACGACGCCAGCTCAACAGACCAAATTGATATGAACACCACACGGTTTTTAGTTGCCGTATTTTTTCTGATGGCGGGGTGTGCAACGCAAGACGATCGGAATTGCGTGGACTACAACCAATACACCTATCCCTTCGAAAAATGCCTACCGATGCACGGCACATTCATTTGCGTTACGGAAATGCGCGTTCACACCTACTGCGTCCGATGGGAAGACAATGGCGACACCACGAAAAGGAAAAGCGAGAGTCAAGGTAACGTCTAGTGGCCGAAAGGTCAGCTACGGACAAAAAGGGGCCAAAGTAAAGCCAGGCACCTCAAAAGGCGACAGTTACTGCGCCCGATCCAATGCACAGATGAAGCGATTTCCAAAGGCCGCAAAAGATCCAAACAGCCCCTTACGACTCTCTCGCAAGCGCTGGAAATGCTCTGGGTCAAAGTCGAGGAGAAAGTAATGAAGGTCAAAGCGCCAGATGGCTATCACTGGATGAAAAGCGGTAGCGGCTACAAGCTCATGAAAGACCCTAGCGGCGGCTACAAGCCACACAAAGGAGCATCTAAATCAGCTGATTTTGCCGTTCAAAAAGCCCACAAAAAGTAAGGAGAGCCTTATGTATCACGGATCAATGAAGCCCAAGTCTGCGCCTAAAAAGAAAAAGAAAAAGCCCGTGATGAAAGGCAAAGGGAAGCGACGGTAATGCCAGGTAAGAAACTAAGCCCCAAGCAAAAGAAAATTGCTCGGGTAGCTCGACCAAGAAACAAAATTACAGGTGCAGACTTCAAGGGGTTGCGTCGTGGCAAAAGCAAAAAGTAAAAGCACAATCCCAAAAAACGTCAAAAACAAAGCGCTTTACTCAAGAGTAAAAGCCGCTGCAAAACGCAAATTTGATGTTTACCCCAGCGCCTATGCAAATGCGTGGTTAGTCAGAGAGTACAAAAAGCGCGGTGGTACTTATGGCTAAGCCCAAGGGCGGCCTCACCAAGTGGTTCAAAGAAGATTGGCGAGACGTCAAAACAGGTAAGAAATGTGGTCGAAGCGGGAAGGAAAAGTCAAAGCGCCCCTACCCGTCCTGCCGACCAAAAAAAGTACTCGACAAAATGACCGCTGCCGACAAGCGCAGTTCGTCACGTCGAAAAACCGGACCAAAAGCAATCAAGCACTCGGTCACTGCCTCTGGAAGGCGTCGAAAAACTAAATAGCGGAGAAACGCATGCGTCCCGTCACTGAAGAAAAGCTAGAGGTCGTTTTAGCTCAGATCAACCAAGTTCTTTCCAACATCAGCACTCGGCTCGATGCACTGGAGAAAAAGTCAACTACTAAACGGAGCAGTAAGAATGACCGATCCCAATCAAGCTAAGTACTTTGATGATGCACTTGAAATGTTTGCCGCCGATGGTTGGAAGGCATTTCAGAAAGAAATCGTCGCTGCACTTAGTAACGTCTCAATCGACGGCTTGAACAACGCGACAGAATTGCATCAAGCCAAAGGCCGTGTAGACATCCTCAGACAAATTTCGTCATACGAAAGCGCACTACGCACCTCCATGGAACAAGCAGAGGAAGGTGATGAGGAAGATTCTTGATTATCGCTGTGAACGAACACAGCACGTTTTTGAGCGTTTTGTTGAAGACACACCAACCTTGCGGTGCAACTGTGGGTCCAACGCAAGACGCTTAATTAGCCCTGTGAAATGTCAACTGGAAGGACACTCTGGTGCCTTTCCAGGACGCCACTTTAAGTGGGTCAGAGAGCATGAGCAGGCAGGTAGAAAGGGTAACGATCGCGCCTAGATCGCCCTTCTTTTATTTCCACAATCCTTAGCCGAAAAACACGTTTGCTAATCAGACGGCACAACTGCGTCTGTCATTAGTATTTTACGACTTGTTTCAAGGCTTATTCAACTAAAGGACGGAGTTTGTAATGGCAGGCAAGATAATTGAACCTGAAGTAGAGGCTGTGACAGAGCCTGAGGAAACTCATCAAGAACCCATTGAAGAGCCTCAGCCCGAAGAGCCAGAGATCCCTGAAAAGTATCGGGGTAAATCCGCAGCAGAACTCGCTCAAATGCACCAAGAGCTTGAAAAACTGATGGGGCGTCAGTCCCAAGAGGTTGGAGAGTTACGAAAAGCATTCGACGACTTTGTTGTCACTCAGGCGAAAAACGTACCGCAAGAAACCTCGCAAGAGGAGGACGAGGTAGATTTTTTCGTTGACCCGAAGTCCGCCGTTCGCAGAGAGATCGAATCACACCCTGAAGTGCAAGAAGCACGGCGTGTTGCTCAGGAATACAAGCAGACCAACTCGCTACAACTGCTTCAACAGAAGCACCCAGATGTGAAAGAAATCGTTGCGAACCAAGCATTTCAAGATTGGATTTCCAGATCCCAGTTTCGGCAAAGGCTTTTTGAGCAAGCTGATAAGCAGTACGACTACGAAGCAGCAGATGAGCTGTTTAGTTTATGGAAAGAGCGGGCTGATGTTGTTCGCAAAACCAAAAACGCAGAGTCCACAGCTAATCGGCAACAAATCAAAAAGGCAGCCACTGGATCAACGCGATCCAATCCTGAAGGCCAACGGTCAAAGAAAATCTATCGTCGAGCCGACATTCGCAAACTTATGAAATCTGACCCTGACCGATATCGTGACTTGGCAGATGAAATTCTCAAGGCTTACGACGAGGGACGGGTTCGCTAATCCTTTAGGAGAACCCCATGGCTAACGAAACTTCAGGCGCGTATTTTACCGCCAACGCGACAGTCGATAAGACCGCTGTCGATAAGTTCATCCCTGAAATCTGGAGCGACGAAGTAATCGCGTCCTACCAGAAAAACCTGAAAATGGCACCTCTGGTCAAGCGCATCGCTATGACCGGCAAGAAGGGTGACGTTATTCACATCCCCAAGCCAACACGCGGCACAGCTAACGCGAAAGCAGAAGCAACCGCAGTCACTATTCAAGCAAGTCTTGAAAGTGAGTTGCAAATCCCCGTCAACCGTCACTTCGAATACTCTCGTCTGATCGAGGATATCGTTGAGACACAGGCACTAACTTCGCTTCGACAGTTTTACACTGAAGATGCAGGTTACGCGCTGGCAATCCAGGTTGACACTGACTTGCACTCTTGTGGCACAGCCTTCGGTGATGGTGGTTCTGTTGTGTTTTCTGGCTCAGTAGCACCTACTGACTACCAGCACACTGGCTGTTTCTTCAATGACAACGGCACAACCACACAGTACACGGATGACACACTGGTAGCTGGAGATGCGTTTACTGACGCTTTCTTCCGCGACATGATCCAAAAGCTCGATGATAACAACGTACCCATGGAAGGCCGTAACTTGGTCATCCCACCTGCGACTCGCAACGCAATCATGGGTATTGATCGTTATGTGTCTTCAGACTTCGTTAACGGCGGCACTGTTAACACAGGTCTGATCGGCAACTTGTACGGTGTAGACGTTTACGTCTCAAACAACTGTGCAACTATCGAAACAGCGGCTCAAAACACAGCTGCCTCTGTTGACACTCGCGCTGCACTGCTTTTCCACAATGACGCTATCGTCATGGCTGAGCAACTCGCAGTTCGATCACAAACTCAGTACAAGCAAGAGTACCTATCAACACTCTACACAGCCGACACCCTCTACGGTGTTGAGGTCTACCGACCTGAAGCTGGCTTCGTACTCGCCGTTCCTGGCGCATAAAAACTCGGGGGCTTCGGCCCCCTTTTCTTCTTGAGGGCGAGTAATGTCGATTACTTACAATATCACCACTAATTTTGGTGCCAAAGACTCACTAAACACAGGTGACTCTAACAAGGTTGTGCGTGGCTCTGAATTCACGACAGAGTTCACCGCCATCAAGACAGCGCTCGCTCTTGCAGCCCCCGCAGCTAGTCCTACCTTTACAGGCACGCTCACCTTTGGCTCTATTTCCGATGGCGCAATAACTGTTACTGCATTCGTTGATGAAGACGATATGTCGTCTAACAGTGCAACCTTAATTCCTACACAGCAGTCCGTAAAAGCTTACGTTGACTCGCAACTCACTGCACAAGACCTAGACTTCCAAGCTGACTCTGGTGGTGCATTAAGCATTGACTTAGACAGCGAAACCATGACCTTCACAGGTGGTACGGGTATTGATACGTCTGGCTCTGGTAATGCTGTTACCTTTGCTATTGACTCTACCGTTGCCACACTGACTGGCTCACAGACGCTTACTAACAAGACCCTTACTGCTCCTACTATCTCTGGCAACCTGACTACAAATGGAACTATTGATGGACGTGATGTAGCCACTGACGGTGCTAAGTTGGATGGTATTGAAGCCTCAGCAGACGTAACGGATACAGCTAACGTCACAGCCGCTGGTGCCTTAATGGACTCAGAGTTGACTAGCATTGCTTCAGTCAAAGCTTTGAACCAAGGTGTTGCTACGTCTGACTCACCAACCTTTGCAGGTTTAACAACTACAGCAAATGTATCTTTTGGTGACAACGATAAGGCTGTATTTGGTGCTGGCTCTGACCTACAGATTTATCATGATGGCTCTCATAGTTACATTGATGATTCTGGAACTGGCGATTTACGCATTCGTGGTACAAACCTATCGTTACGCTCAAAGACAACCAACGAAAGATTCTTAGACGGCGTAGAAAACGGTGCAGTTACGATTTATCATAACAACGCAACCAAACTAGCCACAACCTCCACAGGCGTTAACGTAACCGGCACAGTGACTGCTGATGGTTTGAGTGTTACTGACTCCAGCAGTGCGCTTTTATCTTTGATGGAGGACGGGTCGTCAGGAGCCGATATTCAATATATTGGTGGCACAAACACTTTTGCTATATCAACAGGTACAGGCGGTTCTGGCAATCAAACAACTCGGTTAGCTATTGGGCGAGATACGGGCGACATTAGTTTCTACGAAGACACTGGTACAACTGCGAAGTTCTTCTGGGATTCCAGCGCAGAAAGCCTCGGTATCGGTACCAGCACCGTCAACGCCAACATACACGTAGGCGCTACTAGCGCCGCTAAAGTATGGATTACAGCAGAAGGTTCTAACCCAACAAACGCAGGATCATTGCGTTTCGCAGAACTGAACAATGGCAATAATTATTTTGAGTTTTTGCATAATGGCTCTGCTAACACGTTAACGCTTACATCTACAAACGGCGACATTGCTACATTCGATCGTTCCAACCAACGAGTGGGTATCGGTACTAACTCTCCAAGCTCTTCACTACACGTAGCCTCGGACGGTGAAGCTAAAGTAATAATCCAAGGCGATGTAAACAACGATGTAGGCGAAGAAGCCGCACTGTTGGAGTTTATTAGTGACGGTACAGCGGTACATCATGTTATCGGACAGGAGCAGGGAAGCATTAATGATCTGTCTATTATGGCAGGAGAAGGTGCTTTAAGTACTGTCGCGTCCAGTATGGTATTCAAAACAAAGCCTACGGGTACTACAACGTCTAGTGAAGCCATGCGCATCCTCTCTAGCGGGAAGGTTGGTATCGGTACGAGTTCTCCTACTGCAAAGGTACACTCAGTAAGCTCAGATGCTACGCCTTCGTTCTTAGCTGATGGCGGCACTGGTGACTTTGCTGTACCTGATGGTCAAGCTATGCAGTTTGCTCATTGGAACGGAAGTTCTACAGCTACAGAACGCATGCGCATCAACTCTAGCGGCCACCTCATTGTCCCCAACGGGGTAACACTAGGCACTGCGGTAGGCACTTATGCGGCGGCTAACACGCTGGATGACTATGAAGAAGGGACGTTTACTCCAGAGCTTGCTGATGCAAATTCAAGCGGTAACACAGGTACAGCACAGTCGATTGAAGGTGCATACACAAAAGTGGGCCGGATGGTCACTGTTACGTTTCGTGCTACAGATATTAATACAACCGGAATGCTTGCGTCTAACGGACTTAGAGTAAGAAATCTACCGTTTGTTTCTGGGTCTGGAATTAAAGGCCAAGCTGAAGGTTCTGTAAGGCTTGATAGTTTTGATTTAGCAGACAGCACAGTGAATTTGTCAGTGAACATTTTATCGGGAGCAAGTTACCTTCTGGTAAGGCAAACCCGCGATAACGATACAGATTCAAATGTCACAGTAGGCATGGCTAATTCAGGATCTGCCGATATTTTTGGAACTATCACTTACTTTACTAACTAACTCTTTATAGCTTCAGTGGACTCTGAGGTCAGACTAATAGGAGACAGCAATGTCACTAACTAAAGCAGTAGTAGCAGACAAAATCGAAGTAGTCACTGCGCAGGACGAAGGCGGGAATGACGTAATCTCTGTTCAAGTACGGACTGCTACTAAAGTACTCGAAGACGGTGCTGTGATTTCGCAGTCGTATCACCGTCATGTAATTAAGTCAGGTAACGACTGGTCATCTGAGCCATCTAACGTGCAGGCCATCTGCAGCGCAGTATTTACTTAAGGAGAAAACTAATGGCTACGTGGACTATCGCTAACCTTGAGCGCAACGTGGCAGACGGCGGTGTAATCGTTGCACACTGGCGTGTATCCGAAGTAGATGGAGACTACACTGCCTCTGCATACGGCACATGTGGCTTCACACCTGACGCCTCTGCTTCTGACTTTGTTGCTTACGACGATCTTACAGAAGAAGTTGTTATGGGCTGGGTACACGCAGAGGTAGATCAAGCTGAGACTGAGGCGGCACTGACAGCTAACATCGCAGAGCAGAAGACACCCACCACTGCTGACGGCATGCCTTGGTGAAATGATTGATCCCTTAACGGCAATAGCTGGCGCGACCAAAGCCTATGCCATGGTCAAAGGTATGGTGGAAGCAGGTCGCAGTGTTGAAGACACGATGGGGCAAATTGCAAATTGGTATTCACACGCCTCTGATGTTTTGTATCAAGAAAATAAAGCCAACAAAGTATCACCGTTTAAAAAACTTGTTTTTCATAAGAGCGTAGAAGCCGAAGCAATAAAATCATTTGCTCGAAAAAAAAAGATTCAAGAACAACAACGCGAAATTATGCTCATGATTCGATACGCCTATGGAGCTGACGGCGTATCTGAGTTTCGTGATCTTAAAAGAAAAATAGTCAAAGAAAGGCAAAATATTGTTTATCGGCACCAAGAGTTAAAAGAAAACATGCTACTGGCTTTATTCGGAGTGTTGTTTTCAATAATCGCTTTTGGATTGACTATAGGAATAATCAAGGAAATTAAAGGATGAGCAAAACAGAAGAGTTTTTGACACGACTAGAGGTGCATGAAAAAGAATGTCTCGTCCGCTATGAGATGATTCAGCGTCAACTAGACGCGGCAACAAAAGATATTGCTAGTAATCGTCAAGCTGTTTATGCCTTGTATCCGTTTATTCTGGGTGCCCTTGTCTTTGCGGAGTATGTACGGTGATACATCAACTTATTGGTCCGATAACCAGTATTTTAGATAAGTTTATAGAAGACAAAGATCAAAAAGCTCAATTAGCGCATGAAGTTGCGACCATGGCTCAAAGACATGCTCAAGAGCTTGCTAAGGCGCAGTTAGACGTTAATAAGGTAGAAGCAGCTCATAACTCTTTATTTGTTTCAGGTTGGCGTCCTGCTGTTGGCTGGTGTTGTGTTTTAGGCATGGCTGGCAATTTTATTTTAATTCCTTTTACAAATTTCATTTTAGCTTTGTTAGCTATTCAAATAACCATCCCCTTAATTGAATTAGAAACAATGATGCCCGTATTGATGGGCATGTTAGGTCTCGGCGCTATGCGCTCTTACGAAAAAACAAAAGGCGTCTCAAGGGAAAAATAAATGGCAGTATACGTTGGTATGCAAGAGTTTCCTGGCTACGGTGAAGCCATAAACTTTTTGCGAGCAAATCCCGCTGCGGTCAACGCTGGGCTTCGTATAACGACGTCTCCCGTCGCCCCTACGGGTATGCTTACTAAGCCTGCTCCTACCACCAAGCAAACACGCCCTATCGGTACACCTAGTTCACCGCCCAAGCAGATGCCGGGTGAGTCTGGCCCATTTGATCCCAACGCTCCAGTGCCAACTCCAGCCCCTGCCCCTGCACCAGCGCCCGCTCCACAACAAACTGGGCCTGTTGGTATACAAAGCAGTGACCCAACTAAAACACAGCCTGGTGAAACGGGGCCGTTTGATCCTAATGCTGAGCCACCTTCTCCAGCACCTGCGCCAGAGCCTGAAGCAGAACAAGCACCACCCAAGCCGTTGCCAGATACAAAGGAGCCTGCCCCTGAACCTGAAGGTAGCACTACCTTTACGTTTTTCAGAGGCGATGAAATGGGTGATGCCAACCCTGCCGCTCTTTATAACAGGGCAGATTCGGTTGAATTTACGCAAGATCAATTAGAAGAGTACTTCAACGAAGAAGGCTCTGGGATGTTACGACAGGCTTTCGGTAGTTTTAGTAACTACTTGGGGTACATGACAGAGCGTGAGCAACTCATTCAATCAGGTGACTATGATGTTGGCGACTGGCCTGACTACCAAGGCGGCTTGACTGACGACGAATTGATGATTCTTGAAGGTGAGGATCTTACTCAATTTGGTGATGATGCTGCGTCTGACATGCCCGAGCTTGAGCAACGTCGTTTGTTGGAGCAGTCGTCTGCCTATGACCGTTGGGTTAATTCTGAAGCTAATCAAGCACTCTTAAAAAAGTATGGCGTTAATTCAATATCTTATAACCAAGATGGTGATAAGTTTGAGTGGAATGGCTCCGCATTCGTAAAAACCGTAAAGGTTGATGACCATGCTGGTGTAGGTGACTTCGTTAAAGCTGGCATTCTTACAGCGATGAATTACTTTGCTGGTGGTGCTTTGACTGAGGCACTTACTAACGCTGGTATGAGCGCAACGCTTGCCTCTGGTGCATCTTCTGGAATCTTGAATGCAGCAACACAATATGCATCTACAGGTGAAGTAGATTTTGGTGAGGCTTTAGACTCTGCAATTTCTGCGGGCTTAAGCACAGAAATTATTAATCAGCTATCTGATGCTGGTGTTTTTGATGAAATTAAAGAGTCATTAAACAATCTTACACAGGACACAGTTCAGTTAGCAGACGGCACTGAACTTCCCTATAACGGCATTTCGGTTGAGCTAGCCGATGGCAGTACAGTTGCTATTGGCGATTTTCTTACTCAAGCGGCAGAAGCTGGTAACCCTGTAGTAGCTGAAATTACTCGCAGTCTTCCTGAGTTTCTTGACACGTTAGCTGATGCTTTTGAGGCAAGTGGCGCGGCACAAGGCGTGGTAAATATTCTTGAAGGAATGACTACCGAAACACAACCCTACCCTGGAAGTAGCGCACCACAGGTAACAATAAATGTTCCTAGTGGTAGCAGAGATATTTTTGCTGGCGACGATGGTGCGGACGAAGAAACCCCCGTAGAGGATGATCAAGAGCCCGACATACTTGCCAGCACTATTGACGAAGACGTTATTCGTACTATTTTTGACGAAGAAATTACACAGATTGAGGCTGAGCTCGAAGATCAGAATACTGAGCTAGAAGGCATACAAACAGCAGTTGGACAAATTAACGAGCAACAACAAGAGGCGCTACGTGTACTCATAGATGCTCGTGGCGACATCAACCAGCTTGACGAAAATCAACAACAAATAATTGCCTCGCTCGGTGGTATTGATCAGGTTCTAACGACGCTGGGAACTTCCGTAGGCGAGCTTGAGCTTGCGGATGCGGCCATACGCGGTGATATCGAAGCTCTCGAAGAGTATTTAAGTGGAAGAATTAGCGAGCAGGGTGAAGAAAACGCGACAGCCCTGAGCGAGCTAGAAGTGCGTCTGATAGGTGATATCAGAGGGTCATCCACAGAGTTGCAGAATGCAATCGACAGCAACACTACAGCGATTAACCAATTAGGCGAGGATTTCGACGAGCAAATCTCCGACGTCCGAACAACGCTGCTTGAGGCAATAGGTCAGATTGAACCTGGCACGAGTCCAGAAGAGGTCCAATCAATTGTTGCCGACGTTCTAGCCAGTCTGCCCGATGGCCTTTCTGACGAAGAAATGCAAGATGTGCGCGGCGTAGTTGCGTCTGTACTAGAAGACTATGAGTTTCCCGCTGAGTTTACTGACGAGCAAATAGAACAGGTAACAACCCTTGTTGATGATGCTGTTTCAGGGCTTGCTACGACAAATCAGCTTGATGAAGCCATAGGGTCGCTCGAAGCGCGGCTTGACGATCTACCTCCTGAGATAAGAGCCATTGTTGCTGAAGAAATCGACAATCTTGCGACGAGAGATGATGTCAGCGCTGTCCAGCAGTCAATTAACGCCTTAGAGCAGTTAGTCAATAATATCCAGCCTGGCACGACGCCTGAGCAAGTGAGGCAAGAAATACAAGACGCTGGACTTGCCACCTCTGAGGAGCTTCAGACAACGGCTGAGGGCTTATTTGCGGCGCTAGAGGCAATGGCAGAGGGGCAGACAGTTGCACTGACTACCGCACAATCTGAGATGTTGGCGGAGATCGCTGAAGGCGACGCAGAGACCATACGAGAATTGAGCCAGCTTGAGGGTCGCTTAGAAGACTATTTGGAAGAGCAAGACACCAACTTTGCTCAAGTTACAAGCGAGTTATCGGGCGACATTGAAAATTTGCGTGTAGGTTTGAGTGAAGCAGAGCAAGATCGTCAGCGTCTTATGGAGGCTATTGTTGAAGCGCGTGGTGAGACTACAGAGCTTAGTCAAGAGATGCGTGATTTATTGGCAGAGTCAAATCAAACAATACAAGAAATGTTTGAGGACGCTGGTGTTGACATTGATGAGTTACGTTCAGGACAGCTTAGTCAAGAAGAAGCTACTAATGCTTTGCGTGAATATTCCGAGCAAACAAGACAGGAGCTTAGATCAGGACTAGACGAAGCCTCTGAAGAAAGACTACGGATTGAAGAAAGCACTAACGACAAGCTCGAACAACTGCGCGAAGGTATCGCGGTTCAGTTTACTGATGCTGAAGCTAGAAGGTTAGAAGAGCTTACGGGCCTTGAGGCTAGGCTCTTGCAAGACTCAGCAGAAAATGCCGCAGAGTTTGCTCGTCTTCTTGAAAGTGAAGGTCAGCGTTTTGACGACATTGCCGAAGGACTAAGTGGTGAGATCTTGTCGCTACAACTACAGGCTGAGGAGTTTGAGCAACAGACAGGAGAGCGATTTGAGGAAGCTACTCAAGAACGAGTTCAGCTGTACCAAGGACTTCTTGGTGTTATTGAAGATTTACGTGAAGGACAAGCAGCGGACCTTTCTGAGGCGCAGTTACAGACACTATCTCAAATTACAGGCGTAGAAGAACGACTATTACAAGAGGCTTCACAAAACGCGGAAGAGTTTAATGATCTTTTAGCAAATCAAGGCATACGATTTGAAGAAGTCACTGATGCCTTACGGTCCGATATTTTAGAGTCTGAGGAGCGCTTAGGCGACAGAATTACGGGCCTTGAACAGCAGATG
>Ga0209348_1000862_pt1 | contig 15302 bp, 20 predicted proteins | sample ETNvirenome_2_30_FD_184065 | JGI IMG/M metagenome (GOLD analysis project Ga0209348, IMG submission 184065) | Marine viral communities from the Pacific Ocean - ETNP_2_30 (SPAdes) (version 2) | ecosystem: Environmental > Aquatic > Marine > Oceanic | place: Pacific Ocean | collected 2013-06-22 | reverse complement strand
ATAGCTTTTTCTATTTCGTGTTCTTTCGCTCATTTTCTTCTTTTTTTGCTACTTTTTACAATTGATTTAAGAAGTTTTGCTTGTCCTGCGTGAGCCTTAGAAGCCTTCTCAAGCTTTCTTGCGACGCTGAGTATTTTCCTGTGCATTTGATCTCCTTAATACTTTGAAGTCAGCTTCTGTAATTTTATTACGAGGGGGTGCTACACTAGCTATCTTCTTTTGTTTTGAACTGTATCTGCTAAATGGCATTACTTGCACTTACCCTTCTTTCCCATCTTTCCTTTTTTAGGTGGACGACCTCTTGTAGTTCCGTATGTTCCCTTTCCTTTTGGCATAATGTATCCTTTTGTTGTTTGTTATATAGTTATATTCCGCTTCTTATTTTAAAGTAGCTGAATGCTACAAAAAATGCTACGATCATAGCTATCCATAAGGTTGTATCCCTTGGCTCTGGTATAGCAACTAGATCAGTGCTGTAAATTTGTCCTGGTGCTGTTAGTCGAACCTGCATAGTACCTAAAGCATCCGGTGAAAACGATGAAAACACAGCAGCATAAGTGGTATCTTCGGCTAAAGTTATAGTTCCGTTAAATGGTTCGTCGTATCTTTCAAATGCTTGAAAGGTTTCAAGTTGTCCTCCACCAAATCCTATATTAGGGCCGTCATTAAATATTGCAGGTTCATCAATTATGAACTCAGCTTTTAGGTCATCATAAATTAGTAATGCAGTATCTTGAGTTCCTCCAGTTAAATCATTGTAATAGTTTTCAAATGTGTACTCCCCACCTACAGAGGTAGTAAACAACATTGGGTTGTAGTAAGTTGTTCCACCCTGTGGATTAAATCCACTCACACTATAGGTTTCATCTATGCCTACCTCTAGATCGTATACTACGCTATTTAATTGTACAGCACCCCACGCTATAGAAACAAGTAATAACGGGGCTAATAAAAATTTTATTTTTTGAAGATCGACGAACATATTGATGCAAACTCTTTGAAGATTCTAGATATTATATTATTCTTGGGCAAGAACATAACTACAATAGAGAATATTCCTATGTACGCAAAAAGCATACCTAGTAAATTATCTTTGTAATTTTCTACTATGTATTGTATCATACTTGTTTTAGTCCCTCTGGTGAGACAACTGGCAAGTCATCTGGTGTAATTATTGCTTGTTCTGGTTCATCGGATTGTACATCTGAGTGCGGCTTGATTGGATCTATCTCATCAACTTCCTCAGCACTTCCTTCTTCTGGCACGGGTTCTGCTGAATCCTCCTCCTGGGACTTATCGCTTTCTTTGGACTCCTCGGATTCTTGAGATTCTTCAGCCTCTTCACTCTCTATTTCTTCACTCTCAATTTCTTCTGCATCTTGTTTAATTTCTTCTGCATCTCCTCCATTTTCCTTGCTGTTATTAGCACTTTCTTCTTGGGCTTGTGGTTCTTGACTCTTGGTTTCCTCGGTGGCTTGTGACTCTTTACTTGCTACAGCCGGTGCTACCTTAGCCTCCACCTTAGCTGCCTCAGCCTTTACCTCGGCTATCTTTTCCTGCATTACTGCCTGTCCCCAGGAGTCCAAAGAAGGAAAGTCCACTAGTCTATCAAGCATTGGGGGGACATAGAACCTTTGTTCTACGACATCATTTGCTACGCTTGCTACAAATACTTCCGTCTCGTCTACTGCTATATTTGTTTGAGTAACAGCCGCTGTACCTACAGCAACAGTACCAGCAGTACCAAGCTGTGCTATCTTATCTACTACAGGAAAATCCTTGACTCTTCCTAGGAGTGTTTTCTTAGCTTGCCTAGCACCGTCTTTAGCCGCCTTGAGAGCCTCCTCAGCGTCTTTACGGCTAGGTCCTTCACTTTTACTCCCCAAGACCTCATCGAGGCTGTCACGGAGCTCAGAGAGCTTTTGTTTAGCGTTTTTGTAATCCATTGAATTGGTGAGCACCAAGAGCAGATACTCTTAGGTTTGTTGCATACATTACATTTTTTCATATTATTTGACTGATGATGAACCAAAGTAAAAGCCTACTATGGCTAGAACTGTTTGGCGTATCTCTGGTAGTATAACATACCCGTGCAGTGTTTGAAATGTTGTACCCTTTTTAAAACCAAAGAATTTACTGTACTCACTAGCTACTGTTACTCCCTCGTCACTGTGAGCAAGTATGAAGGGAGCTATGATTACACCAAATAGAACAGTTACTACTATTATTCTTCGTACCCAAGCACCACCGTCTCCAGTGCGTTTTGCTGCTGCATCAGCACTTGCACTAGATGCCTCTTGTTTTTTTATAAGATTATTTACATTATTTTGTTGAGCAGTAACCATTGTACCGATCAACTTAAACAAGAACCCAGATGCACCACCACCTAGCATTGCTATGAGTTCAGTGGTCATTTTAAATCCTTTATTAATTTATAAATAGATAGTCCTAGAAATATAAAAGTCATTACTCCCACAACTAGACTGACTACGCTGTTTACGCTTTGTAGTCCTATACAAGCAAAGAATCCTGTTGATCCTACTGTACCTCTAAGCATAGTTTCCATTATTCTTCTACTGGGTTATAGGAAGTAACTGTAGCGGATTCTTCTTCTGAGCTTAAATCATAGGTAGTAACATTCAATGCCCACTTACCTTCTGCTGTTGGGTCTGGCCTTGTTGTCCAACGAGTTCCTGTACCTTCAGTCCAGTGCGAATATCCTATTCTCTTTCCTTCTGTATCGGCACGAGCATAAGCATCTTCTTCGGTATCGTATATTAAATAAATCATTATGAATAAATTGAATAATGTTCGTTTATTTTTGTAGCTATTGTAGGAATGCTTGTAATACTAGTACCTGCGTACAAGTAACATTCTTTGCAGATTCCACCAGAAGACCTTTGAAAGTACCTTGTTCCATCTCCAGCATAAGCACCAAATAAAGAAAGTGCTGCATTCTCCCTAGTATCTAAATCGGCTGATTCTGTTTCAGTATCCCCAGTACCATTTACATTTAAAGTAAATTCTCTATTGTCAGCAAAACCATATAATATTACTTCATTCGAACCACTTATGTTTAAAGTTTCGGCATTTGTCATTCTATCTGGACTTAAACCCTGCCTTTCATTTGAAAGTCTCCAAGAATCATTACCAGCTTTAATTACCTTAAGGGATAAACCACCTGATTGAAAGCCTGAAACACCTCGTCCTCCACCCCATATTACTGCTTCATTAGAAGTATTAACTATATCTGTTTCTGGAACGCTACCAACATAAATTAAACCTATTTTAGAACTAGCACCACTTGCCCAATCATCAGTACCAAAATCAGGATTAATGCCATCTGTAGATACTTGAAGGTTTTGCATAGTATCATTGCTAGTAGCTTTATTTGATTTTACGCCATTTAAAAATGTCCCACTTTCAACAATAGATGGTTGTTCACCAGTAGCATTCTGAATTAAATGTCTATTGTTTCCACTTTGATCATACCAAGTATCAACAAATCCATTATTTCCAGAGCCAACAAAAGCAAGCAATGCTCCAGAGTTTATTTGGGATACAGTAAAATCTTGTTCGCTATCATCGCTTGACCTGCGTACACGAACTGCTAAAGGATCACCCCCAGTAAGACTTCTAAGGCTATATGCAGCCGCAGGAGTAGCTATTGAAGTAATAGTCTCTCCTATTTGGTTCAGCCGTCTCTGCCGACCCAGGGCTGAATCGAGTGATATGTGCATTTTAAGCCTTGTGTACAGCTATAAGACCACCGGAAGCAACAGTTACATTTGTGAATCTTCCGTACAAAACTGTACCAGCACCAAAGGTGGTGTCTAATTCATCAATGTTTTCTATAGCTGTACCCGCTATGCTTGATAGCGTACTGTCCTTAAGAATTTGTATTGCTCCGTAATTACCAACTCCAGCAGTTGCGTGATTAGCCCCGTCTAAAATGATTGAACCAGCAGAACTAAATTCTAATGCGTTATTTCTTGATTTTGCCATAATTGTGTATTATATCATATGGGTTATCGTGATTGACGATTTACATATGTAGAGAATCGTTTGTTCACAGTATTGTTGTTATTTCTAATATCTATCTTTTCTAGCTCCTGAGCTAAGTAAGTCTGTGCCACTTGCTCCTCGGTTATAGCCTCCTGTTGACGATTCTGTACACGAAGGAAGTCAGCATACACAGCGTGAGCTATGAAGTTAAAGAACTCAGAGGGTACTTCAACTGTGGAGTTATAAAAGTCAGAGGTAACAGTAAAAGGTGTGAACTCCCTTTTATATGTAACATACGCAGAGCTATCTTCTGTATTAGGAATATTAAGAATATTTGCACCATCTATATCTACAGAGAAGTCGTACTCAACACTTGAGTTATTTATAAATGGTGTCTTACGATGTACCCTGTTGAAGTCCCCTATATTGTTTCGGTTAGTTTCTGTGTAAGGTATAGCTTGTTTCTGAAGAACCGTAGGTCTTCCTGATGCACTATTTGCTGTACCCCATACCGTAACTTCATAAGGTGCTGATGTATGATCAATTGTACTATCTTCTTGATATCTTGTAGTTCCAGCAGTACTAAGATCAACGCTTCCATCTGATGATCTACTTATTGAAGAACTTGTATTAATCAACCATTGATTACCTGTAGCAAACTTTTCAAATACAGCTGTTCCATCAACAACAGAACCATCATCTGTATTTGTTGTTTTTGAATAAATATTAGAACCAACTTTAGCGTGACTACCTCCTCCTGACTTTTGAGTGCCTAATAAATAATAATCACCATTTATATCAGAAGCACCAGTGCCAGCAGCATTTTCAATAGTAAGTCCTATTATTCTTCTCTCTTCAGAAGTAACTAAGTATCTAGGCCATACAGGGCTAGTATCAAAGGCTTCTTGAAACCTTCTATTTATAAAATGCCTCAACTGATCTTGCTCTTCTATTGCAAGTTCACCACCAGTGCCGACAAGAGCTGATGTTGTTTTAAATAGGTCACCGTAAGTTCTGGTTTGCATTATGCTTTGTTGGGGCTTAGTTCAGGAAACTTCTTATTGTAGTACTTTAAAAATTCTTTTGAATGCACAGTCTCGTGACCGTACTTCTTTGTGAGTCTAAAAAACTCTCTTGCAGGTATTGTAGCAACTGGTTTACCTAATACCGAATGCGTCTTACCTTTTAATTCTTTGGCTTCTTTAGTTGCTTGCTGAACTCTTTTATGTTCGGTTTCTCTCTCTAGTTTAAAACCAGTTTTGATCTCCTTCATAAAAGCACGATCAATCTCGCCATCGGAATACCTTTTGAAATTAGGTATAATTATATTCATATTAAAAAGGTGGGGGGCTTTCACCCCCCAACCAGAATTTAATTTACACGAATGATCCTAGATCAATAATGCGTAATCCAATAACGATGTTGCCAGCAGTTAAGTTGGCAGTTGTTCCACCCACTTCAGCAAGAATAGTAGTTGCTGCTTGGTAAGGAATTGCTTGTGATTGGTTGCCGGTGAAACCATCTCCAGAATTAAATACTGGAGCAGACATTCCATCGACATCAAGAGCATCAATGAACTCATCTGGGTCACCACCAGTTGTACCAACATCAAGTACGATGTCAGTAGCACCAGCAAGTGCAGTTGATTCAAAGACACCAGCCAACTCAACAGCACCACCCGCTGGGATGATTGCAATTGGAAGTTGACCTGCTGTGCCTAGCGTTTCTCCATTAAATGGATCAGTGCCTAGCTTGATTTTTGCAAGGTCATCAAATGATAGTGAGATGACGTGTGTGTATCCGGAGGTTCCGGCTTCGTTTACGGTTAGTTGTGCCATATTATTATATCTCCTTGGTTAATTATGAAGGATCAACGATCTTACCGTGAGCACCAGGGTGGTATACACCAAGTGTCAAAGCACAATCAACGAAACCACGCTCACCACCACCAAGATTAGGAAGACGAGTGCTTCCCATTGGTATTAGTTCGTGGATACCATAATACTCAGGGTTAACAAGATAGCCCATCATTCCTGCTGTGCCAGCTTGAGTTGGCATACAGTCTGGGTTACCGTTAACAATGGAGACAATACCGTGATCACTTTGATAGAGATCAACAGATAGTTTGATTGAGCCGCTGTTGCCATCGTAGTTAACTGAGCGAACATTATCTGTAGCAGAACCAGTTGTACGAGCAAAGTCGCTGATATCAGAACGAAGAGTCGTATCAGCAACAAGCATAAGGTTGTCTGTTGAACCAGTAACTGTGAAGATAGAAGTGATTAAACCATTGAATTCACTTTCATCTAGAGTAGCACCAGCGTCAACAACGCTTGCAGCAGGAGTACGGAACTCAGCAGGAACATTTGCAGAACCTGCGGCGTTTTGAATCCAGTCACCAAGACCACCAAGAGCGTTAGCTGTACCAGCACCGTTTTCTACGGTTTGAGTATTTGCAGAAGCAATAGTAGCTTCAATGTCACGCTTTAACTCACGGATAGCTTTTGCTTCAGCTTGAGCGATTTTAGCAGGACCTACGGAATCAACTGCTTCTTGCAGATCAGAAACCATATAGTCACGACGGAATTTTTGAACACGATTGCCAAGACGAGCACGGCCAGCGAACTTGTCGGTGAATGCTGTTACGTCAGCACCTTCTGAGATACCAGCAGTGCTGGGTGCAGAAAGGCTGTCAACAGTCCACTCAACAAATGTAGAACTAGCACGTTCTTTATTGGCAGACGAAAGGATAGGAGTTTCTTCCGGAGCAAGGATAGTCAAGACATCAGTCAAGTCCTCACGATTAGAAACAGCCGATCCTGTATTTGTAGTATCGAATGTATTTGAGAATGCCATTTTATTAAATGATTATAATGAGTTGTTAGTTTATGAGCGAGAGCTCATTTTAAGTTTTCGAAGAGCAGCAAAATCTCTAGCATTACCCGTTTCTTTGAACCTGGCTTCTAATTCTTTTAGAGCCTTGGCAGTTCTTCCCAGTCCCTTTTCGGATTGGGCAGTGGCTGGATTACCTGTCTTAGGAGGGTTGAGTGTAGGAGCTTTCTTAGTTTCTACTACTGGCTTGCGTCCATATATGCTATTTGTAGCGTGTGCGAACCAATAATCTAACTGAGCAGCAACATCCGGTGCTTCACGTTTCAAGACAGTTTTTAACTTCTTGAATCTATCATCACCTACAGTAGCCTCGAACTGTTTGCGTAAGTCATTGTCCTCCCCATCCAACCAGTTAAGTTCTTTTTTGGCTTGTTGGTTGAATTGCTCTGTGAGCTTTTCTCCCTGTTCTTGAGCCTGAACTTGTTTTAGTTGAGCAGGAAGAAAAGTTTTCTGTGCCTTCCGGGCTTTTATTAAAGCCTGTCTAACATCCTTCTTTGTCCAATCCTTACCCTCAATTGTGGTTACTATATCTTCTGCGCCGTAGCCATCACTTTCAAAGATTAAGTCCTCAGCCCATTCAACTACTTGGTCAACCTCAGCGGCTTTCTGCTGTAATTTCTCGATAGTATCTAGATTCCCGTACGGATTGTTTTCTACCTTTTTCGCCTCCAATGGGTTCGGCTTCTCTTTGAGTTGTGCCTCCAGCTGTGTAAGTCTTTCTTCAGCAGCCTTACGCTTCGCAGTCAATTCACCGAATCGAGCTACAGCACGGCTACCTAACTTTTCAGCTAGTTCACGCAAATCCTCCTCGGACATATCGTCCAAGTCCAACTGTGAAAGAACATCTTCGGATTCTTGGGTTTCCTCGGTGGCTTCTTCTTCAGTTTCTTCGGCTTCGGATTCTTCCTCAACCTCCGATACTTCTTCTTCTACCTCCTCGTCCTCCTGCTCAGGGTCTTCCTGGGGTTCTTCTTCCTCGGGCTGTTCAGTCCTTGGAGTAAGTTCACCAATTCGTCGCTGTGCGAAATCCGTGACGGATATATTTGTTTTTTCCACTGATTCTGTTTCTGCCTCAGCGTTAGCAGTTGCTATTTCTTCTGTCATAATTTATCCACTCATTAACGCCGAGCGATGGCGATAGTCGCATTATAACATAGTACTTACATTCTATCCAAATGTTTCTTGGATAAATCGTTCCAGTTCACTAACTGGAGTATTTGGTCATAAGTAATTATGCGACCGGAAACTTGTTGGATTCCATCTACGGATGCTTCGTGTAACTCCTGAATGGTTTCTTCACGAAGTTCGTGAATCATTTTAATAAATCTAGCAAATGCTTCATAGTTATGAAGCGTTTTAATATCATCTTGTATCTGCATTATTCTTGAGCAAAAGGACTACCCGATAAATTAAATTCGTGATTACCAATTACAAATTTATCTTTTTGTTGAGATCCATCATATTTTGCATCAACTCTTCTAAAGTTTACTGCGTTAAAAGTTCTACTGTCAAGATTATTGTCTTCAATATATTTTTTAGCACTTTTATTATTAAGAGCTAATTCAACAGCCCTTTTTCCTAGTCTTAAATCATTTTGTGTAACTGGAGATTTTTGAGCCTTGTATCCTTTAAGCTTTGGATCATAAACAGCATATTGACCCTTGTGAGTAATAATGTCAGTAAAAGTTGGATTTTTATTTATACTTCCTGGCATAAAGGTAGAAGGCAAAACCTTACCACTTCTTATTAATTCTCTACGATTATGAATGCTTCTAGCAACTGCAAACATTCCGGATTCTCCCTCACCCCTAGCTTCTAAAACAGTAGCAAGTAATAAATTTTTTAAATCTATTTGTTGATCTCTTTGTCTCTTATTAGAGAACTGTTGGGCTGTCATATTGTCTGCCATAACGAAAATGTTAATTAAGAAGCATAGATATATTTTACTGCATATTCTGCGTTTGTATTTCACCCATCTGTGCAGGGGCTGTTCCAACTCTACCAATCTGTGCATTCTGTGCTTGTTGTATTTGGAACGTATATTGACCATTATATTTCTGAAGTCGAGCAGCAAATGCTTGGTCAGACTGGATTCTTTGTGCAACATCAGGCTGTTGACTATATTGTTGTATAACTTGCAACGCAATCTGTGCTCCAGCAGGTCTAGCCGGCATCTCAATACCAGCAAAGATTTTAGCTAAGTCATCTGTAACTTGCTCAACAATTTGCTGTTGTGCAGTTTCAACTGGCTGTAGAACAGCATCTGCCATAACCGGATCAATACTTGCAGCAGCTACATCTAGTAAGCTATCTACGTTTAGACGATTGTTAGCATTTAACTGATTGAGTGCTACAAACTGTTGTAGTTTCTTTTCTACAGTTTCTGGATCAGTATTCTGAACATCAAAATTAATTAAGATATCAAAGTTCTCATCCGGATTACCCTTGTCAAATACTTGTGGATCAGGTACACCAGTTACTCGGAAGAATACTTCATCTGGTCCGAACCTTTGGAAACATTTGTACGCCATCTTAATTACCTCAGCTGTGTGGCTTAGGAACTTATCAACTAAGAATTGCTGTCGTATTTGGCTAATTTGTGAACCCTCGTCCAGTCCTACTAATTTATCTGCTAGAGTCAACAAAGTATCTTCCATCTCAATTGATCCAGTAGGTGCTGGAGGAGTAGGAGCGAAGTCCAAATCACCCTTACGACGATAAGGAATCATTCTACCTGGACCCCAGTCATTTGGAGCTTGTCCTACTGGATGCAATATTGGAGGTAGAGTTGCTAGACTATTTCTATCCACTCTTGAATCCCTTTCAACTTTTACTTGGTTTTGTATACCACGAAGTATTGAAGGAACTGTAGTTGTGTCATATAGGCGTTTACTATCCTCGGATAGTTTTGTTACCACTACTGGGTAGTCCTCGTACCCATTAAGCAGTTCAAACTTGGCATATCCTGGCACTTGTTCGTTGCCGCTGAACTCCTTGTGAAATACTGTGCAATATATACCCTCTGCTCCATCCTCTTGATCAATCAAGCGTTGATAAGCAAAACATATTTCAACTAGTTCATCAGCCTCGTAAGCATTATCTGATAGGCTTAAACTTCTACGACCTTCTTGTTCCCTTTCTATGGAATCAATGTTTACTCCTCTGTATTTGGATATAATATAATCCACGAAGTCCTCATCCCACCCATCAGTAACTACTTTATTTTCTAGTTCTTGAGGAGTGTAGTAAGTTTTCCAAAAGCAGTAAGGTGCTCTTTGTGGATCAGTAACATATGGAGGAAAAAAGAAATCACCATCAGGAGCAAGTGTTTTAACATCAGGAGCGTTAACTTGTCTACGAACTATAGGAAGTTCAGCCGTTCCATTTTTTCTTAGTTCACGTAAAGCCTTCTTGGCTCGTTTCTTTGTAGTCCCCTCAAAAGTTGCTTGAAGCAAGGCAGTTAGTTGTTCGTCATCCTTCCCATCCTGTATTGCTACAGATACTTCGGGGCTAACCTGTGCAATCTGATTAATGTCCAGTTGCTGTAGGATACGTCTATCCTCTCTTTGCCACCCTATATAGGTAATCAGTATACCTCGCTCAAGCAAGTAATTAGCTCCTAGTTCCATCTCTCTATGAAATCTAGGTATGTATCCAGAGGATACCATCCACTTTAAAAACCCAGAAACTATACGACTTCTAGCAATGTCTGAACTTTCAACTGGGAATGCTCTTACATTTGCACGATTTAATGATGCTATAAATAAAGATACTAGTCGAGTAATTCTTTCATCAATAAGATGGCACTCCATATCTGATGCACCCTCCCAAGGAAAGGCATCCGATCCGTGCTTTCTGTGATCACGACTCTTGCCGGGCCAGAAGTTTCTTCGATCATCGTAAGATGTTCTGCATAAATCAAAATAAGCTTCCAGCTCCACAACTGTTTGGTCATAGGCTAGACGTAAAGTTTTAATATCCGGCTCGTCCTGCAAATAAGTCAAGGACTCGGAAACATTATCAGTTATCATTTTTTGGGTTTAATCTTTTATGAACGGATTTTAATAACCGTATAGTATATGTAGATGATACGCCTATTGTATCACATAGCTCTGCATTTGTCATCTGCACAGATGTTTCGTGCATAACATATCTTCGCAATATTTCCCAAGAGGATAATCTATCCACTTGTTCCTTGCACCACTCACGGTTTAATGTTATATCATCCCCCTTTTCGGACATATCTATATGTTGTTCCTTTATCGTCCTCAATAGCCTCAAATGTTACTTGTTTCCCTATTAGTTTACCTTGCCACTTTCTAGGTATAAGCATAGGAACTTTCTTTCCTATTTCTTTATTATGAACATAATTAAACTTTGGATTAGGGCATTCGTACAAAACAATACCTGAGTAATGCTTAGGTATAATTTCTTCTATCATAAATGAATCCTCAAGAATACCTGTACCTTCTTCAGTTACCCAAGTATTTCTGCCCTTGCCTGTTAGTGAACCCTTGGGCAACTTTTCTAAAGCTATACGCATAGCCTCTTCGAATTCAACTTCTTGTTCTTCTGCGATCTTTACTAATTTCTTTTTTGGCATTAATAACCTCCTTGTGCTCTAGTTGTTGTTTGCATTTCGTTTGCTGTGAAATAATCAGGACCCATCCCTGCATTTGACATTCTTAAATATCTAAGAGCATCAAAGAAGTCCTTTAGTGCTTCATCGGATTTGCCCTGCGAATTGTAGTTAATTATACTCTCTATTAGATTACCACAATCCTCGTGCACATAGCATCTAGGGCGATTGGCTTCATCTACATCAAAGTTCGGATTATAATTGAACCACTCATCCAAGGCAGTGCATCCAATTTGTTCCGTCTGCCCATCGGATGCTATGAAGCTCATACCGTAATCATAGAACCTAGTAAATAAATCCACATTACTTTCATTCTCCTTAGCAAAGAATCTAGAATCCCCTATGCGCTCCATTACTTCTATGCCTAGTTCTTCTTCTATTTCTTTAAAAAGTTCTGCATAACCTTCTACATCGTACCCAATCTTTTTAGCTGCGGGTCCGTATCTCCACTTTGGATCACCAAATAAAGCCCACTCCCCATAGGTATCCCTATCGGGCCATTCCTTTCTTATAAATATTTCATCCTCCTCGGATACTCCAGCCCATATAGCAACGTAGTTCCTAGCAAATGCGGGGTCAACTACCTGATACCAGGTAAGTAAATCCTTTGATGGGAACTTAATCCCGTACTTGTTGGGTTCATTACATATAACATTTAGCTCAGGTGTAAAGTTAGGAAGCAATGAAGTCATTGACTTCGTAGGTAATCCGTAAGCACGAACCATTATTTGATCCTCACTGGAGTTCTTTAAGTCCTTTGCTATACGATCATATCCCCCAAATGGATTCTCATCCGAATGCAGATACACTATCCCGGCATCTCGTTCTGGGCTGTACTGCTGAACTGGGACATCTTTACCCAACAGCTTTGCCTTCCTAGTCTCAAGTGTTTCTGCGCCCTTTAAGTATTCGGACACGAATGGTGTGTACCCATCAATGGGAGTAAAACCTAGAATCATCTTGGAGTCCCGCGTTGCTAGACGAAATCGTAGTGTATTGACTAGTGCCGCATCTCCTAGGTATTCATCCAACCAAGCACCTATATTTAAGCTATTGGCGTTCCTGAACCCGAACTCGAAACCTTCGAGGATGGTCTGATTGTTACTGAACTGCGTATAGGTTTTGAAGTCCACTCTAGTCCTAGTATCAGGAAATATGAAACTAGAACCAGTAAAACCATTCTGCATACTAAAATTAATATATCCCTCAATACCTTTTGTCTTCCTTCTAAATTCTTTTGGCATCATTTCCCAGACAGCTGCTTGCTGAACTTTTACTGATGTATCCGCGTTCTGGCTGAAGCAAACTACGTGACCATCTTGGTTTTCGGTAACAGCCTGCATAACCATTTTGGCACATCCTGTGGTCTTACCACTTCTATTACCTCCGAAGGTAATTACCTCGTCGTACTTATCTATCGCATCTCGCATTCTACCCCAACCCGGTAGATCGAACCCGTGCCGAAGGGGATCGCTTTCCGCGGCTCTTATACGACCCTCGTGAGCTTCGTGCAGATCGGATAGTAACTTGGGATCAGCCTCCCCTAGAAGAACTATCTCCTCATCCGTTGGAGCTTCGAGGATGGGGTGCTTTGTGAACTCAATCAGCATCCTGAACCTCTGCGTCTATTATTTTAGCTTTCTCTATTCTGTCCCGAGCAGCTTGAATAGTAGCCTCGTACTCATCCTGAGTATAGACTTTCCTGTCCTCAGTAATCTGCGTAGCTTCACCTCTAGCTGTCAAAGCCTCCCTAGCTGAGTTAGCTTTAGCTATTGATAGTTCCTTTAAGTCCCGGAAGGATACTTCCATTTCTGGATCATTCTCCATTCGGTCACGAACTTTATCTATTAGATCCTCCTCCAAGCTGGATAGGTTTAAGTAGTTCTTTGCCGCGATCCTGCCACTTAGTTCTCTGAACTTACCAAGGTGGTCTGCGTAGTCAGCTAGGACTGATATAACTGTTTCTCTATCGTAACCATATTTGCGTACCAACTTAGTCTGGCTCGCTCCAGTACTGTACAGGTACAGCATCTTAGCTACCTTGTCCGGGTTGTATACGCTTAGGCTTTTGATACTACTGGCTTGTTTGTCGGAAGCTATCTCGTGGATACTTTCCTTAATCCTCTGTATCAAATCCAGCCTTTCTTGTTTGGATTCATCCTGCATCTCTTCGAGGTCTATTATATGGAACACAATATGTCAAGACTAAAAGCTTGACATAGTTGCAGGGGTATATGTTACAATGCCTACCTTAAGACAGCCAAGTCATAAGTATGGTAACAATCATTAATGACGCTCACCCCAAGTGAGCGCGTCATTTTAAAAGATTACAGGCAATCAAGGAAGGGCTACCATATGGTAGGCAGTAAGCCCTTTGAGTACCATATTTTTTTGGGGCAGTATTCTTATATATATACATAGCTTGTCCACCTTGCGTCGACTCCCCTCCTCCCCTATAATTAGAACTGCTAATAGGTTTCTGATTGTAGAACTGCTATTAGATTTACTAATACCTTAACTGTACAAGGGTAGCATTAGCTTTACTTATACTGTATTAGAATTGCATTTGCTATAAGTTTTACTAATACTGGCTGCATAGTGTACATAAGTGCAGTATTTTTTCCGTAAAGGGTAATATATTAATACTAGGATTGCATAAGATTAGAATAGCTTATACCTGGATTTGACTGCATTTTATTCTTTACATTTGAGGAAAAATCTATCTCAGCGTGCAAGGCATCTAGGATGCGCTATAAATGGCTAGGTTTTGGGGTGGTACATAGGTATTAAAAACTCCTAAAAACGCCTTGTAGGTGCATTTATATTGATAAGTTTTACTTATACTGCGCTAGGATTTGTATTAGCTCTGCTAATTTATCGGGCATATGGTTCAAAACTAGTGAACATATTGGCACGCAAATAAATGAAAAAAAGATGAAAAAAAACTTGCAAATAAGATATTAATTGTCATTCTCTTAATTATAGCAGTTCTTTAACAGTTTATTGAGGTTTTTTTAGACAATCCGATTTTATCTACTAGTGATTCTAGTTAGAGAAGTGGTTTTTGACTTGATCGAGATTCTTTAAAGATGGTAGGTAAACTGTGGAATTGCGCCCTATTATTGAAAGTGTTTTTGCCAAAAAATGGAGGCATAGCACGCTAGTAAGCTAAGACCTTGCTAGTCCTGTGAGGTGCATTGCAATGTGCATTTGGGGATTATAGCTGAAAAGAGTAAATTGGTACTGACAACACTAGTTTACACGCAAGGTGTGCGTAGGATTCTCAACATACCGATAGCACCTTGCAAATGAGATCAAGTGAATGGCTTCACGTGCCGATCTTGTAAGGCAATCACGCCGACTGAATTCACATAAGAAAATGCAAAACATAAAATCACCTATGGCTACTCCGACCTATCGGAGGCGTAGAGCAAAACGCGAGTTTTGGAATACTACTAAGGCTTATGCAAACTATGATCTAAGGAATCCTAGTTCAATAAGTACTGAAAAACCTGCACGCAAAAAGAGTACATTCAAATCAGTCAATGACTGGATATCGCAAATGGGCGAAGATGTACGAGTACAAACATTCACCGAAAGTAAAGTAAGGTATGTATGAGTAATATTATAGATGATCCACGAACTACATTAGAATATCTTGGGCATTTGAAAGCGATTGCCAGGAGTTTTAGAAGGCAATGTTGGGATAAAAATTATACTTCAGGTCTAACCTTTAATGAGGTAATTAAATACCTAGAAGAACAAG
>Ga0209348_1000861_pt1 | contig 15302 bp, 32 predicted proteins | sample ETNvirenome_2_30_FD_184065 | JGI IMG/M metagenome (GOLD analysis project Ga0209348, IMG submission 184065) | Marine viral communities from the Pacific Ocean - ETNP_2_30 (SPAdes) (version 2) | ecosystem: Environmental > Aquatic > Marine > Oceanic | place: Pacific Ocean | collected 2013-06-22 | reverse complement strand
GTTGCAAGTTGGTCATAAGAAAAGTCTCTTGTTAAAGTCATTTGAAAAACCTCTGTGTTTGTATATACTAATTATAGTCGAAATTGGGAATAAATCAACACTTTATCCGAAAATTGGTGCCACCTTGTTAACTGTCACACTCACATTATGGTCATCTATTGACACACCACATCCGAGTAAGTTAGAAAAGATAACGTCATCAAAAAACTTTTTGATTCGAGTTGCCCTTGTACTGTTTGTAACATAGGTCAAAAATTCTTCCATTAAGAAATTAGTCTCATTACTGGTAACATCATCTAGAAATTCATTTTGATAAACAACTTCTGCAAATTTCTCGCCATCAACTGTTAGAACTGTTGTTCTTGAGTCAACTGCCTTAACTTCGATACCATTACTTAATTTGAGATACTTTCTCTGATTAAGGGCATCAAGTAGTCTCTTTTGAGTCTTATTGATAAACATTATTTGACCTCCTTTGCGGCACAAACTGAATCAAATAAGTTATCAAAAGTTTGTGGGTCGAAATCGTCACTCTCATTAAGATAATCAATTATCTCATCTTGAGAACACATGATATTGTATAAGTGGTCATATTGACCTTGAGTAAGAGTAATTTGAAGTTTCATTACACTGCCTCCAAATCAGATAGGAAACATTCTACTGTCTGAAATTCGTAGTCTGTAATCCAAGTTTTAACAACAGCATAGTCGTTGCCTCTATCCAATAGAACAACATCGCCTTGAATGTCATCATGTATTTTGGATTGAACTTCAGTTCCAAGTTTGATGACGCTAACGTCCTGACCAATTCTTAGAACATCTTTTTTACAAAGTTGTTTGTATTCTTCGATAGTCATAAATTTCAAATGTTTGTTTGTATGTACTAATTATAGTCACTAGGGGCAAGAAAACAACCACCCCATGTGCCACTAATTAAACTGGCACATCATAGGTTGACTTGTTATTGAGAATCTGCCAATACTGTTCATAGGTTAGAGTCTCTTCATTATCAGTATCCATATTCAATACTATGTCGTATGGGTAATAAGCATAATACTTATAATGGTCATCTACATAGTTTTTGATTTGTTGGTACTTATTCATCATACATATCCTCTATATCAGGTAAATCAAAGTGAGTAGCAATATCTGTCCATAGTTCGCTATCCCAACCCGCCATTTCTTCAAATACACTCACTTGACCAGTATCTTGACGTATATTCTCAAAGTCAATATGTGATTGCTCTGAGATAATTTCTCTCATTTGATCGGGTGTCAAGTTGTTCACATAGTCATCAACAAAACGTCTAACAACTTTGTCATACTCTGTCATTTGCATTACATTTGCCATTACTTTGCCTCCTCTACGTTTTCGATAACTTCTTGAATAGTATCTGTAAAGTATTCATCAAAATACTCTTCGATCTCTACCATAGCATCATTAAATGTTTGGTCATCTATCCATCTTTGCATATCGTCAGTAACATAGATGACTAAATCCTTCATTGACATATTGTCAACGATTCTCTCAACATAATACTCTTTGAGAGCAGCAAACTGTTTGTCAGTTAATTGTGTTTTGTTCATGGCAATTAAAAAGCGGTATGGTCAATATGGAAAGTAGCATCAGGTGTATCGAAATCTTCACACTTGAGAGTTGACATGGCAGCAATCATGTGCCATACTTTCTCACCCGATAGTTTTTCTTTTTTACATAACTTGGCAACTGAGTCCTCGATAACGTCAAAAACTTTTGTTGCCTCTTTGTAAAATTGTTCGTACTGTTCGTTATTCATAATAGAATACTGCCTCCGTAAAGATTTTTGTCATAACCATACTTCAATACAAGTATGTCTCTCACTCTCTCTCTGTCGAGTGAGTCGCCGTCGCCCCATGTAAAGTGGTCATCATTACGAGCAGTGATCTCATGCAAGTAATCATGTATAGCACCGAGAATGTCAACTTTAGAAACTCTCTTGCCTGTTTTCATGTGGTTCATAGGATACAAAACGTCATCTACATCGCCGTAGAAGTCATTGACGTAATCAGTAAACTCAACTAGCATATCATTGAGTTGAGTTGATGAATGTCCTGAGTTCATAAATCCTCTGTGTTTGTTATGTACTAATTGTAGTCGATAGTGGCAATAAAGCAACGAGCAGATGTGCCACTATGTCAACTGTCACATTAATCTGCCTCCAAATTAAATGTAACTTCAAATGAGTGTGTGAAGTCCTGATAATCAGTAACTACAAGTGGGCATTTGTCTAACCACTCTTGAAATTGTTGGTAGCGTTGTTCTAAAACCCGCTCCCTCTCTAAATCTGTGTTCATGTGTTTATTGTATATACTGTATTATAGATGATACAGTTGAGATTGCAAGCATTCTATACCAGTAAATGAACTGGCATACCTAGCGATTTTACCCTTTTACAACGTAACCCAAGTCGCCATCTTGAATATCTGCTTGGCGCCCTAGTTTGTGACGAATCTTCCTAAAGTTTACGTCAAAGTCATCGCTCAATTTATCTGTTATCCTATTTGGCGTGCTGAGTATCAACTTGAGAATGGCATCACACTCATCCGCTGATAGTTGACTCATTTGTTTTAACTGGTCAATAGTCATTTTATGCTCCTTGATACTGATTTGTAATAATGTCCTCTATTTGAGAAAGTTGGTCATCATCTAATATGTTGACTATGGCGTCAAGCATATCATAGAAATTGGCATCACTGCTCTCATAAAGAGAGCATAATTCTGTGAATACAGTAAGTGATTTGTCGCCCTTGTAATAAGTCATGCTACTTGTAACTCCTCGGAATCTGGTTGCTCAGCAGGGATTTCTCTCTCTCTGGTTACGAACTTGTCAAACATTTTGCCATCTGCATCCCAAAATCTCAACTCATAACAACGCCATGTGTTGTTTAATTCAAAGATGTAGGCAAACTCTCCGCAGCACTTGTCAGTAATGTCAAAATACTCTTTGTCATCTTTGGATAACTTAGGAGCATTGTCCTCTAGTTTCTCACCTCTGTTTGTATAGTACTCTGGTCTAGGGTCACGTTTGACAAACTCTTGTTTCTCATAGTCATACTCATTATCAGAATAACAAGATGACATATTGCCGCCATCAATTAGTTCAGCGATTGATTCTCTAGTGTTGTAATGCTCATTGAGAGTAACACCTAACCACTCTGGGTATCCGTCCCAATGGTGATATACTGATAGGATTGACCCATCTTCTAGTCTAAGTCCGATTCTGGAATTGGTTGACATTTTTGTGAATTGTTTGTTATGTTTTTATTATAGTCACTCATGGCAACAAAGCAACGAGCGAGTGTGACAGTAATATAATTGTCACAGGGTAGCAGGGTCACTTGGCATACTATTAGGAGCAAGTGTTAATGTGATCTTCTCAAGAACAGCGGGGGCAAGTTGGGTGCTGTCGAGTGAGCACGTGCCATCGTCATTCTTGTTTCCCAATTTCTCACATAATGCCTCTGACACCATTTCATATAGAAATGTATTAGTTTTAGGATTATTGACAATATAGTCAATAACCTCTAGTGTAAGGGCATCAGCGAGTTTGTCTATTGTTTCTTTAGATAGTGTCAAGTCGTTTTTCCTCTGTAATTGAATCTAGTTGAAAGTCATAGAACATATCGTCTCTCTGATAATTACTATCTGGATAATGTCCTCTATTATATAAGGCAATCGCCTCTTCTTCGGTTTCAGCATCTATCTCTATATCAGCATAACCTGTAAACTTTTCTGTGATGATAAATTTCTTCATTATAGTTGATTCTCCCATACTGTAGATTTGAATCTCTTAACTGCTTTATCTAGCAATTTAATATCGCCGTCACAAATGTCGGCAACGTCCTCATCTTCGAGGTGACAAAAAGCATTGTTAATGTCACCTATGAGAGTCAATAGTGCTTCGTAATTGCTCATGTTGTTTGTTTGATTGATGTACTAATGATAATCGAGATATATCAGAAAGCAACCACCCCATGTGCCACTATCTGAACTGTCTATTGTTGAAATTGGCATAACTGAACTGTTGACGTTTGATAAGTTTGAATGTACCATACTTGTTAGACATTACATAACCCTCATGCTCATAGGGAACACTATCAAATAAACATTGAACACTCTCTGTAGTGGTGATGCCTTCCATAAGTAATTCTTTTATCTCAATTATGATATTGTATAAGTGAAATAAGTTTCTTGAATATCCAGTATCACTTGCCAACTTGTCAGCATCAAGTGTTTGTCCTGACCTGATGTAACTGTTGATACTTACTTTCAACTGTGGTATATCATTACTCTCTGGAAACTTGACAAATGGTATTACAGTTTTGGCAAGTGTGATAAGTAAATTCAATTTGAAATTTCTCTTCTCTATTGATGCACCTGTATCAATAAAGTGAACACCATAACTCTTAGATTCTTTGTAGTGAAACTTAGCATCCAACTCTTGTATGGTAGCACCAATGTACTGTGTATGGGTGGCAATAATAATATCGTCAATCACATCATCAAATTTGTATGTAATTGTGTTTGGTGTGTGGGTGTCTGAACCACCATAACCAATAAAGTCGCCCTGATAAATGCCATCATTCTGTGGTAGTCTGTCTAGACATATATGTAAAATTGAGGCAACTTTAGGTATATGTCCATGATTTGATTCAATATCTGTGTGGGTATAGTTTATCTTGATCCGTCTCTTGTTGAATACTGATTTAGTTCCTACAAAGAATTTGCCATTCTCAGGGTTAGTTCCATATACTATGGCAGGGGCGCCATCATATTTTACTGATACCTGACTCTGTTTGGTGTCTAGAAACTTGATAGCATCAAGTGCTCCCTGCTTACCAGTAAGCACATGATCTTCTATGTGTTCCAAGTGTTTGTTCTTCATAGAACCATTATAACATAAAAGTGAGAGAGGTTCAACTTAAAGGGCATCTTCCGCTGGGGTCGCCCACCCATGCCTCTCACATTTATATAATACTACACCATGGCAACAAAACAACTACCTGTGTGCCAGTTTATTAAATGTCACAGTCAGGGTTCAAATACTTCCTATCTCTTTTTACTTTAGTTGTAGAGGAATCAATCAAATCCTCTAGTTCTTCAATAGAACTGGCAACACTATCCTTTTCTTCTGAATAATAGAATAATGCTTCACTCAACAGATTATATTGCCTATCTGTAAGAGTTACGTTAATCTTATACATTATCTTAATGGTATGTTAAAACTCATAATAGTCCTACGTTTATCTGATGGCGATACTGGCGCCTCATGTAATAATAAACTAGGAAATACTAAAATCTCGCCCTCATTTACTGGCGGTTGTGCTTTATGTATAGTACCATAGTAAGGGTTAGGAAATGGACTATAGAATGTAGTTGGCAAGTGTTCTTTTGGGTCAAACTCAACATACAACACACATGATAGATTCATCATGCCATGATTATGAGCACCATGATACTCGCCTTTCTCATACTGTTGAGACCATAGTTGCCATGAGTCTAAACTATTAACTGGGCACTCGCCTCCATATCTATCTCTCAATCCCTCTGTGAATACATCTACTATCTCATCTAATTCTTCCGCCATTAACTTACAAAAATCCTCAAAATATGGCGGTTTAGTTTGAAATTTAAAATAGTCTGTCTTACACTCCTTGGCATCAAGGAAAGCAACATCATCATCACTAAGTTTAATCAGTTCGAGCAACTTAGGTTTCTTTTCTTCCCAGTTGTTAACAGTAACCTTATTGATACCAATGGCAAACAATAACAGAGATTCATTCATTTCTTTTTATAATTCTTCCTAGTTTTTCTCTTAGGTTTAAGTCCGTTAGGGTCACGTTTCAATGCTGCCTTTAATTTCTTTAGATATTTTAGATGATTAGGGTAAACTAATTGCATCAATTCTTTTTTAGTTTGTCTATCTTCCTTACTCATCTTTGTCATAAAAATTTAAACCTGTGCCTGGAAATGGACTATCTAACCAATCAGTTAAGTCATCAAGAAATAGGTCACAATCCTCGCCCTCATCACCAGTAAAGGTCATTTCCTCAACTAATGACTCAGCATCTTCTAGTCTCATTTCATCAATTAGTTTCTCTATTCTCATAGAGTATTGTTTATCCATTTTGGTTAATGACATTTCTCTAATTAGTGCTATGTCCATAAGAATTGGTTAGTCTATACTATGTAGTTAGTGTTTGACATTTGTAATTGAAACCTGTGCCTCTCCCTTTGTAAAGATAGTATCAACGACATTCTGTAATCTCTTTTCTGTAGAGATACCAACATTGCTGTACACTGGCACAAACATCTTACCAAATGGTTTTTTGAAACCTTCGCCCTGTGGTTTGATCTCTCCTGATTTTAGTTTAGCAGCATCACTCTTGTCAAGTCGGATAACCCTGCCAATGGTCTGTGCCATAGTAATAAGATCAAGGTTTCTCATAAGGATAGCAGCAGTGAGTCCGCTGACATTCATACCCTCTGATAGTATAGAGTGATGGAACATAACAAACTTTTTCTCAGGGTCAGCACCCCACTTGTTCATGAGATTGAAAAATGTTTCTCTGTTTACTTTCTTACCATTGATGATAGCACCAAACTTTGATGTGATATGAAGCACGTTGTACTTCATAGTGTGACATATCGCTTGGAAGTCTGTCTTTGTGATAAGGTTATGTATGTTGTTAGTTGACTTAGCAGTGACCAACACTTTGTCCATGTGATTCTCATTCTTGAGAGCATCAAGAATAACTGTCTTATCAATTTCTTCTTGACTACTGAAATAACCTACTGGATACTTCACTGCCTTCACTTTAGGTGGTATGATATAACCCTTAGAAATCAACTCTGGAGCAGGCACTTGAGCAATCACTTTGCCAAATACTTTGGTATTGTTCATGCCAAGATCAGGATTTCTGTTCTCTTTTGGTGTAGCAGTGAAGAAATACTTGCGAGTGGCACACTCTGAGAAATGTTTGACAGCGGGCAAGAAGTTCTTTTGTACAGCATTATGTGACTCATCACAATACATTGTGTCCACCTCAATATCCTGTGCTTCCTGTACTCTGTGTAAAGAATGATATGTTGTAAAGATCAGGATATTCTTGATAGTATTGTGATACCACTCTTGAATCTGTTTAGGTCTAGTGGTTTTGAAATGGTGTGTGTCTCCACTATGTACATGAAGCACCTCTGCATTGTCAATATGCTCAAGGAACTCTGAACATAATTGATTTGCCAATAGTATTCTAGGAGCAACAACAACTATGGTCTGAGGCACAGGCATACTGAAACGCCACTTAGCATCTTGAATCATACACATTGTCTTACCACCACCAGTCGGCACAAGTATCTTACCCTTCTGTTGTGTGGTCATCAACTGTATAATGTCTTTTTGATGATCTCTCAATTCCATAGTGTTTGTGTCAATAACCATATTATAATAAAAAATGCCCCTAGAATCTAGAGGCATTGTGACAGTTTTAGAACTGTGCTAGTAGTTTCTGTGTCTCAGGGTCGAATACTTCCTCGACTCCCTCTATTGTGTGAATCCAATCATCATTTGATTCGGCGATCTCATAGAGATCAATCATTTCATCTTCCATAAAAAAATTGTTTTGTGTTCAAACTTAGTATTACATATTATGTGGCGATTGGCAACTACCCAACTGGCGGTGCATTTGGCACCTCAGCAGGCATAGCGTCCATGTCAAATTTCTCTGCTGCCTTTTGGAACTCCTTTTCTCCCTCTAATTGGTTTATCCTTATTACAAGTGCTTTAATATCATCTTGCTGTTTAAGTAGGGAGGCATGAACCATTGACTCCAGCGAAGTCAATCTCTCATCAAGATTGCCAATGGTTTTCATTGCTGATTGTAGTTGCTTCTTTAATCTGTCAACTTGATTTAACTTGACTTTAGTTAGTGCCTCTGTATCTGCTGTTAGTGAATCGTAACCCATAATTAATTCTTTTTAGTTATTTAGATTACCTCATGTAGAGGTGTCCGCCTGCCCATTCACAGACATTATATAATCTTGCTCTGTCAAGATCATCACTCATTCTGAATCTAACGTGTTTGGCGGGTTTCTTCCACCCTGCTGCCTTGTACACATCGCCATTACTTCTATCAACGAAGCAATGTACACTCACATCCTCTTGAGTGCCTTTCCATAACATACAAACTTTATAATACTTTCTTCCTTTCTCTATAAAAAATTTCATACCACCATTGTCTTGTTCAATCTCTCTTATTCTCTCTTGCATATACTCTGATGGCACTCTCTCCTGATTATCCATACAGGTACGAAGTGCATAGTTCATGTAATCTTGTTCAAGGGCACGACAAAGTTTCTCTGTCCATTGTAGCACCTTAACCTTTTGTGTTGCTAGTTCAAATGCTGGTGTCATTGTTCTCCATAATAAAAAAAAGTGTAAGAGCAGAGGAACAAACACAAACCCTCTCTCTTACACTACCCAATGTACTACTGAATGAATTATTTGGCAACCCCTCTACTGGAATAAGGAAATAATTGTACGTCCTTAGTTCCGAACCTACCTATCGCCTCCAACTTGGCATCACTACCAAAATTTGATAGACTCTCAAAATATGTAGAGTATAATCTGTTATTTTGTTTAACAACAGCACGCCAAGTTGCCATGATTTAAAATAGATAGGGTGTCAGGAAACAAAATCCAGTGGCCGCAGACGTTCTTGACGAACTCAATGAGTGGTCGTGAACCGCAGGGATAGATTTGTTTCCCATACTATTTATTATAGTATATCACTTTTTCTTTGGCAACCCCTCTTTAAAATTATATGCCTCTGATCTCTCATTTGAACTCAAATTCACACACCGCCAACCATAATCACCATTAGTAACGATAGTTGGCATCATGTTCATTGATAGAGTGATTCTATTTTCACCATTGTTTGTTTCATAACCATGTGTGACCTGAGAAGGAAAAATTAATAACTCTCCCTCTTTTGCCATGACTTGATTGATCTGGTTATAGTCTGTATCTTTTTTCCTGAGAGTAACAAGAGCGGGTGTGTTGGTCATGAACTGATACTCTTCTCTTACAAAATGTGTAGGCACATGATCTTTTTCTATATCAAAGTTCACATAATATATGGCAGATAAGTAAGAGTTGCCGTGGAAATGTGGATACTGGAAACCCTCTTTGTCCGCCACATTTATCCAACTGTCTGTAACTTGAACTGTCTCTTGTATATAATCTCCCTTGACTTCCTTGGCATATAACTCTGCCTGTTGTTCACACCAGTTTCTAAACCTACCAAACTTGGCATCATCATGTAAAACAGAGTAATGTCCAATATGCCTTAAATTTTCTGAACCAGTATTATATGAGAGATCACTAAATCCCTTCTCTTCTATCTCCTGTATCACAGTTTCTTTTACCTTAGCATGAAATGGGCAAGGTATGATCGCCACTGGCGTAGGTAGTACGTTAATAACTTCCATATTATAAATCGGGATTATCCCATAGTTGCCCTGATCTAAAAGTGGTCATGGCAGTGTGTCTCTCATCTTTTGTTAGTGGCATAACTTCAAAAGAATTAATGTATCTAGGCATCAGATTACTGGATATAGTAATTCTATTTTCTGTGTAATTAGTTCTATAACCATGAACACAATTAGATGTCCACAGTAACAACGAACCTTCCAATCCTACCACTTCATTAACATCATTATACTTGGTGTGCTTATGATTAGTCAACATATATGAATGATAATCAGGATATTTTTGACTATCATTTGGACGATAGAAATAAGTTGGCGAGTGTGACTCATCATCAAAGTTGACATAATACAAGGCACATATAACAGAATTAATATGGAAATGTGGTAGTTGTTTGCCACCAGAATTACATACATTTACCCAACTATCTGTCAACATAAACTCTGACGTATCATAACCTAGTATGTCCTTGGCATATATCTCTGCCTGTAGTTCTATCCACTCTCTGAACTCTTTATACTTATCATTTGATAACGGCGAGTAGTAATCTAAATGTTCAAGTGACTTGGTGACAGCATCTATTTTCTTATGTTCGTAATCATCACCATGACTCTCAATCTCATCAATCAATAACGACTTAACTTTCTCATGCTCTGGGTACATTGCTACACCTAATTGCACTGGTAGTATATCAACTACCCTCATGTCCTTTCCCCCATACAGACTCCACAAATCTAGGGTCTAACGATTCTTGCGGGCAAGAAGCGGTATTAAAACTTACTGTCCATCTATCATATTCAGTATTATTTGTTCTACTACCATGTTCTAACCACGAAGGAAATAGGTATAAATGTTTTTCTTTGATAGGCACATCATAAAAATACATTCCATAGGGTGTCTCTCTCACGTTATGAATACACATCATATATGGTTGTAGTGGCGATACCACGAAGAATTTACCAAAGTCTCCCTCTGGTAGATCAAGATAAAATGCCCCACTTATTACACTTGATTCATGTCTGTGTCTCTCTGTTCTGCCACCCTTTGGTAGAATGTTGAACCATGACCCACTGATTACTACAGGCCAGTTGCCTATCTTCTCAGAGAAGTGATTGCAGCACTCTTGAAATGCTATCAACATTGGTTGAGAAACCTGATCCCTAAGTGGATCCCACCCCCCATGTGAACTCACACCATTAACTGCTAGTGAGTGTTCATGACTCTTACCATTAGTCTTTACATGATCTATAAATTCATCTACACCAGGCGCACCTGTGAGATCATATTCTTCTAATAATGTAGGAAATAAATCCATGTCAGCACCATTTTGAATAATCTATGTTGAGAACAACTCTCAAGTCAGCATCAGTACAGGAAGTTCCAGCATGAAGCAAATCTCCTGAGAACATCACTGCTCTGTTCTCCTTTGACAATACCTTTTGTCCGTCCTCAAAATATGTATATCCGTTGTTGTCATTGAAATATATCACACAAATATGGTAGTCAGGCACGTTCTCAAAGGGCGGTTCTGGACTATCACTTGGCCCCGTAATGTCAACGTGTAATGGTTTCTCTTTTATTTCTGTTGTCCTTGATGTTGCATTGAACTTAACTCTGTGTATTGCAAATGGATTAAGTGTTGCAAATATTGGTTTAACTATGGAATATATCTCCGATCTCGGTTCTGAGTCGCCATATAATCCATGAGAGAACTGTGGGCAACCATCGCCCTTTTTTACTGAGTTGTCCATGTAATACCATGGCATAACCCCACCAAAGACAAACTCTTTGATAGGGTTGAAAACCTCAGTTGGCAAGAAGTTGTCGTAAACTTCTATATTCATTTTAAAAGATTGTTAATGAAATCAGGACTTTTTGAAAGAAGGTTTCTGATAATTGGTTTCTTGCCTTTCTCAAATTTCTTTCTAAATTTTTCAAATAGTTCTTTGTCTATTTTATACTTAGCGGGTTCGTTGTTCATAATTCCCCAGAAGGAATATCATCAGACTTGTTTCTGTTCTCATCTTTACAAACAAGTTGAGCATTTTCAAATGTAGTCTGTCCACCCTCAGCGTGTGGTATTATGTGGTCTATCTGATAGAGTTTGCCATCCATGATACTTGTAAATGGAATCTTAATCCCACTTAGAGGGCAAATACCATTTTGTTTATCCCATAAGGGAACTCTCATAGTAGGAGGAAAATCTCTAACTGAATCCTTTTGAGTCAATACATCATCATCTAACTTAGGTAGTATGTCTCCATAAAACTTATGATGTCCACCTAAAACTGTGTAAACACCTAGTCTTGCCTGTCTCTGTGTGCCATCATATGACCTCTGGCAACCAGCGTAGTCTCTAGCGTTTGAACCATTTGAATCTGTCCATATAATAATTGGATTACCATTTTTATCTTTCGCTGTCTTTGCTGTGTTGTATGTCAAGACAAACCACTGAAATAACTTTCTTCTATTCTTGATATGTAGATTGTTGTCATTCAACCAATGTAGGAACTCAAAGAAATCGTGAATTGTTGCCTCATTTGGTAACAACTTCTTCTTTTGTGTATCATGTGAAAGACACATATCTACCATTTGTCCTATGATCTCTCTTACAAGACCAGCATTGCCAATCTCTGATGATCTATTGTCATAGGCATTATCTCTCTCAACTTTGTTTATATTGCCTGTTCTAGTTACATGAACAAAGTTAGACACTAACCACTCCTCGTGATTTCTTCTACTCATTGATTGTTTAGTCCAATAGTTTTCAAAGAAAGGTTTATTGGTCTTGTCAGTTGAAATTGATCTGATTTCTTTTGCTAGATCACATACAATGGCATTTCTTTTCTCTTGTTGATTAAGAGTCACACCATCATTGATACTAAGGAATAGATCATGTAAATCATCAAGTCCAGTTTCTTTTACCAAGAATCCAAGAACTTTGCATTTATCACTTTCCATGTATGATCTTACAAACTGTGGTAACTTGCTCCACTTTCTTTGATCTCTGTTTGGTTTCCAAACTTTGTAATGATCTTGGGGAATGTTAGGTATCTTATTCTCATCCATAGTGAGAGAGAATTTATCCAAAACAAATGCTGCGATTGCTCTTGTTCTGTTGTTACCATCAATACTGATGTATTTGTAATTCCTATCGTGTTTATCTTTGAAGTACAGGTATGCTTCCGAGTCCTCTCCAAAGTGTTTAGCACAGTATTCCATGCAAGAATCTACTACCGCCAACACTATTGGTGTGGGGCATCTGTCTGCTAGAACTGATTTTATAAACTTCTGTCTCTGTTTATCATTCCACCTTTCCTCTGATTGAAATGATAGGTCTAAAAAAATTCTGTTGCCATTTTGAGCATTGGCAAGGTCAATGAAATTAAATCTTTCGTGCATAGCACATTCTCCTTTCTATACGAAGTGTGTCGGGTATTATGATCTCTTGGATCGCTGAACCAGACGTTTTACAGTTTTAATTATATAATTTAAAATCTATCGTGTCAACCCTGTTAGTATTTCCTAACATTATTCCACAAATAGATTACCACACTTAGGGCAGCAGTGTACTTTCTTCTCCTCATACATCTGTCTATAGATTCTGGGATTAGATTTCTTGATAAACAAATCGTCAAACTTTTTGACTAGATTTTTCATTCTCTAAAATTTGTAACATTTCAAGAGCACCTTGAACTTTTAAAAACTCCTCTTTTTTGAGTTCAAAAGTCTTGTTCAATTCTTGTATCTCTGTCTGGAGAACTCTTGCTCTCTCAGTCAATTCCTCTTTGTGACTCATAATTTTATTGTACTCATTCTATATATTATACCACAATAAATACTATTGGCATAGTAACCGAACAAAATGGATTATAGTCCCGAAGAAATAGCTCAACAAGAATATGAGATAGACTCAAATCCAGAGTTACAGAGATCAGAGTTTGCACCTGTAGCGAAGGAGGAGATGTTCCATGAGAAGGTATATAAAACACTGGTAACACTTGGAGACTTCATGTGTTATGTGTGGTTCTATGATTATGACTATGATGAAACAAGAACTGCCAAAGGTTCAAAGAGAATCCATATAGTACCATCAGAGGAAAGAATAGAGGATTCTTTAGAGATTAATAAGTATTTCAACATCGCTAATGATGCTTGGTCAGAGGGTGTAATATATGTCAACGCAATATTCAGACGAAATGGCACTGCCTTCACTCAGAATAAAGATTTAAAAGACTGTGTAAAGTATTTCTCAGGTGTGGCATCACATTACGGAGCAGATAAGGATAAGATTGTAGCGATTGATATTGCAGACGGCGAGAAGATGTATGACATGAGTTATGACAGTTTGACATCAAACACTTATGCTGATGTATCTAACAATGTTTACTCTGACTTCACATCTATCCCAATAGGTAACGGAAGTTTATCAATATCTTATGAGAGAGTGTTCCAAGTTGGTGCAATTGAAATGAGTGACCTAAATGCTGAGTTCAGTTTAGGAAACAATATTGGTGCATACTATAGAGGAAGTGGAGGCGGAATTGCAGACATACCAGAAAACGGAGCAGTACCCACACTAGGAAACCCAATATCATATAGTAATCTTAGACAAACTGTTAAGAAGATAACTGCTAATGCCAATGGAAACTGGCAACATCTACAAGCAAAGTGGGAGATATATGGAGAAAGTGCGTATGGTTCTTCTCTTGAGAAAGTATTAAACGTCAACGGATTTGTTGGATCTGGCGCCAATACAGACCCAGCAATTAGATTCCACAGTGGAGGTGGAGGAGACATTAAAGTATATCTAAATGCTGGAAACTCAGCAGTTAGAGGATACTCTGGCGATGCTGGTTCTGCTGGTGGAGGAAATGGCTCCAATGGTGGTGTAGGTATGGTTGTCGCAAGTCCAATACAAATGCCCCAAAGTCACTATAACGATAGACTTCGAGGCGGTGGCGGAGGAGGAGGCGGCGGTGGCGCTGGTGGCCAAGGTGGCGGTGGTGGTCACAGTGGTCACAGAGTATGTCGTGGGTGGTTCTGTAACAGTTCTTACCTAGTATGTCACGGAAATGGTGGTACTGGTGGTGCAGGGGGCGCTGGCGGTGCAGGCGGCAGAGGAGACGGATACTACTGGAATGGTTCTTCTTGGGTTGCAGCACACTCTAATGGAGAAGGAGGAGGTACTTCAGGCACAGCTGGTCAAGGAGGAAATAGTAGAGGAGGCGGTCAAGGTGGCCAAGGTGGAAATGGAGGCAACGGCGGTGGTCACGAAGCAAATGGTGTTGACGGAGATACAGGAAATACAGGAAACAATGGAGCGGGTGATACCAATGGTTGTGGAGGGTATCCAGGCGGCCAAAATGGTAAGGCAGGCACTGGTGGTGGTAGTAAGGGAACTGGAGCGTCTAGAGTTACCTATGGTGGCGGTGGTTCAATAAGTTATATTTAAGAGATACCATATACTATTTCTGATTTTATACCATCTGCATCAGCAGTTAGTATTGTAGCACCATGCACTGCTCTGGGTAGTAGTTCCCATGTAGATAATTCATTTATCCAAGTGTCAGATAACCAACTGTGTTTCTCAGCACTCTCGCATATAGTCGCCACACACTGTTTATGTGAGGCATGACGTTCGTTGTATAATCCAATGTGATCGTGCATAGATGTGCCTTCGGGTGCATCTTTGCTGAATATTGTGGATAGGGCATATCCTAATTGTTTCTTCAATCCCGACTCATCAACATCTATAATCAACTCTACTAGATTA
>Ga0209348_1000860_pt1 | contig 15302 bp, 12 predicted proteins | sample ETNvirenome_2_30_FD_184065 | JGI IMG/M metagenome (GOLD analysis project Ga0209348, IMG submission 184065) | Marine viral communities from the Pacific Ocean - ETNP_2_30 (SPAdes) (version 2) | ecosystem: Environmental > Aquatic > Marine > Oceanic | place: Pacific Ocean | collected 2013-06-22 | reverse complement strand
AACATACGTCCGCAGACAACAACTTTTTTGGTGGTTTAATCGAATTAAAAAAATGGAGAAAAATACCTGAAAAATCAATTCCTATAAAGAATGATAAAACAAACAATGAAAACACAAGTGTAAAAATGGATGAAAAGTTTCGTTTGGACGCAGAAACAGGAAAGTTAATGTTCACACCTGAATCGAAAGAGGAGATTACATACGAGAGGAGAACTGTAGGTGTTGGAACTGCTCGCTATACTGAAACGATAGAAACCGGAATAATTTACACTCCGTCACCAGAAGGTGACGCGACTATGAGCGATATGTTTTTCCTAGACGACACTCCATCTAATACCTGGTTAGAATCTGTTAAAATGAAACCAGCAGTACGCCAGATAATAAAAAGTACTTTATTTGATAATACAGATAAGAAAAACGGTGGTAATATAAAAAGTTATCAAATGAGATTTATAGATTTAACCCTTGATATTGATGGTATTGGGGGTTTAAGGCCTCTTTCACAATTTAATGTTTCATACATACAACCAAGATTTAATACGGAAATATTCACAGAGGATGGTGGTAATTTAGGTGCACCAGTATTTTTTGTAATAAAAAGTATGACACAAAAAATAGATGATTCAGGATGGACGACATCTTTTGGTTCAATTATGCAACAGAATGCTGAAGCATATACCTATGCACTTGATAATAATTTATTCAGTACCAGTAATATAATAGACCCTTTAAGTAGAGAGTTCACACAATTTCAACCTGAGTCATTTTTGGATAAGGTAAAGGAACTATTAGAACCATTAAGTGTTGCTAAAAATAAGTTTGATAACTTTATGTCAGATGCATTAGATTACCAAGAACAATTAGAAACAGCTGGTGATATATCGAGTGATACACCATACTCTGATGCTTATCAACAATGGAAAACAAAAAAAGAAGAGAAAGAACTAGATAAAGAAATAGATAAAGATGTGAAGTCGATAATGAAAAGTTTGGACTATGAGCCTATTGGTGCTTTTGATGTACCTCCTACCATGACTGATGTTGATTGGTTGACAGAAGAAAATAGGCTTGAGGCAGAAAGAAAAAAGGTGGGTAAAATGGGAATTACTATTCCAGCACCAGAATACAGACCTTTGTCTAATGATTTTACATTCTCACCTGAACCCGTATCATTGAGTTCTGAAACCGCGAATTTTATATTCGAACAAAACGAATATGCTGATAATAGAGATTACTTTAATAATCCTGATAACTATGAAACAGATGAGTTTGCTCGTACGAGCACCTATACAAGTGAGAAAAGTCCTCTCACCACAATGTTAACCAGTGCAGGTGCTATAGAAATGTCAGAAACAAATTTACCTGGCTTTGGTGCAGGTGCAGAAGAAGAAAATCAGGATAGGGCTCTAGTATATGGATTAATGTCAGATGTACCTGAAGCATATGTTACCTTACCTGGTGTTGGACACGACCTACATGTAGCTGCAGTAAATTCAAAAGCTGATGTAACAGAGTTAGAATCAGATAAAGATGCAGGAAGTCAGATAGAACAGAAACGTGGTAAATCAATATTTGCACAGGTGAAAGGATTTTTATACAGAAAGAAGAAAGAGGAAGCAGAAGTAAAACAAGCCCCACCACCAAGATTTAAACAGTCAGATTTCGATGATATTTATGCACAAGCAGAAGAGATTGCTAAAAAGTTTACTGATAAAAGTTATGAAGACTATCTAAGAAAAGCAGGAAATGATGCAGACACTCAACTACAAATTAATCCGCAAGTGGTTTATGTGGATGGTACACAAACATACGAAGCTGTATTTTATGGTGAAATATCACATATGATAGATGAACAAACAGAAGTAACTTACACACTACCGCAGATAGTCTTCGGAAGAAGAAATAGAAATAAAGATCAAATGATGAGTGCGGCCAGAAGTACTGCGAGGAAGGGAGAGGTAGTAAAATACATGAAAGCTCAACTGATGATTAAGATAGGTAAAGAGTATGGAGACTTATTAGGTAATCAGGAGGCTACATAATGGCACAGGCGACATATTCAGATGACTCACAGCAAACTCAAGTAATATCACAAAATCAGATGGAGACTATTGAAGAGAATAAGAAGAAGATTCAAAAAATAGTGGATGCTAAAAATGATAACAAACCTGTTTTGAACAGAAAAATAGAAATGATAACTAAAAATACTGATAGGGTACTAACCGGTTTTGGTGCATTACCAGGTGAGTTTGTTTATGAAAAAACTCGTAAACCTGTAAAAAGCAGAACACCATATCATATTCACTTTACAAAAGATTTAGGTATCTATTATATGACTCAAACCAGTCATGACAGTATTCTATCAGAATTGATTATCAGGATAGCTAGACAAAGTGCGGTTGAGATTTATAATATATTGAATCAACAACAACCGATGACTATCAATCCATCTATAGTTATACCAACAGAAAATCAATATCGTGATGGAAACTTTACAAGATATTTTGCCAAAAAAACAAATGACAAGTCGCTTATGTTTGAGATAGCCGAAAAAGATTTTCAAACTTCACCTCTATACGAGTACACAGAAGTTATCTGGTTCATCACAGGTACTAAAAAATTAGTAAGAGAAAGTAATGAGATCGCTATTAGGATGGCAGAGGGTGAATCAGGTTTTGTTGGTTTAAGAAAAATATTACCAGATTTTCAATACTACAGAGAGAATCAAGCCGTATCACCTAAAGAACGGATAGAAAATAAATTAGCAAATGTTGGTGGTTTTCAGATAAATATACCTGGTGCGGAAACATCAAATCAACAACAACCAATTCAACAACAGGGTGAGGCACCAGCTTACGGAGCAGGTGCGGCAACAGGACCTCCACCAGGTGTGATGACGGGTGGAGCTGGTGGAACTGGCGGTAGTTCATATTAAATTTGTATTTGGGTATTTTAATTAATATTTATAATAAAATCAAAGGTTATATAAATGAAAAGTCAAGTCTTAGATAAAGGCTTTATTGAGGTTGTTGATTCATTAGGAAATGATTTAACAGTTGTCAATTCAGCTCGAGTATCATTCGGTAAAAGAAAAACAAAGTTCGATAAATCAGATGAAAGATTAGTTCGTTATCTAGCAAAACATAAACACTATTCTCCATTTAGACACTTACAGGTTCAGTTTCATATTAAGGCACCTGAGTTTGTGATGAGACAATGGTATAAGCATGTTGTTGGAATCGAAACATCATCATCTAGTTCTACAAAAGACCACGCGTGGAACGAGATAAGTGGTAGGTATGTACCTGTTGAAGACTTCTATGTACCAGAAGTTTATAGGGCACAATCTGAAGATAATAAACAAGCATCAGAGGGTGAAGTGGAAAATCAATCAGATGCTCAAAAACTATGGATGGATGCACATTGGTATGTCGTTGGTTTCTATAATGATTTATTAGAGATGGGTATGGCAAAAGAACAGGCCAGAGCTATTCTACCTCTATCACAATATACAGAAGTTTATTGGACAGCATCATTTCAGGCGGTTATGAATTTTATAGAACTAAGAAATGAGAAAACCTCTCAATGGGAAATACAAGAATATGCAAAAGTATTGTTAGAACAGATGAAAGAAGTATTTCCAAAAACGACCGAACTATGGAGTGAAGCCCACAATTGGTAATAGTTGAATCTCAAAAAGAATGGGATGATTTTTTAGATAAGTTCAAATCAACTTCATCATTGATTGTACCTGTACAATGTGATGATAATAAACATCCTCTTGCCACAAACTTATGTTTATTATATGTTGTTGAATTAGAAAATACTTTTGAGTATATTCTACCTTTCAATCACACCGATACAATAAACTTAGATGTGGATTTATTAGGTAAGTTAGAAACAGACGAATCCGTATTCACTTATGATAAGAAAAAGTTGGCACATTTTCTCAAACTTAAAAATGTAAAAGACTTACAGATGTTAAAGTATCTAAAAAAGAATGAACCTTTGGTGATAGAAGATACTTTAACCAATGCACATGAACATTTTCATAGAGTAAATTGGGGTAGAGAAAATCTAAATTGTGTTATACCCATTCTAAAACATTTGCAGGCATGTAGAAAGGTTGTTGATATAGTAAAGAAATGTGTAATGTATAATACAGATGAACCTTACGATACCTATAATAATATCGTATTAGATAATCTACAACGTATAGAGAGTAACGGATTACAAACTACAGGTGGTATGGTTTATTCAGAATACAATCCTTATACTGCTACAGGTCGCCCATCTAATAGATTCGGTGGTTTAAATTTTGCAGCATTGAATAAAAAAGACGGGAGTCGTAAAAAGTTTGTAAGTAGATTCGGTAGTAAAGGTATGTTGGTTGAGATGGATTACGATGCTTACCATTTAAGGTTAATAGGAGACGTGATAGGTTACAAATTCCCTAATGGTTCTGTACATGAGCATATGGCGAAGTTCTATGGTGTTGGTTATGAGGAGAGTAAAGGATTATCATTTCAGTATTTGTACGGACACATACCTGAAGAGGTGTTGAAAATCAATCCATTCTTCGAAAAGGTGCAGAAATATATAGATAAAGTTTGGTACACATTTAAAAAGGATAAATTTATATTATCTGATATTTATAATAAGAAGATATTTATGGAAAATCTGTCAGATATGAATAAGAATAAACTATTTAATTATCTTATCCAGCTAACAGAAACAGAAAACAATATGAAGGTATTATCTAAACTGATACCAAATATAGACAACTTCAAAAGTAGATTAGTTCTTTACAACTACGATAGTTTTCTGTTTGATTTTCACATAGAAGATGGTGTTGATTTTTTGAAGAGGGTTAAAGATACTATCGAGGATGATGGTAAGTTTCCTGTTAAAATAGCAAAAGGTTGGAACTATCATGAAATGGAAGATATAACGGAGAAGTTTAGTGATTAAATTAAAAGATTTAGTGAATGAAAGCAGGTTTGTAAGTAGACTAAAACATTCAGAATGGTATCCTGCACACACTAGAGCTGCACTGGATTGGACATTAACAAGAAATTATATAGCGTTATATCCAAAACAAGTAGAGGACTTATTTGGTAAAGTACCTATAAATTCATTTCACGTTACAAGCCCACAAAACATCAGAACTATTACCGATGTCATAGGTAAGAAAAAATCGATATCAACATTTACCAAAGCTAATAAATCTTCTCAACTTGCAAAAGGTCGTGGTGTTCAAACCGGAAGTGGTGGAGTGATATTTCATATTAAAGGGTTATTACTAGCTCGTAAGTGGCAAGACTTTGATACTGTACCGGATAGAACTGGTCGCAGATGGGTATTGGGTAGACATATATTTGGTGATGCAACAATTTTAACCAATGCATTAGAAAAAGCTGGTTTACCTGGTCATGATGAATGGAATCGCATAGAATATAAAATGGAACAAAAGATTGAAAACGATCCGAAGTATGAAGACTTACCATTTAGAGAAGTATTGAAGGTGGTTTCAAAAGAATTAGGACCTATAGTTCAAAAACATATTAAAAAGTATATCGATACTTCAAATAAGTTATTAAAAAAATATAAGGATGAGGTTCAAAAGAACACTCGAAAAAAGAGTTCAAAGAACTCAAGCTGGTGGAATGAGATATTAGTTTACAATACAGAGATAATAGATTGTTTTGTACTTCAGAGAGTGTGGGATGATTATTACTTTCAAAAGGATTCATCTGATGAACTAGCACACAAAAAGTATCTATTGAACATTGTACCTGGTAATAAGATTACAATAGGTTCACCTGCACAATTTAGAAAATGGTATACTGCCAGAGAGGGGGAGATAACATTAAATGAATAAGATTACTAATTTAAACAAAATATTAGTTGAATGGGCTTACCAAGTCAAAAATGGTAAACCAAATCACAAAAGTACGAGAGATTTAATTGTATTGGATTCTGTGTTAAAGGACTTCGGATGGAACTTGGTTGAAAGAAATGAATTAGTAAATAATTTAACAGAGGTAGATATAGTCAAAAATAAAGATAGTGGTAACATCTATACAGTTCAAAATGTTAATAAAGATAAACATACACTTGTTAAAAAGAATGCTTCTGAAGATGATATAGAAAAGATAGAAAAAGACGATGGTGAGGATAAAAAAACCGATAGTGAAATAGATACCAAAGAATTCAAATCGGAAATAGATAAAGATTATTACGACAAAGATCCTATTCCAAGTGATGAAGATTACGAAAAACAAAAACCAGAACAATTAGAATTTAAAGAAGGTACTGAACCATTGAAGTTCTCTGAAGAAGAAATAGAATTTTTGGCAACTAAGTTTCCAAAAAAATATGTTAAGGTTTTAGAGAGGATTATGAACTCCAAAAAAACAGGAACCTTTGAACCAAATATAAAAAGTTTTACAGATGCTGCGGGTGCAGGGCAAACATCGTCTACAGCAGGTGAGATTATGACTATGATGACAGTATCGATGAATGATGAACAAATGTCATTTTTAGAACAGAAGTTAGGTGAACACTGGAATAATCTTGGAGACTCAGTAAAAGATGAAGATTTAATTTTAGATAGAGACTGGTTAGAGTCTGCAAAAGGGGTTAGAGCTGGAGTAAAAGAAAGATATGATGACTACTATGGTGAAGGTAATTGGGAAGTTACAGGTGCAGCTTGGGATGTTCCATCAGATGTTGAAGCTATGGGATTCGATTACGGTAAGAAAGGATTTTCTACTGATACATATTTTAGATTGAAGGTTGATGGACAAGATGTATTAGACGAACTATCCCTTAAAAAAGATCTTGATATTGCCTTAGCACAACCTGGCGTAAATGAAGCATTTTACTGGACATTATCTCAGAATAAAGAGGATAAAGAAAGGTATGACAACATACTGAAAAAGAAAGAGGAACTGAAGGCTTTAAAGAAAACAGGAACAAAAGAATACAAAGCACTTACGGCTGAAGCAAATCAACTACTGAAAAAATATGAAGATACTTTAGGTGAAGAGGGAAACCCTTCGAAAAGAACAGAAAAAGAAAACGTAAGTTCTATGAATTATCTAGAAAATATAGATCGCAAAAAATTAGAACTTTTAAGAAATGCAAAGGATGATGATTTTGATATCAAAATACTTAAAAAAACTAAAACTAATAACTATATGAGAAAGTTAAGAGATGAATTGGTTGAAATGAAACCACCAATTTCCTCTGAACAACTAAACGATGTAGTTAAAAGAGTTGGTGGAAAAGGTGGACAAAAGTATCTTAATAAAGCAACGATGATAACCGCACGTTTACTTGGACATTTAGGTGATGAAGATTCTAAAAAGCATGTGGATGAACGTATTGGTATTACTGCGAATTTTACAAAAGCATATATGAGTAATATTGTTAAAGTGCCAGAAATTAGAGATGGTATTATGGGCACGATAAGAGATAAGTTTCCTCTGAATGCTCTTATGAATGGTGAAGAAACTATGGCATTGGGTGGAGTCAGTGCAGACAAAAAAGTTATGAAAGAAATATTCGGAACTGATAATTACGATGAGGTAGAAACAAATTTAGAGGTAGATGGGCCTGATGACAAAGGGTTCTATCAATTACTATACAAAGTAAAGGGTACTGATAGAGTGGTTAATTTGTCAAAACTAAGAGCCAGACAAAGAGGGCTTGGTTACTCAACAACTCCTAACTTTGAAATGTTGATTCATGAAGACTTCAAAGGAGAACTTTACAGAGCTAATGTCTCAGTAGGAAGAGATGTCTATGATCCCGCTAGAACAGAAAAGGGATCTATGAAAACTAAGTACGGAAAGAAGTAATGAGAACACAATTACTATGTACATTTGCAATTAGGTCTCGTATTGAAGACATCACCAGAATCATTATGGAGTGTAATGATATACTGTACAATAAAATATATGTATTCGAAAATCTAAATGACGATAGTCAATTAATCTGCACATATAATGTTTCATATGAGGATGGACATTTATCAGAGGATATTCCTAATACTATATCTTTACATAGAAAGAAGCAAACAAACACATTGTATTCGATTAATGCACTTAATGAGGTTATCAGAAGTCTAAACAATGGTGTGTTAGATAAAAAGTTTCCTGTACCTTGGGAACAATACAGTAATACTTTACTACTCACAAACGAAAATGGACTCAACAAAATACCAACAAAACTTTATCGAATTATTAACACAAAAGCGTAAAAAAAATTGTATTTAACTAAAAAGTTATATACTTATTATTGGTTACGATAGTAACTTAAAATTAACAATTAACAAATTATATTAGGAGAATAACAAATGGATATTAATTCTATTCGCAAGCGTCTTAATCAATTACAGACAACAAATAATAGAACATCAAACTTATGGAAACCACAACCAGGTAAACAGGTGATTCGTGTGGTGCCTTACTTACACAATAAAGATAATCCTTTTATCGAATTGTTTTTTCATTTTGGTTTGAATAATAAATCCTATCTTTCACCTATTTCATTTGGTCGTCCAGACCCAATTGAAGAGTTTGCTCAGAAATTAAAACAGAGTGGTAACAGAGAAGAGTATCAGATGGCTCGTAAGTTAGAAGCTAAGATGAGAACTTTTGCACCTGTTATTGTTCGTGGTGAGGAAACGCAAGGTGTTCGTTTTTGGGGATTTGGTAAAACTGTTTACCAAGAACTACTTTCAGTAATCGCAGATCCAGACTATGGTGATATTACCGATCCTGTAAATGGTCGTGATGTATCAGTAGAGTTTATAACTGCTGAAGAGAGTGGTGCTTCTTTTCCAAAGACATCAATTCGTGTAAAACCAAATCAAACTCCAATCGTTAGTGATAAAGCTCAACTTGAGAATATATTGGAAAACCAAAAAGACATTACTGAATTATATCAGGAAAGGTCTTACGAAGAACTTACAGAAGTTCTAAATGAATGGTTGAATCCTGATGATTCCTCTACTGAAGAATCAAAAGAAGAAACCGTTGCTCCAGCTTCTCTAGCGACATCTACTTCTGTAGAAGATGCTAGTTCTGCATTTGACGAGTTATTCAGTAAGTAATCACTAAGTGGGTGTTGAAGCCAACACTAATAAAACCGAGTGTGTGCAAAGGATTCTTTACAAAGCCGGATACACCCACTTTTAATTGGAGAAAGATATGTCAGTAAATGACGAATTAGCAGGAGTCTTAGCGGACTCTTTAAATAAAAAGTTCAAAGACTACAAAGTAGCATACTTCTTAGATGGTGTTCAAGAAACACCTACAGATATAAAGGAGTTTATCTCTACTGGTTCAACAATGTTAGACTTAGCAATTTCAAATCGGCCAAATGGTGGTATTGCAGTTGGTAGGATTACAGAGTTGAACGGTTTGGAAAGTAGTGGTAAATCTTTAGTTGGTGCTCATCTTCTAAAAGAAACCCAAAAGAAAGGTGGTGTTGCAGTTTATATAGATACTGAGACTGCGGTTAGTGAAGATTTCTTAGAGGTTATTGGTGTGGATATAAATAATATGTTGTATCTACATTTAGAAACAGTAGAAGATATATTCGAAGCCATTGAAGAGATTGTTACAAAAGTAAGAGAATCTGATAAAGATAGACTTGTAACTATCTTAGTAGATTCACTCGCAGCAGCGACTACTAAGGTAGAGTTGGAAGCTGACTTCGACAAAGATGGTTGGGCGACATCAAAGGCTATTGTGATTTCTAAAGCTATGAGAAAGATTACTCAGATGATTGGTAGACAGAGAATAGCTTTAGTATTTACAAATCAGTTAAGAGTAAAATTGGGTGCTATGTTTGGTGACCCATACACTACTTCAGGTGGTAAAGCACTTCCATTTCATGCATCTACCAGAATCCGTTTGAAGAACAAAGGACAGATAAAGGATACCAAAAAGAATGTAATTGGTATGACTATTCTTGCGCAGGTTATCAAAAACAGATTAGGTCCTCCACTTAGAAAGGCTGAGTTTCCACTCTACTTTGAAAGTGGTGTAGATGATGAAGGTAGTTGGTTAAAGGTTCTCAAAGACCACAAACTTGTAAAGGTTGGTGGTTCGTGGTATACTATGGAAGATCATGAAGGTAATGAAATAAAATTCCAATCGAAAGATTGGGCTGAAAAGCTAGAAGATACAGAGTTCAAAGAACATTGTTACAAACTTATTTGTGATAAGGTTATACTGAAATACAGTAAAGCAGATTTAGGTATTGATGATGTAGTAGTTACAGACGAGGTATTAGGTGACTAATCCTCGCTACTTATCGATACTTAAAGAAATTAAAGATAAAGGCGGTGAACTTCAATCTACAGAGCCGAACGATAAGGTATTGATTATAGATGGTCTAAATACATTTATCAGATGTTTTAGTGCTATGCCAACTCTCAATGATGACGGTGCTCATGTTGGGGGAATAGTTGGCTTTCTCAGATCAATCGGTTATGCCATAAAGACAATTAGACCCACTCGTTGTGTGATAGTATTTGACGGGAAGGGTGGGTCTAACCGTCGCAAAAAAGTTTTTAGTGGATATAAAGCAAATAGGAATATGTCTAAGAGATTAAATAGAACATATGATTTCAATAGTAAAGAAGACGAACATCAATCTATGATGTTGCAGTTGACTAGAGTTATTGATTACTTAGAACAATTACCTATAACTACTATAACTATTGAAAACATAGAAGCTGATGATGGTATGGCGTATATCACAAAACAGATTCTAAAGACTTCTAAGATTGTATTGATGTCTACTGATAAAGATTTTCTTCAATTGGTAAATCATAGGGTAACAGTTTGGTCTCCCACTAAAAAGAAACTATACGACCCACCAAAGGTATTAGAAGATTATGGGATACCGTCCCATAATTTCACTATCTATAGAGCAATTGATGGAGATAAGTCTGATAACATAGATGGAGTTCGTGGTTGGGGATTGAAAACTATTCAAAAAAAATTACCACTTTTACTCGAAGACAATATACTTAATATAGATGACATTATTGAAGAAGATGAAAAGCTCAAAGAAGCAGAGGTTCTACTAAAACGAAACTATGACTTAATGCAGTTAGACGAGGTTGTAATAAGTTCATCAGCAAAAATGAAAATATTGGATAAAGTAAACGAACCAATTAATAGATTAAATAAGATACAATTTCAGAAGAGATTCATAGAAGATAGACTATTTGCTACATTACCAAATATGGATAGTTGGTTAGTTCAATGTTTTGGTAAGTTAAACGAAATGGCTGGAAAAACAAATGGGTAGAAAAAGAAAATATAACTCAGAAGAAGAAAGAAAAGAAGCTCAAAGAAAATGGTCTATGGAATACTATTACAGAAATCAGGCTTTAGTTCAAGAGAAAGCAAGAGAAAGATATAGAAAGAAAAGAATAATGGAAATAAAAGAAAAACAAATGAAGGAATTATATGGTGAGTGAAAACTTTACTCAGTATGGGCCTTCATTTCAATCTAAGATAATATCATCATTATTATCGGACAATAAATTTATACAAACTATAAGTGATATATTAGAATCTAAATACTTTGATTCTGATGCAAACAAATGGTTATCAAAAGAAATCAGTAAGTACTTTATGGAGTTTAGAAAAGCTCCTACATTGGAAGTATTAAAAGTGAAAATCAATCAGATGGATGACGAGATTCTAAAAGTATCAGTTGTAGAGAATCTCAAAGATTCTTGGAGAAATTTAGAAGCTACTGATTTAGATTTTGTAAAGCAAGAGACACTTTCGTTCTGTAAGAATCAGGTTCTAAAGGAAGCTATTACAGATGCTGTAGATTTGTTAGAACAGAAGAAGTATGATGATATAAAAGTTATAATAGATTCCGCTATGAAGGCTGGAAGTGAAAGAGATTTAGGACATGATTACATCATATCCTTAGAAGATAGACTTACAGAATCAGTTAGAGAAACAAAACCTACTCCGTGGGATGCTGTAACGAATGTTATGGATGGTGGATTGGCTGGTGGTGAATTGGGTGTATTAGTTGCACCTGCTGGTATTGGTAAGACTTGGTGTCTACAAGCTCTTGCTGCTCATTTAGTCAGAGAGGGTAAAACAGTAGTTCACTATACCTTAGAATTGAATGAGTCTTATGTCGGTTTAAGATATGATACTGTGTTTAGTGGAACACCAACTGCCAATATAAAGTTCTATCAAGAAGATGTACAAAAAGTTATTGATGGTTTAAAAGGTAAGTTGATAATCAAATATTATCCTACTCGTTCTGCGTCCGTCAATACCTTATCTTCACATCTTAAACAAATGGAGATACAGGAAATAAAACCTGATGCTGTAATAGTTGATTATGCTGACATCTTAAAACCAACTACATTCTATAAAGAGAAGAGACATGCAACTGGTGAGACTTATGAAAATCTGAGAGGACTCGCTGGCGAATTTGATATTCCAATATGGACTGCTTCACAGGCCAATCGTAGTTCGTTAGAGGAAGATGTTATCGATGCTACAAAAGTATCTGAGGATTATAGTAAGGTTATGACAGCGGATTTTGTTATGTCAGTTAGTCGTAAGGTTGAAGATAAGATTGCAAATACAGGTAGGTTTCATGTAATCAAAAATAGATTTGGTGTAGATGGTATTACCTTTCCAGCTAACATCAATACTAATACAGGTTTAATAGAAGTACATGAAGCATCAACTGTTGGTGGAAAACAAGTACAAGGTAAAATGGACAATTCGGAAGAATACCTAAGAAAAACTTTATCACAAAAGTATAAAGATTTGGCCGGATTCGAATAGGAATAGATAGTATATATAATAATTATAAATAGTTAAATTTGTTACTGAGGAGTTACTATGGAAAAATTTAAGTTGTCAGACAACTTTGTTGCAAAATATAAAAGAAAGAAAGCACCTTTTGGTTTTAATGGATTAGGTGAGTTGGTTTATATGAGAACCTACTCAAGAATCAAAGAGAACGGAAAGAATGAAAGATGGTGGGAAACGGTTCAAAGGGTTGTAGAGGGAACTTATAATATGCAAATGAATTGGATTGAATCACATCAATTAGGGTGGAATCCGTGGCAGGCACAGAGGTCAGCTCAAGATATGTATGAGCGTATTTTTAACATGAAATTCTTACCTCCTGGTCGTGGACTGTGGGCAATGGGAACACCAATCACAGAAGAAAAAGGTTTATATGCCGCCCTAAACAATTGTGCTTTCGTATCTACGAAAACACTAAAAGAAGATTATGCTAAACCTTTCTGTTTCCTTATGGATGCAAGTATGTTAGGTGTTGGTGTAGGATTCGACACAAAGGGTGCTGGAGAAATAACAATCAAAGGTGTGGATAAAAATAAAACTACATCAATCTATGTAATACCAGATACTCGTGAGGGTTGGGTTGAGTCTCTAAAGTTATTATTAGAAAGTTATTTTCATGGTCTAGGTAAAGTAGAATTTGATTATTCAGAAATAAGAAAAGCTGGTGAACCAATAAGTGGTTTCGGTGGAGTTGCAAGTGGTCATGAACCATTGAAAGAGATACATGGTGATATAACAGAGGTATTAAAAAAGAATGTGGGAGAACCAATCTCAATAACAACAATCGTAGATATAATGAATCTTATCGGTAAGTGTGTTGTAGCTGGTAATGTTAGAAGAACTGCTGAGATTGTATTCGGAGAACCTGATTCAGAAGAATATTTAGACTTAAAAAATTATAAAGTAAACAAACACAGAGAAACATATGGATGGACAAGTAATAATAGTATATTCGCTGAATTGGGTATGGATTATACAGAAGCTGCCAAACGAATTGTGGATAATGGTGAGCCTGGATTTGCGTGGTTGGACAATATGAGAAAGTATTCCCGTATGAAAAATGGTGGGGATAATAAAGACCATAGGGTTGCAGGTGGTAATCCTTGTTTAGAACAATCTTTAGAGAGTTATGAATTGTGTTGTCTTGTAGAAACATTTCCAAACAATCACGATAGTTTCGAGGATTATGCCAGAACCTTAAAGTATGCTTACCTATATGCAAAAACAGTTACATTGGGAAGAACCCATTGGGCAGATACCAATAGGGTTATGTTAAGAAATAGAAGAATTGGTTGTTCAGTAAGTGGTGTTGCTCAGTTTATTACAAATAGAGGTTTGGGAGAATTGAAGAATTGGTTAAATGGTGGATATGATGTGATACAGGAATGGGATAAACAATATTCAGATTGGTTTGCTGTTCCTAAGTCGATTAAGACAACATCGGTTAAACCATCAGGAACAGTTTCACTACTTGCAGGAGCGACTCCAGGATTACATTACCCTGAGAGTCGTTTTTACATTAGGAGAATAAGGTTGTCTAAACATTCAGAATTGATTGGACCGATGGAAAAATCAGGTTACAAAATAGAACCAGCTTTTGGTTCAGAGGATACAACAATGGTTGTTGAAGTGCCGGTTGATGTGGGCGAGGGTATAAGAACCGCGGCTGAACTATCCATTTGGGAACAATTCAGTTTAGCCGCATTCTTACAAAGACATTGGGCAGACAATCAGGTAAGTTGTACAGTCACATTCAATCCAGAAACAGAGGCAGAACAAATTGCACCAGCATTAAACTACTACCAATATCATCTGAAAGGTATAAGTTTATTACCGAGACATGACTATGGTGCTTATCAACAAATGCCTTATGAGGCGATTGATGAGGATACTTACAAAAAAGAGGTAAGTAAATTAGGTAAATTATCCTTTGGAGTAATCAAAAATGAGGAAGCCGAAGTAGATAAATTTTGTAACAATGATTCTTGTGAAGTCATTCCTATGACAGGTGACAATGACGATCAAGATTATGCAAACTAATTAATAGGAGAAAAGGTTATGCATAAATTAGAATATCTATGGTTGGATGGTTGTAATCCAACTCAAATCAGACATAAAACAAAAATAGTAAAGTCTTTTGGAAGAGATAGTGAAGCACCAATATGGGGCTTTGATGGAAGTTCAACTGAACAGGCAGATGGTGGTAGTTCCGATTGTGTTTTAAAACCAGTCAGAGTTTATAGCAATCCATTTGAATTAGAGGGTTCAATAGTATTATGTGAGGTCTATAATGTAAATGATACACCACATGAAACAAATACAAGAAGAAGGTTAGATGAAATCATTTCAGATGTAGATGATATTCAAGAATGGGTAGGTTTTGAACAGGAATATACTTTATTCAAAGATAATAGACCATTA
>Ga0209348_1000859_pt1 | contig 15306 bp, 28 predicted proteins | sample ETNvirenome_2_30_FD_184065 | JGI IMG/M metagenome (GOLD analysis project Ga0209348, IMG submission 184065) | Marine viral communities from the Pacific Ocean - ETNP_2_30 (SPAdes) (version 2) | ecosystem: Environmental > Aquatic > Marine > Oceanic | place: Pacific Ocean | collected 2013-06-22 | reverse complement strand
TGTTGCTGTTGAAGGCAAACCATTTATCAAAGGTTCTACTGCTTTTACTTGTTTAGCATTGCTCATAGATCTAGCTAAAGCTTTTGTATATCTAGACGCAAGTCTATCATACAAGTTATCCTCGATTGCTTCTTCAGTAATCGCGAATGCTAAAGCTACGGTCTCGTGAGTGTAACGAGCAGTGAAAGTTTCTTGTGCTTCATCGAATGATACACCAGATCCTTCACCTTTTACTTGTGCGTTTCCGAAACCAGATAACATTACTTCCTCTTCGAAAGCTCTGTCACTGTTTTCAGTGGTATAAATTTCAGCATGCTGATTTTCATACCTTTTGTACTCCAGCCCAAATAGTGCATTTAGGCCTGGTTCTAGTTCTTTAACTAGTTGTGATCGTGATATTGCCATAGTCTATTTGCTCCTATTATGATTGTAACTCGATTAGATTTGGTACAACAACAACCGAACAGAATGCTGCAGTGATATCCTCATTGTCAGGATCTTCCGCAGATCTTAATAATCTGAATGATTTGTTGTCGGCTCCAGTTACTCCAATGTTCAAAGTCGCTGATGACTTACCAGTAGTTGTGCTACCAGCTGATGAATTCATGTCATAAGTTTCTAAGAAACCTGCTTGAGTAACAGTATCATCTGTCGCTATTACATATTGCTGGGTAGGTCCATCTATTACAAAAGCGTCGATGTCCTCACTGTTTGCAGGTACTGTATTAGCAGTATAGAAATTTGCAAAAGTTGGCTTTAAAGTCGTAGCCGCGTTAAAGAAAATTCCATTTAATGTGCCAATTACAGGAGCAGCAGCCGTTTGACCGTCTACTATATATCCCGCTGCAGAAGCGACAACTCCACCTTGGAATAGAGTAGTACCATAGTTAGAATCGATTTTGTACTTACCTTGACCTTGAGTAGCTGGAGTTTGTCCAAGCATACCCGCAGGAATAAGTCCAAAACCTTGTGTGTTTCTATTTGCCATAGTTATGTTCTCCTATCCAAACATAGTTTAGTTGTTAATTTATCCGATGATATTTAAAATTACTTTTTCGTACCACCGAAGGTTACACGAGACTGCCTCTCAACATTGATAGGCATCCTCTGATCTTGCTCCTTCATAAGATCGTTTTCAACAGCTTGACTTCTATCTTCATGACGTCTTGTCATGTATTCTTGTCTTTGCTTCGCAATCTCGATCGGTACCTTCGCAAGTAGAAGGCCACCAACCCCAATCACTCCCTTGTATTTCCCGTCTTCGAGAACAGGATAATCAGATGCGTTTTCAACTTCCTCGGCTCTAACTAATTCATAACCTTCTCTTAAACGTCCAGTTATATTTTTAGTGTCTTGAAAGCCAACGCTCTCTGCTCTTATCCATCTATACCTGAATCCATCAGGTGCAGGGGGTGCATCTAGAGAAGATGGTGGGACCCAAACTTTTGGTCTTTCAGTTTTAGACCTCGTTTGTTCCGCACGAGAAGTATTTTTTTTATTTTCCATTTTACGCTCCTTCCGTGTTTTTTAGTTGTTTTGCGTACTCTTCAAGTGGCACTCCTAATTTTTTAGCTATTGCTACTTGTGATGAAGTGAGTCTCACAGTTTTGCGTCCTGGTTTTACGCTTCTATTTGCTGATGCAACCGTTTGCACGGGAGCGGACGTTTTCTCTTCAGTATTATTACCGAATTTATTTGGAAAGTCAACTCGCATTCTTTTATCAATTTCTTGATAATAATCGTCTGATGACGTATCAAAACCCTCTCTCTCCAAATCTCTGTGATGCTCAATCGCAGTGTTTGTCATGGCTCTGTTTGTTCCAAACCATGTATTTTTAGATGCCCAAGCCTCAGCTTTTGGATCAGGATCTGGTATATTTTCAGGTTGACTTTTCTCTGTTTTTACAGGGGTTTCAGCTTTTTCTTCTTTTACTTTTTCCCTGTTTTGTTTTGCTTGTTTTATTCTAGCATTTTCAAAAGAAAGCTCCGCTATCCTTTTGTTTGCTGCTATTTGAGCTTTAGCATCAGATGCTTCTATGGCAGCAGCTAGTTCTCTTTCTGCAGCTTGTAATCCAGCATCAACATTTTTCTCAAATCGCTCTAAATAATCTAAGTCTGTTTTTTGAAAACGAGATTCTACTTCTTTTCTCTTTTCTTCAACAGCTTTTGCATAATCTAAAGCAGCTTTTTCTCTTCGTTCAGCCTCTCTCATTTTACGAGTTAGTTTTGCAATTCTAGCCTGAACGCCTTTGCTATACTCTTCTAATTTATCATCTTCTTTTTTTACTTCTTCTTGTTTCTTTGTTTCTTGTTCTTTTTGAACATCCAACTGCTCATCAGATTTCTCAGATGTGTTATTGGACTCAGTATTGTTTTCACTAGTTTCATTTGATACCTCCACTTCATTTTCAAATGTTTTGTCTTCTGGTAAATCTATGTCTGCACCAGGACCTGATGTATCAATGTCAACCGTTTTTTTCTCTTCTGGCATAGTTACTCCTTCCTATGTTTAGAACTCATGCAAGATGTCCTCTGGACTATCAATTGTTGCTAACACTTCATCGTCGTTTAGCAGACGAATCTCTCCACCATCTATTTTGATTCGGCTACCTGCATATCTTGCAAACATAACCCAATCATTTACTTTGCACCATGGACCTTCGGGATATCTTTCCTTATCCTTGTAACACTGAGATCCCATGGCTAAAACTAAACCACATTGAGAAGCAACTTGTTGTTTCTCTAATGTAGCTTCAGCTAATACTAATCCACCTTTAGTTTTTTCTTTCATCTTAAAAGGTAAAACTAAAAGTCTCCAACCTGTTGGTTTTGGAATTTTTGCTTCTTCTTTTTTTGATTTAACCCCAACTAATTCTTTTTTTGGTACTTTAATTTTTTGACTTGGGGTCAATATTGATGACTGTTCCTTTTCCATTTTGCTCCTTATTTTCTAGCAGGTTAGAGAGTTCCTGTAGTGTAGCCTCTAAGGCTGTTATTTGTCCTATTATATATCTATACTTTTCCATATTGTCAATACCACCTGATGTAACTGATATTGACAAAGCATCTATTCTAGTTTTTAGAAATCTAATTAGTTTTGTTATGACTGTTTCTAATTGCATTTTTGCCTTTCTTAAATATTGAAGCGACTTTTGATTTACCCATAACTTTGGCACGCTGTTCTCCAACAGTTAATATTTGAATTTTTCTAGCAAAAGGTTTGTTAATACGTTTTACTTTTGCAACAGTTTTACGAGCATCTGTTGGTGTTGCAAATTTTATACGAACTGTATCTCTAGGATTTTCGTCAGTGTATAATCTTCTACCGCTACCTTTTGGTTTTTTACCTGTTCCTACTTTTGGATCCGCCACGTTTCATCTCCTTAATATGTTTTTTAATAATATTAGATTGTTTTTTATGTAGCTTAGAAGCTTTACCTAAAGCTTTTGCTACTTTATTTAGTTTTTTCATATTTCTCCTTCCAGTATTTGACTCTTTCTAACCTTCTAACTCTATAATCTAGTTTGTCCAACCCTAATATTTTTTTAATAAAATCTATTAACATTTCCATCTTCTACGAGCTTGACGTAATCTAGAGTTAGGATCTCTCGCAGCTTTGGGAAACTTTTTCATTTGTCCAGCGCTTCTTGCGCAAAATGATTTTCGTCTTTTAGCAGCTTTAGATCCTGGTTTGACTTTGCCAGTAACCGCTGTTTTTAATTTAGAACCTGGGTTAAGTCTTCTATAAGCTTTAACTCCAGCCTCTGTCATTCCAGCCCCTTTTTTAGTGGGTCTAAAATTTTTTTTATTTCTAGCAGGCATACCGCCTTTTGAAAATTTTTGTGTGAGAGGTTGACCCTTTTTGTTAACATCTTTCATAGATGTTTTTAAAGAAATCTTTTTTTCTACAATTGGTTTTAAATTAAAATCTTTCCTCATGGCATTATTTTTTTTCCATAGTATTTTACTAAACTAGGATTAGATACTTTAACTCCACCTAAACTACCTTTAATAAAACTACCTCTATAATTTTTTTGTGCCTCACGAATCATTTTGTCACCAATAGATCCACCACTGGCAGCTTTTTTTCTTTTAGCAAATGTTGAAACATTTGTTGGTTTACCACCAACACCTTGTGCTACCGCTCTTTTTCTAGAAACCGCTGAACGTCTTTGTCCTTCTGTCATACGTCTTGCTTTTGCAAGAGGGACACATTTTGGATACTTACGTTTTGCATCTGCTTTCTGTTTTGATCTTCCACATTTTGAGAAAGAACCATCTTTCTTTTTACTTCCAATGTCTACCCACTTTTGGGCAAACCATTTATCTAAACCGTTTTTAGCCATTAGGAATTCTTTCCGACAGCCTGTCTATTCATTCCTTTTTTACAGATTCCACCACCTTTTAGACCCTGTCTTTTTAATCTTGCAGTAGCTTCCATTAATCCACCACCTGCAACTTCATATCTTTTAGGGGGGTTGCCTGTATTAAAAGTACCTCTAGGTCCTAATGGTTTATCAAACTCTACACCATCTCTTTTAAATATTTTTTTCTTTTTATTTTTTGTGCCGTCTTTATAACCAATACGACCACCTTCAGCTTTGCTGCCTCTAAAATCTTTTCTCTTTACACCAGATGGATCTTTAATTTTACCTGCACAGATTCTGCTAGCATAGGCATTAGCATATGCTGACGGATACACTTTGAATTTTCGCTTCGCTGCGGCCTTACCTCTTGGACATAGTTTTGTCATTATATCTGCCCCGTTGCTTTCATCATTGCAACTTTTTTTGCATTCTCTTTAATTTTATCATCAAGTCTTTCTAGTCTTTTAGGATCTTTTAAAGATTCTGAAAAAGCTTTAGATCCTGCTTTACGCATTTTATCTTTTAATTTTTTTTCTTCAGCCATTTTTTTGTTAATTTTTTTTATGGCAGCGTTATTTGATCTTATTGTTTTAGGTATATCAATAATAGATTGAATAATAGATTTTTTCTTTTTAACTTTACCACCCTCTTGGTATCCTTTAGGTGAAACTTGTTTATTATATAATCTATTTGCCATGAACTTTTCCGCCTTTTTTCATATAGCCCATTTTGTTTCTTACTTCAGTTGGAAGTTTTGATAAACCTTTTTGAGTTTTAGGATTAACAGGTTTTAACGAACCACCACCCATTTTTCTAATTCTACCACCCATTTTATATGACTTAACTGGTTTTAAAAAGTTTTGACCTTTTCCACCTGTTAAAAATTTATTTTGTTTTTTAGCAGATTTTTTAGCAGCACCAGAAGCTTTTGGATTGTTCATAATTTTTCTATTTGAAATTATTTTTTTTAATCTTGCTTTAGCTGCTTTATTATATTGACCCTCCGTTCCTGGAGAACCTGTTTCAACAACCATTCCTTTTTGACCAGCGTCTGTTTTAATTACATCTCCCGCTGCATAACCAGTTCTTCCACCAGCCTTATATCCTTTAGGTGAAACTTGTTTATTATATAATCTATTTGGCATTATTTTTTTCCTCCATTTCTAAATATTTGCGTTCCCTTTATACCATATATGCTCGCAACTACAAGGATCCATAAATTTGTGAACCATGACGGGAGCTGCGAGAACATCTCGAAGAATAATTTCACCTTGTCCATCGCTGTTGGGTCATCCGATATGACTGCATATGCAAGCACCAACACGGGCAAACTGAGAATTATCAAAACTGCCTCGTCCTTCCAGTCTGATTGACGAGCTTCTAACAATTTTCCTTGGTAAGATTCCTCACCACGAGCCATACGTTCTGCATGCATCAATTGTGCATCAGACATTGCCATCTTCGTCTTCTGCTTGTTAGCGTAAATCTTACTTCCTGCAGAGACGGCTAGTTTAATTGCCGATAACCACATAAATTAGTACGCTTTAGAGTTTCTTTTTTTCTCTGGTAACATTCTTTTCTGACCGCCAACTGGCATTTCAGGTTTTCCTGTACCAATATAATTAAAAGCTTTATCAGCAGTTGTTTTAGATCTAGGATCTATCTCAACACTTTGATCAGCAACTTTAATTTCCTTAATTTTATCAAGTTTTTGCATTTATGCTCCTTTTTTAACCCCTTTTATAACACCTTTGTTCTTAGATGCATAGAATATCTTTTCACCCCTCTTTTTACCATACTGTTTTTTCATGGATTTCATAATTTTTTTACCTTTTTTGTTTAATGGCATTAATCATCCTCCATCATAACCTGTGCTTGTTGTATTCCTGACTTTGCAAGGCTAACTCCAGCACGTAATTTTGATAAATCTTCGTTTTGTTCCAACTTATCTTCAAAATTTTCACGTTGTTGCATCAATCTTGCTCTTGCAAGTTCAACTTGTGCCTGATCATTGTCTCGTTTACGCTCATTTTCCATCGCACGTAGGTCAACTTCACGTGATTTTAGTTTTAGAAGTGGGTCAGAATCAAATTGTGATGTAATTTTCTTCTCTTCTCTCATAAAATCTTCTGTCATTTCTGCAATCAACACTGCTTTTCTAGCTTCAACTTGCTGAGCTATTTGTTGTAGCATCTGTGCTGCTTGTGGATTTGTTGGTGCTTGTTGTTGTAGAGTTTGTAACTGCATCATTTGGTCTCTAAACTCTAATTGTATTTGTTCTTGTGCCATTAAACTTATGTGTTCTAAAATATTTTTTTGTATAGCCGCCATAATCATAGGATTATTTCGAACCATATTCGTTGACATAAAATTTAAGTGTGCTGTGATGTGTGCTCTATGGTCTTGACCAGGGAAAGCTTGAAAAGGTTTACCTGCCATTGCATTAATGTGTTCCATACTTGGATCCATCGGTGCCATTGGTGCAGGTGGTGGTAATATTTGATCAATATTTTTTACACCGATTGCTTCATACATCTTTCGATACGCATTATATAAATTATGAATTTGTGGATTTGATTGTGCAAGTTGTAATTCTGTTTGTGCCATAGATATTCTTTGTGCCATTGAAAAAATATTTGGATCAGCAACAGGTAAAACATCAACCCTATCGTCAAAATCTATTTGTTTAATAGTTCTTGCACCGCCCACTACATCATAAGGATACTCTGGTGGTAAATATTGTGACACAACTTTAGATAATAATTTAAATTCTTTTTTCATACCTGCATATAATCTTTTATGAATAGCAGACATGACTCTTGAACCACGTTCTAATAATGCAATTGTTGTTCCAACAGCAGCAGATTGATTACCATCACCCACTTGCATATCAGCAATAGCAGCGAATCTCTGACCTGCACCAACAACTATACCCATTAGCTGTAGTAATGTTGCTGATGGTTCTTTGTATGGTAATGGAAAGAATGCATCACGTAATGATCCACCTGGTGCATCAACATCTTTAAACTCACCTGGTTGTATAGGTGCAGCCTCGTCTCTAACTCTAACACCTCGTTGTTTAAATCCTGCTGGTAAATTAGATAATGTTCCTGCGTCTAGCAATTGACGGAGAGCAGCCGTTGCGGTTCTGCTCAATCCGCCAATCATGTGAATTAATCCAAAGCCATAAAATCCAAGACCTGGAAGAAATTTAAAATGAACAAAATATTGGATTTTAGTTTTCTTTAGATCATCAGGTGCATAGTTACGTCTGATAGATAAAACTTTTCTGCCACCCTCTTCAACAGTGACAATGTAAGGGAGTTTAATTCCTGTAGGTTCACCATCAGCATCAACTTCTTCAAATCCTTCTAAATCTAAATTAACATGACACTCTAAAACAGTGTACATTGGTTCGTTACGTCCAGTTTTTTTAGTTCCTTCTAATTCTCTTTCCTTTTTTTCTAATTCATTATTTGAATCTATACTTGGTGGTGCAAGTTCAATATCAGAATAAAAACCATTCACTTGTTGTTTTCTCAAATCATTTTCAGATATTTTTAATTTATGGATGATTGATTCCGCATCGTCTAATGAGGTAGCCGTATACGGAACAATCAAATCCTCAGCGGGTACAAATTTTGACACCGCTCTTCCCAATAGTTGATCATAGTAAACTTTTTTAAAAGTTGATCCAGCTAATGGTAAATGAAATAACATAGAATCAAACTCAGGTTCATATTCTTGCATTTGATCCATGATTAAATAATTCATAAAATCTTTAACACGTTGTGACTGTTGTTCTACAGGTGGACTTGATATACCCATGATCTGTGTTCTAACAGGTCCTTCTGCTGGTAATAATTCTTTGTATGCTTGTGCTTGAAACTGTGTAACTGCTTCAGCTAAAACTGGATGCGTTGCACCTGAAGCCCCTTGAAATGGCTCTGTTCTATTTTCATATTTAAATCCTAAAAGATCTAAACCTTGTATGTAGCCTTGCTCCCAATCTTTTCTAGAAGTTTTATAATCCATATAATTTTGAACCATTTCGTTTCCTAGTGGTTCTAAAATATCGTCTGGTAAAATATCTGCTAAATTATCAAAATGATTTTCTGTTCCTGGAATGTTAATGGCACCTGGTTCAAAATCAATTGTTGCACCACCATCCTCTTCTGGTGTTACTTCAACAGGACCTTTTTGTTCTACTACTTCCTCTTCAACAACTTCTTCAGCGGGTAATTCGATTTCTGCTCTAACTTCGTTAGGAAGCGACTTGTCTATATCTGCCATTTAAATTTCTCCAGTCTTAGGTTTTAACTTGTTTTAAAGGAACTTTCAACCCTTGAGGATTGGGACCTCTCTTTGGCGGTGGGCCAGACTTTACACCTCCAGATCCAAGTGGCTTGTCTATCATACCACCATCTTTCATTCCTTCACCTCTCATTTCTGCCAATACTAACTGTATTGCTGATAGCTCTGACATGTTACCTAAATTTTCAAACACACGTCTTTCAAATTCTTTTTTCTTAGATGGGCTAAAATTTTTTGAGTATTTATCTGTTAGTTCTGACATTAGTAATATATCCTCTTTTTTTTCTCCTTCATCTCCTCCACATAATCCTCTGGGTGAGAAAGTAGTCCACCTTGCCTAAATCTCATGATCGCTTGCGTGGTGGAGTCAACCAAGTCATCATGATCCCCATATGGAAAAGCTGCGCATTCTTCTATTACCTCTTCAGCGAACTTTTGTTCAGGAGCCCAGATAATACCAGATTCAAATAAAGGTGCAACAGCATTCACACGAGCGTGCTTATCGTTTCCTTTTGATGGTGTAAAGTTTGTTACTGGTATATCCATTTTCCGTAGTTCGTAAGTCAAAGGCAGTCCTGAAGCTTTAGCCTCCACGATAACTGTTTCAGGTTGCCAGTATTTATATTGTTCAAGGGCTAGTCTTCTAAGTTCAGGAAATTCATATCTACCTTTAATTGAATCTAATAACATTAAGTTTGCACCCTCATCTTCGGATGGATAAAAAATACCCCACGTGGTTATAGCACTATAGTCTGCTGTTTCTTTTTTTAAAAACGCTGTATCATAAGATTGTATTACATGGTGAATATTTGGTATCCAGTCGTGTTTCCAAATACGCCACCACTCACGTTTTAATATTGCACCTTCTTCACTAGTTGGTTCTTGCATCCATTGTGCGTTCCATTTAGCAACAGGTAGTGCAGCTTTAACTTTCTCTAACTCATCTAATTTCCAATACTCAGGCCACACTGGTTTAATTCCTGATTCGTGTTCCAAGAGTGCTGGAAATTCAACCACGTGCCACTTATCAGCTTTAACTTCTTTTTGTGAAGCAACCAAGGCTCCCGTTAAATCTTTCGTAGACCATCTTGTCATTACTAAAATTATTTTACCACCAGGTTGTAAACGCTGACGTGGACCTGATGTATACCACTCGTAGGCTCGCTCTAAAGATGCTTTGGATAATGCGTCTTGCTCTGAATGTGGATCGTCAATGATTAATAAATCTGCACCACGACCTGTGATTGCTCCACCAACACCCGCTGCGTAATATTCACCGCCATCAGATGTTTCCCAACGTCCCGCTGCTTTAGAATCTTCTTGTAATTTTGTTTTAAAAATTTTTCTATAATCATCACTATCGATTAAATTTTTTGCTTTACGACCAAACCTGATTGCTAGTTCTGCCGTGTGTGTTGCTTGAATAATTTTTAATTTTGGATCACGGCCCACCATCCATGCTGGCAGAAGATAAGATGCAAATTCTGATTTAGTATGCCTTGGTGGCATATTAATTATCAGACGATTTATTTCACCCGTCGCCAATTTATTAAACTTATCTGCAATGTGCCTGTGGTGGGACCCCTCTACAAAATCTGGCCACACACATTTGACAAAAGATAAGAAATCATTTTTAGCCTTATTCTGTATCTTTTTTTCAGCATGCAACACTTGAAGTTGTTTGAAGGTCTTTCGCACATCTGCAGGTAATTTATTTATATCTACCTGATTCAAGTCCATGGTACCTAAAATGTTTTTTACAGGGTATGGCTATATAAATCAAGCATATATACACATACATTAGGATCCCTTTCTAGAATTAAGGGGGGTAGCACGGAATAAATACTCTATTTTTTGGTGTCGCGTTGGTACCTCTATTGTAATAAAGATACACGCGACACGCGCGGCAGCGCGCGCATAAAAAAACACGGCTAATGAACCATTAGCCGTGTTAAATAACTAATTTAGATTTTATTAACTATCTAGGCTACTTATACCTAGATTAAATTTTTTAAGCATTGGCTTAATCTTTCTAAGTACCGATTTTGTTTGATGTATTAAGTTAATATAGTCCTCGGTTGGTTCGTTGCTTTCATACGCGGAAAGCTCCTCGCCAAATACATAGTTGATACGCTCAATATCGGAACCAGTTAAATGAACAGTATACGTATTAGTCCATTTTAACTGACTTTTGTCTTTTGGATATGTGAAATCAAACTCTAATTGTTTCATACATACCAACCCTTCTTGACGTCTTTTTCTATAACAATCGCGTTGCCCAATACATCTTGAATAAGTGCATAAGTGCCTGATTTATTCAATATTTTTGATGCCTCGATATTTATTGGCGGTCTTGGTGCTTTCAGTAAAGCGTCCTCCATAACTATCATTTTTTTGCCGTCTACTAATTTAACGACAGTTACATATCCGCCAATAAACTCTTGAGCTTGTTTTATAGATATCGGCTCATCGTCTTTTTTTATTGTCTTTATTTTCATCATTGCCCTTTATTAGTTGTTTAATTTATTTTGAATAATTTCAAAATATATCTTGATTAATAAATTATTTTAAAATATAAATCAAGGATAATAAAGGACGATAAAATATGACAATAGAAGCAATAGAAAAAATAGGCAACGAAGCGCAAAAGCGCAACGAAGCCGAATTTAAGAAAAATAAAAAGAATATTAATTTTTCTTTACGTGGTAAGAATAAATATTTTTACGCTTATCAATGCGCTTTATTTACTAAAAATGTTAAAATTTTTGGTTTCGGTCATATAACGGCTGATATGATTATTAAAGATGGAATATGCTTTAATCAATATTCAATTAATAATGGTTATAATCAATATTGCCGTGATATGAAGCGTTTTAATAGTAAGGAGGAATTATTAGGTTTTGTAATTGGATATAATGAAGCCATAATAAACGAAAAAAAATTTATTAAGGGTTATAATTACTACGATTACGAAGCCAAAAATTAAAAGTTTCTTGAGCCGTGGACATTGGTTCACGGCTCATTATTAGAGGGTCTGTTGTGGACAATTCGCGCGGTGCTAGCACATGGTTCGATTTGATCAACCTTACAACAGACCCTCTAATAATTTAAGAAAATTTTTATTTTTTATTTTATTTTGCAAGGCACAAGCTAGAAATTTCATTTACAAGCGCTCAAGCTAAAAAATTTTATACAAAAACGCGCAAGCGCCATAGTTCAAAAACCATATATCATAAAAAGTTTTTCATTAACAACGGATCACGGCTTTTTGCTGAATAATAACCCATAAGCAACGGCAGGTGAAATAACAGAAATATTGAGAAAATATATATTAATTAATACTTATTTGATTAAATGATAGTGAGATTTTTTAAGGTTATTGCTGCTCTAAATCGTTATAATTATATTCATATTTACAAGATTTACACTTCCATAAAATTATAAATCTAGGTTTTTTATTTGGGTATTTGAACCAGTTTTTTTTAGGATATACTTTAGTTGAGGAGCATTCAGGACATTCAATTTTATTTTCAATGGTGCTTATGGGTCGCTGGTCTATATAATATGACATAATAATGTTAATATGGCAGGCAATCTTGACAGTATCTTTTATCTAAATTAGCTCGATAGTCATTAGATATATATTGACCGCAACAACGGCAATTAGAAAAATAATCAGTTTTTTTGCTGTTATCTTTTTTCTTTCTAGGTTTTATATATCCGTGTTTTAAGCCGTATTTTATAAGACCATTTTTAAAGTTATTTTCCATTACTTTATTGCTTTTTTGGTCTTTATTAATAGATAACATAACAAATAACCGCCAATTATTATTGTTAAATCAAATATCATATTACATATTATCTAAAAAGGGGTCAGGGTATTTTTGATTGTTTTTAATATCTTTTTTAGTTTTTTCTATATGCCCCTCTATTATTGTTTTAATTTTAACGTAAGTTGTAAAATCAATATTATTTTTGATAGTGTTAATATCTAGCAGCAAGTCTTTTAATGCTGTTAATTTTGCATATCTTGCGCTCGACTGTTGAGCCTCGCTTATATCTTGCGCTGTTTTAAATGCCTCTAAAAATAAGTCAGTCATATTATATTATCCTTTCTAATATTTTGGTGTTAAATTTTCTATTTCACTCAATAAAAAATTTTCTTGTATTTTTTCATTATAACTAGGGTCGTGAGTATGGTTTCCGCACTCATAACAAAAACTCTCATCTGTAGGATATTCTTTTTGTAACCTTTCAACCTTTGATTTAACTTCTGAAAGTTTTTCCTCTAGGTATTCAATTATTATTTTATCTTTATCCATACTGTTAATTTATATCTTTATATAAGGGACAATAAACTATTGTCCCTTATAGTGTCAAGTGTTAATTTTCTATTCTTTTTAAAGTGTTAGGATTTAAAGCAATAGTTAACATAGATGAGCCATTTTTTAACGCTTCATTTAAATCAACCGCTTTAGCCGTTAAATTAGGATAGCTTAAAGTCAATAATAGATTTTTAACTTTACCGTCTATAGCGTCTAATTCTTTACCCTCGACAGTTGTTTTTCTAAATTGCTTTGTAAGTTCATCGCGACAAATACGAGTTAATTTTTGGTTGAAGTCATCAAAATCATTATCGTAATTAGACCAATACTCGTCCCAGCCGTTAATTTTAGACTGGCGCTCGCATATCGTTTCAACCTTTTTAGCTTGCGACCTAACAGCGTCCTTTAGAGCTTGTTTTTTATTTTCTATTGACCGCTCAAAATCGTTAAGCGCTTTTGTCGCTTTTTTTAAAGTTTCCAAATCTTTTTTGATTTTAATATCTTTTAAAAATAATTGATATTTTTTATCAAAAACTTCATCGACTTTATTGTCAAGCACTCTATTAAGCTCGCGCTTTTTTTCTGCGGTTTCATCTTTTATTATTTTTTCATATACTTTTATTTTCTTATCCGAAAAAATAACTTGTTTATGTGTATCGTCTTTTTTCATTTGTCCTCCATTTATTTATTAATATCCTTTATTATCCTATTGACAATTGGAAGTCAATACCCTATATAAGATATTGACAATTAATTGTTAAATTTATTGTCCTTAAAAGACTCCGTTTATGTCATTAAATACGCGCGAGATAAAACGGAGTTTTAAAGAATATGAAAGTATGAAATATAAATATAAGCAGCAAAAAAAATTATTAGGCAGCTCAACCTTTAAAATGGCTAAATCAAGTAAATATAAATATTTAAGTGAAATATTACATTTGGCTCCATCTAATATAGGAGGGGTCAATATATGTCCAAGCTCAAGCCCAAAATGTGTAGATTTATGCTTAAACACAAGCGGTCGCGGTCAAATGACAAGCGTTCAAAAATCAAGATTAAACAAAAAATACTATTTTCTAGCTGAAAGACAAAAATTTTTAAAACATTTAGACCGCGAGATAAAACTCTCAAGCGAGCGCGCAAAAAGAAAAAAATTAAAATATACTGTAAGATTAAATGGAACGTCCGATTTACCTTTTGAAAGATACAAGCTAGAAAATGGTAAAAACTTAATGGATAACAACCCAAGCGTCCAATTTATAGATTATACAAAAATTAAAAACAGATTATTTCAAAAACTTCCTAAAAATTACAGCTTAACTTACTCGCAAGCTGAAAATAATTTAGAGGACGTTAAGCAAGTATTAAAAACAAAATACAATATTGCAACAGTATTTAGAAAAAAACTACCTAAAAAATGGCTTGGGCGTAAGGTTATAAACGGTGATAAACACGACTTAAGACATTTAGACCCAAAAAAGGTTGTTGTTGGCTTAATTGCCAAGGGTCGGGCTAAAAAAGATTTTAACGGATTTGTACAAGATGTATAATTTTGTATGGATATATGGCGGGTTGATCTGTGTACATACTACGGTTGATCGCAGTACATACTCGCTATATTTTAAGGGGTAGTTTGCGACAAGCGCAAGCGACAAGCGCAAGCGACAAGCGAGCGAGCAGAAAGGATAATATGAAAGTAAAAGATTTAATTACTAAACTACAAAAACTAGAAAAAACTGAAAGTGGTGAAGTATCTTTTAAAATTTGTACTCGTGGTGGTAAAAAAATATCTCATTGGGAAGAAGGTGATATTTTAACAGAGGTAGATTTAGTCTTATTAGAAAATGCAGATGATGTATTTACAGAAATTATTTTTGAAAAACAACAAGCGACAAGCGAGAAGGGATAATATGAAAAAATATAGAGTATCATTAGAAGTAGATAAAGAATGGGTTAAGAATTTTGATTTGACCTTTGATGCAGCTGACGAGCAAGACGCAGAAGCACAAGCTATGGTGGAAGTTAAACAAAACTTAAGTGATTATATAACAGCGTATGCAGATGAAGAGGGGGACGAGTGAAAAAATATTTAATAGAATTTGAATGCAGAATAGGTGATTACGAGCATTTTAGTTATTATGTTTCAAATAAGAAAAAAAGCGAATGGGGATATTGTAAAGAGTTTTGGGGTATCAACAAACGAGATAGTAGTTGTTTAAAAAATAATATGTTTTGGGATAACCATATGATGAATGCAATATCTGTTCATTCTGAAACAGAAATAACAAATAAAGAAGCA
>Ga0209348_1000858_pt1 | contig 15307 bp, 12 predicted proteins | sample ETNvirenome_2_30_FD_184065 | JGI IMG/M metagenome (GOLD analysis project Ga0209348, IMG submission 184065) | Marine viral communities from the Pacific Ocean - ETNP_2_30 (SPAdes) (version 2) | ecosystem: Environmental > Aquatic > Marine > Oceanic | place: Pacific Ocean | collected 2013-06-22 | reverse complement strand
CTAGCAAAAGCTATTGGGAGACTATAATGGCAATCGCACAAGCAATGTGTACTGCATTTAAGCAAGAGCTTATGTTAGGCACACACAATTTCGCAACAAATGGTAATGCTTTTAAGCTTGCTCTTTATGCAGAGGGAAGCGGTGGCAAATCAAGCACCACTGCCACTTTAGGCGCAACAACAACTGCATTCACCACTACAGGTGAGATTGCTTCTAGTGGTACATACGCGACAGGCGGTGGCACACTTACTAAAGTTGCTCCAACCACTTCTGGCACAACGGCTCTTACAGATTTTGCTGATCTTAGTTTTACTACAGCTACAATCACTGCGATGGGTGCGTTGATCTACAACAGCACAAACAGCAACAAAGCTGTGGCTGTGTTAGACTTTAGCTCTAACAAAACATCTACTTCAGGAACTTTCACTATCCAGTTTCCTACAGCAGATGCGAGTAACGCGATTATACGAATAGCCTGATGAGGTAGCCTATGTCTTTAACAGGATGGGGAAGAGGCACTTGGGGTGAAGGTCCGTGGGGACAACCAGTTCCTGTTTCTCCAACTGGGGTTGTTGGAACCACGGCTTTAGGCTCGGTTATAGCGCAAAACGTACAAGAGTTTGCTGTAACTGGAGTTTCTGGCACAGGAGCTGTGGGGTCTGTTACAGTGACAGGAACAGCGGCATTTGCTGTTACAGGGTCTGCTGGAACCACATCTTTGGGCAATGAGTCAATACAGGCTGGAGTTGGTTTTTCAGTTACAGGCGTTGCGGCAACGGGGGCTGTGGGGACGGGAACAAGCGCACCTATTCTATCTTTAGGATTTTCTGTAACAGGAGTATCGGCAAGAGGTTCAGTTGGAGATGAAAGAGTGTATAGACCGATTGTCCCTTCACAAACACCTAACTGGACAGACATAGCAGCGTAAGGAAGACAGAAAAATGGCAAGCACCTATGTAAATGATTTAAGACTTAATGAGCTAGGTACTGGCGATGGTTCTGGTACTTGGGGAACTACAACCAACACTAATCTTGAGCTTATTGGCGAGGCACTTGGATTTGGCACAGAGGCCATATCTACTAATGCTAATACTCATACAAGCACAATAGCTGATGGATCAACTGACCCAGCTAGATCAATGTACATTAAATACACTGGTGCTTTAGATTCCGACTGCACCATCACCATTGATCCTAACACGATTAGTCGAGTTCACATTATTGAAAACGCTACGACGGACAGCGGCTCCAGTGGACCGTACAACATCATTATTAAACAAGGTTCAGGGGCAACTGTAACTATACCTAATGGTCAGGTGGCTATGGTCTATCTTGATGGTGCTGGCAGTGGTGCAAAAGTTGTGAATGCTTTGACTAATCTAAACGCAACACACGGTCAACTTGCTATCGGTCAAGATGCGGATGCGGACGATCTGACGGGCGATAGTGCGGTGGGTCGTTTAACAATAGGCGCAGGTGAAGATTTAAACCTATATCACGGTGGCACTAACTCTTACATCGTTAATGACACGGGCGACTTGATTATAGACACCGCTGGAGATATTCAACTTGATGCTGCTGGAAATGATTTTAAGTTTTTGGCTGGTGGTACGGAGATACTGAATATCACCAACTCCTCAAGTGATGTTGTGATTAAGCCCGTTGTGGATGCAAAAGATATTATATTCCAACAACGAGACGGCACTGCCGTAATGACTGTAGAAGATAACGTCTCTCTGGCTATCAATAATGATGTAACTGTTGCAGGGAGAGCAGTAGGCACGGTAACGACTGTTAGTTTAGGCACAGGGTCTAGCCCAGACACGGCTGAGTGCGATATGGCGGTCAGTAATGATTTTTCTATTACTGTGGCGAGTGACGGGTGTTTATTGTCTTTTGCTAATGAGACGGCTGGTCAATCAGGCAACATTCATTTGAGTAATGCTAACGGTCAAACGATTACAGTTGGTGGCGAAGTAGCTATAAACGCTACTGCCTTAACTTCATTAAATACTGCTGGTATATATCAGCTATCTTACTTCTGTATTGGCACAGGTAATAATCAAGTGTTGGTTACGGTTTCTGGAGCTTTAACCTAATGAGTCTGATTAAATCAAACACTGCTGGACTTGGCGGCTCTGGCTCTCCCGGCGGTGCGCTAGGTTCGTTTTTTAGCCAAACCATTAATCAATCGTTAAGATTAGACCATGCGTCTGGTGCTTATTTAGAAATAGCTGCTGCACCTCCAACACCAACTAATTTAAAAAAGACTACGATAAGCTGTTGGGTAAAACGATCAACAATAGGGACAGAGGTCAACACTGTATATTGGGCAACCACTAGTGGGCTTATGCTCCAATTTTTTGCCGCAAATAGTATTTATATCTATGATAATAACATAAGTTTTCAAGCTTACGTTCAAACGTCAGGAGTCAATCGGCTTTTCCGAGATCCGGGTGCATGGTATCATCTCGCCTTAATTATTGATACTACGCAATCTACGGATGCAGACAGAGCAAAATTCTATGTCAATGGTGAACTACAGGTTTTAACTGCTTATCCGGCACAGAATCAAGATGTTACTTGGCATAACCAAAGCACTCAGAGAATTGGTAATCCTAATGACACAACTGATCTGGCTGGTTACATAGCTGAGTTTATTTCTATTGATGGTCAAGATGTTTCAATTAGTGATCTAGGAGAAACAAAAGACGGAGTCTGGGTTCCAAAAGATGTATCAGGTCTTACACTAGGTAATGCAGGTTATTATTTACCATTTGCCCAAGACAGAACTGTTGGCGCATCTGCTTTTTTTGATGAGGATGACAATAGCTATGTAGCTTGGACAGATCCTGGCAATGAATACGAAATTGGTGCAAGTGATGATTATACATTAGAATTCTTTTTCTGGCCCACAGTCGCAGAAGTATCAGGTAATTCATATCCTGTTGGTTATTACAGAACAACTGGAGGCGCAGGTGCGGGATATTTTGCAGTTCAAACGGCTCTAGGAACTAGAAACTTTTATTTGTATCATGGCAACGGAGCCGCTTACACTTTTGGCACATATGCATCGGGTGCTGTTGATGCAGGTCGGTGGCATCATCTTGCATTTAACAGAGTATCAGGAACTTTAAGATGTTTTCTTGATGGTGCTGAAGTAGGATCAGCACAAACTTCTAACACTAAAACTCACGATATTCCTGAGTTTAGAGTTAACAAAGCACACGCAACAGCTAATACTACTTTTGATGGGTATATTAGTAATGTTCGTTGGGTTGTAGGTTCTGCTGTTTATTCTGATGGTTCATCAATAACTGTGCCTACATCAACACTTACTGCTGTTACAAACACTAAAATTTTAGCTTGCACAACAACAACGATTACTGCGGACGCAAGTTCAAATAATGTTACTGGGAGTGCGAGTGGCACTGCTGGTTCTGGTTACTACGCAACAGATGGCCTGTCTCCGTTTCCTAACGCTGCTTTCAATGAAGATGCGGGTAGCAATGGTATTGATTTTGCTGCGAAGAATGTATTTGATTATGATGTCGTGCCAGACAGCCCGACTAATAACTGGTGTACATTAAACTATCTCGACAGCCGCACATCACAAGGTTGGAATCAGGGAAGTCTAAACTGGCTGGCATCTTCTCTTACTTACACCGCTCATTCAACTATGGTCATACCTGAAATATCAGATAGCGACACATATTATGCGGAGTGTCGGTGTAACTCCACTGGATACGCAAGGGGCATATCTCCCGTTACACTGTCTGGAGCAAACAATAGCACAACAGTGACTGGCATGCTTATGTTGTATGATAACGGCAGACGCTGGGATGGAAGCGCCTATTTAGGGAGTGGTAACAATGAATATGCAACAATCTCTGCTGGTGACGTATTTGGCGTCAAAGCCGGTAATGGTGAACTAAGGTTTTTCCAAAATGGCAATGATCTTGGTGCGGCTTTTACTGGATTATCTGGGTCATATAAATTTGCCAATTTTGCCGCTGGTTCTACTGGAACAGGTCAGACTTGGAATTTTGGTCAAGATAGCACCTTTGGCGGGTTAGAAAATCCTGGCACGACAACTGATAAGAATGGTTTTGGCTTGTTTCATGATTCCGAAGCCGCAAACAATATTTCACTTTGTGCGGCTAATATAGCAGACCCAACAATTGGTCCCGGACAAGGCAGCCAAGCTGATGATAATTTTAATACGGTATTGTATACCGGTACCGGTTCAGCGCAAAGCATCACTGGCGTTGGTTTTCAGCCCGATTGGACTTGGCTGAAAGGCAGAAGTGCTAGCGGCAATCACAGAATTTATGATTCTGTGCGAGGTGCAACAGAGTCATTATTATCAAACAGCACATCCGCAGAAAGCACTTTAGCAGAGGGTCTAAAATCTTTCGATAGCGATGGGTTTACTTTAGGAACTGACACACAGTCTAACACAAGCGGTCAAACATATGTCGGCTGGAACTGGAAAGCTGGCGGCAGCGCATCAAGCAATTCTAATGGAAGCATAACGTCAAGCGTATCGGTCAATCAGAATGCAGGGTTTAGCATAGTTTCATATACTGGAAATGCTACTGATGGCGCGACTGTCGGACACGGATTATCTCAAACCGTTGAGGCAGTTATTGTAAAACGCAGAGATGCCACCGCGCATTGGCAATATCTGGACAAGAATTTATCGTCTGGAAAGGTTCTTTTATTTAGTTCTACTAACGCAGAAACTTCGTATTCAACTTTCTCAGGTGGTGGGATTGATAACCTAGCCAGCACAACTTTTTCATTAGAGGATGGCTCCTCAAACGGTGATAACGTAAACGCAAGTGGCGGCACATATATAGCCTACTGTTTCCACAGTGTCCTCGGCTATAGCAAGTTTGGTTCATATACTGGAAATTTTAACGCAGACGGCCCATTCATTTATACAGGATTTAGGCCAGCGTTTCTAATTATAAAACGCACAGACTCAGCAGATAGTTGGCTAATGAGGGATAGTAAAAGAGATACATTTAATGTTACAACTCAAATGCTTAATGTTAATGCCAATGGTGCTGAATATACTGATTCAACATTAATAGATTTTGTATCTAATGGGTTTAAATTAAGACATCAAAACAGCCTCATGAACGCATCCGGCGGTACATTCATCTACCTCGCCTTTGCCGAAGCGCCGTTTAAATTTGCTAATGCCCGATGATAGGAGATAATTATGCCGTGGAAACATAATGGAAGAACCTTGAGAGAGGGTCGTGAGTGGGTTGATGATAGCGGCAACCAACACTCAAAAGTGTGGATGCGTTATTCAGACTCGCAAAAAGCTACCTTTAAAATAGTGTGGGAAGATCCACCAGCATCAGAGGCACCGTTTGACAATAGATTTTATTGGGGTCGGCAGACTGATGGCACTCTGATTCCAAAAAGTTTGACAGATGTTAACGAAGTAGACGCAGATGGTAATGCTTTAAAAGACACTGACGGTAATCAAATCGTAACTCTCGGATTAAAAGCTACATGGGTTGCACATACAAAGCGCACGGCAAACGATAAACTTGCAGTGCATGATTGGTACGTTACTCGTAAGGCTGAAAAATCTACAGCCATACCTAGTTCAGTCACTACATATAGAGATGCCGTCCGCACTAAATGTGGAGAGATAGAGACTGCTTTGAATGGTGCGTCTGACTTAGCAGCATTTATGGCCTTGTTTGAGGATGAGCTTAATTCAGACGGTAGTGTGAAAACGATTGCTAAAATCAACGACTGGCCTGATGAGATCTAAACTGTGCCGTTAACTAAGTTACAATTTAAACCTGGCATAAACAGAGACATCACATCCTACGCCAATGAAGGTGGTTGGGTTGATTGTGACAAAGTGCGTTTTCGTCTTGGGTATCCTGAGGTGATTGGTGGTTGGGAAAAATTCACTAATGAAACTTATTTAGGAACTGTAAGAGGTTTACATAACTGGGTTGCGTTAGATGGTTCTGACTTTCTAGGGTTAGGCACCGAGTTAAAATATTACATTGAAGAAGGTCAACAATTTTATGACATCACCCCTATAAGAAAGAACTCTACTAATAGCATCACCTTTGCAGCAACTAATGGCTCCTCTACTATAACTGTTACTGATTCTAATCATTTAGCTGTTCAAAATGATTTTGTTACTTTATCTGGTGCAGTTTCTTTAGGTGGCAATATAACTGCCGCTGTGCTTAATCAAGAATATCAAATAGATTCTATCGTAAACACTAATTCATATACGATTACCGCAAAAGACACATCAGGGGCAACAGTTACCGCAAACGCCAGCGATAGTGGTAATGGTGGATCTGGTGTGGATGGCGCGTATCAAATAAATGTTGGTCTTAATACAGGTGTTGGCGGCACAGGTTGGGGAGCTGGCACTTGGGGCCGTGGAACTTGGGGATCTGCTGCAACACAAACTGTGTCAACACAATTAAGAATATGGAGTCACGATAATTTTGGTGAGGATTTAATAATTAATCCTCGTGATTCTGGTGTATTTTATTGGGACAAAAGTGATGGCATAACTGCAAGAGCGGTAAATATTGTTGATATAGCTGGAGCAAGCAATGCACCAACCATAGCTAAACAAGTATTGGTTTCTGACAATGACAGACATGTCATAGCTTTTGGTGTAGATGAGATAAACACTGGAGAGCAAGACCCCTTATTAATACGTTTTTCCTCTCAAGAGTCACCTACAGACTGGACTCCAAGATCTACAAATACAGCGGGAGATTTGCGAATAGGATCTGGTTCCGAGTTTGTCAGAGCAATAGAAACGAAACGTGAGATAGTCATATTTACTGACAGTTCTATGCATTCAATGAGATTTATAGGACCGCCATTCACATTTGGCATTTCTCCTATATCTACAAACACTACCATCATGGGGCCTAATGCAGCAGTAGCAGTTGATGACGCCATATTCTGGATGGGTAGACAAAACTTTTATGTCTATACTGGTAAAACTCAACAGATACCTTGCACTGTAAGAGAGCGTGTGTTTTTTGACTTTGATTTTGATCAAGCCGACAAAACTTATGCGTCTGTCATATCAGAATTTAGTGAAATAATATGGTTCTACACCTCTAACACAAACTCTTTAGCAAACGGTGGCACAGGTGAAAATGATCGCTACGTCATATTTAATTACGCTGAAAAAATTTGGTATTATGGTGATTTAACCAGAACAGCGTTTTTAGATAGAGGCATAAGAGAATTTCCTATAGCTGCGGCTAATAATTATCTTTTCAGTCACGAGGTTGGATACAGCGATGACGGCTCTGTAATGATCTCCAGATTAGAGTCAAGCGCTATTGATATAGGTGATGGAGACAGATTTTCTTCAATAAGAAGAATTATACCTGATTTTACTTTTAACGGTTCTACCACTACTGATCCAAAGGTTGATCTTACTGTAAAAGCTAATGACTTCCCCGGTAGTGATTTTACCCAATCAGACGCTAAAACAGTTACAAGATCGTCTACATCTACAACTGTGCCTTTTGAACAATACACTAATAAAGCAGACGTTAGGGTTCGAGGTAGAGCTTTTGCGATTAAGGTAGATTGTAATACACAAGGTGTGAGGTGGAGGCTTGGCAACCCAAGAGTTGATGTCAGGCCAGATGGTAGGAGATAATGGCTAGTAACGTAACTCCATTTCCAAGATTACCAACTCCGCAGCAGGAAGTGGACGTTGACTATCTTATTGATTTGGTTAGAGCGTTAGAAGTGGTTATAAACCAGTTGCAAAATCCGCAACTAAACTTCCCAGAGATACCTAGCAGCGGTGTAAACAATACTTTGGCTGTGGGTGATATGTACATAGCAGATGGCGGTTTTTTAAAGATAATTCAAGCATCAGAGATATTTAGCGGATCTGTTGTAGGCACTGGATCAGTGGGGACTGTATCAGTATCTACATCGTAAATAGCTAACGCTTGTTAATAAGGCTTAATAATGATAATGTTTACAACACGAACAATTGTTCTAATCTAAGGATTTAATCATGGGGCTTCTTGACGATATAGTAAAAGCGGCAATCCCCGTAGCCGCTGGTGCATTTTTAGGTCCCGCTGCTGGAACGGGTTTGTTTGGTGGTTTAAACCCAGCCTTGTCTGGAGCTTTGGTCAGTGGTGGACTCGGATTGCTTACAGGTCAAAAGCCTAAAGATGCCTTGAAATCTGCATTACTTGGGGGTCTTGGTGGTTATGGCAGTCAAGCATTTAGCGCGGCAGCGAACCCTGCCGCTGGTACGACTGGAGGCATGACCGCAGTTAATGCTCCGTTTACCCCTATGAGTGGCGCAAATAGTCCTGCAACTATGGCTGCAAAAGCAAAACAATTAGCTAGTTCTGGTGGAGGAGCGCCAATAGCGCCTACAGCCAAAACCATGTCAGGTGAATTGTTAAAAAGTGTTGGATTAGCTGGAGACACTGAGGAAGGTAATTTGTTATTCAGGATTATGAACACTAATTTAGGTGAGGGCATAGCCGCTGGATTAATCGCACAGGCATTATCTGGTGATGAGGATGAGCCAGAAAATGAAAATATAACTCGTCCATACGGTGCTGGTGGCCCCGGAGGCAAGCTTGGCGGTATAAATTACAATCGTGGCGGCATTGTGCAATATTTTAATCAAGGTGGTGCAATGCAAAATTATCCAGCTAATCCGCCTAGAAGAGATGGGCCAATTAATACATACGAGGGTTCTGGAACCAAAGACGATGTGCCAGCTCTGTTGACCGCTGGAGAGTTTGTTATGACTCGTGATGCTGTTAAGGGTGCTGGTGGTGGTAACGTCAATACTGGCCTTAACAGAATGTACAACATGATGGATAAATTTGAGGCGATGGCGTAATGTCTACAGTAACGCAGATATCAAGATTACCACCATTTTTGGAGGGTCTTGAAAAAAGACTCTTACAAACCGCTTTTGGTGAATTTGATGGCGAAACACAAAAATCACCCGGTTTATTAGATTCACCTCTTGGTTTGCCGCAATTCCAAATTGCTGGTCTTGATCCGTTACAGCAACAAGCTTTTGCAATGGCACCACAGCTTGTCGGCTCTTACGCACCATTTATATCAGGGGCGTCTGGACAAACTCTTGGTGGTCAAGCTGCTTTAGGCGCTGGACTCGGCATGCTTGCAGATCCTGCGGCGGCTGTTGATACGTTTATGAATCCATACCAGTCATCTGTCATTGATGAGATTAATCGTCAGGCACAGATTGGTAAAACCAAGCGCGATGCTGCGGCTGTAAGAGGCGGTGCTTTTGGTGGATCAAGACAAGGTATAGTGGATGCAGAGGCCGAGGGTCGTAGACTAGCTGCTATTGGTGATGCACAGCGTAAGGGCTTTCAGGATGCGCTAACAGCCTCACAGAAATCAGCGCAACTCATGGGCGGTCTGGGACAGGCATTCGGCACTCTAGCTGGCACAACGGCGGATATTGGTCGAGTCCAGTCCGAGCTTGGTCGCGCAGATTTGGGTATGTTATCTGGTCTTGGCGAGATTGGCAGAACATTCCAGCAACAACAGTTGGATGCACAGCGGCAAAATATTTTACAACAACAGCAAGATCCGTTTACTCGTTTAGAATTAGGTCAATCATTGCTTAAAGGTATGCCTAGCGGTGACTTATCAAGCACATTTAAATCAGTCACAACTCCATCCACTAACCCGTTCTTGGCTGGTGTTGGTGCATATACTGCGTTGCAAGGTATTAGTCCTTCTGGCGGCTTTGCCAATTAAGGGGGCATAGATGGCGATTGGAGATCCAATTTCTGCTGGCATAGGCAGCTACGATCCAAGCGTAAACTATTTTGCACAGCCGCAAACGCGAGGTGCAGGTTTATTAGGCTCTGGTGGTTTGAATATTGCTACAGTTCCCGGTCAAAGCAAAATGGATGCTTTGAATGCCTTGCGTGAAAGGTTAGGAAGAAGAGCAATAGGAGAGGATCGCAGCGTTCCTCTGGATGCGGGTATTGGAACTCGATTATTTTCCATAGCCCCAACAGGAATGACAAAAGGTCAGGCCAAACAGCAAGATATGACTGTTGGAGACTTTAATATTGCTCGTAAGCTTGCCGCGCTTAGTAGTCCTAATACTATGACTCAGACAACCGCTGCTTTGCAGGATGATCCCGGTGACATTTTTCTTGATGGTCAATCTGTGTTCACAACTGGAGATTTTGAAATTCCTAGTGGATACATTGGAGATGACACATCTGATTTGCCAATATTAGGCGGCGGCACTGATGATATGGGGTCTGGAGTCCCTCTGGGTGGCTCTTATCCTGAAGGTGAGGGCATAACAGGTACAGGTACAAAAACAGGCACAGGCACAACTGACGCAGAAGCAGAGGCTTTTCGCAAAGCAGAACAAAGAAGAGCTTCAATGCAAGGAATGCAGGGCATAGGTTCTAGCACTTCTACAGACGGACAACCACAAGCCCCAACAAGCGCCTTTGAAAAAGCGCTTGCAGAGGCCATGAAAGACTATGAAGACGCTAAAGCTGGAGAGGACACTGGTAATAAAGATATTGAATATTATAAAAATGAATTTGCAAAAGCCACAGGTATAGATACGTCTGGCAAGGTGGATAAGTCACAAGCTCTTATGGCTTTTGGTTTGGCTCTGATGCAAAACAAAGCTGGTAAAGGTTTTGACGTTGGAAAAGTTCTTAGTGAAGTTGGAGCGGCTGGTGAAAAAGCGCAACCTTTACTTGCCAAAGCACAATCTGAGGCTCGCGCAGCTCAATTAGCTGGCGGTAAATATGCTCTTACAGAAATGGCTAAAGATGAAGCGGCCAAGAAAGCATCTGTAACAGCAGCTCTTCAAAGAGTTCAAGCTCTTCAAGATAAAGCTATAGACGCTCAAGACAAAATAAATCTTGAAATATTAAAAGGTCAATTAAACGCACAAAAAGAGAGAATAAAAGCAGAAGGTGCTGTACAAAAAGCTATAGCTGAAAAAGGTGATCCTGATTTATACACGGACAAAACAGAATCTATCCCATTATTTGAAGATGCTCCAGATGCTTTTAAAATAACTGCTTTTATACAAGATCCAAATGCCAAAGGGGATATACCAGTTAAATTAACAAATGGTTCTATAGCTGGTTTAAGGGCGCAGTTTAATTCATCTGAATTAGCTTTAAACAAAGCAGAAGATGAGCTTGCAAAATTAGCAGATATAGTTGGGACGAAAGGTATTACCACACAGCAACAAATTGCCGCTTATCTAAATAGCTTCGGAAGAGGCTTGGGAATGAATGTAGATAAAAGTTTGGATCCTGTAGCGGAGGCAAAAATTATTCTTGAAAGAATAGCAACACAACAAGCTCCAGAAATACTTGGAGAAGCAGGAAAAACAATTTCCGATGCTGATAGAGAAAGAGTTACTAGAATTGTTGGAGAAATTAAACTCTTAGAAGGAGCAGATCCTCAAGTTATTATGAAAAAATTAGAATCTGTATATGGACTTATTGTACAATCTGGTAGAAATAATTTAGATACGGCCTACAACAAGCTTTACGCTATGGGTTATAACTATGGTCCATATGAACAACAGCAACAGCAACAGCAACAGCAGTCACAAAGTGGTGCCTTTACTCCAAATAATCAACAACAACAAATTTTAAATAAGTACGGAATTTAAAAAGGCTCTAACATGGCAACTATTGAACAACTTGTTAATGCGTTACAAGAGGCAGATGCCTCTGGCAACACTCAAGATGCTCAAGCCATTGCTGATATGATTAAAGAAGCAAGAGGCCAGCAACAACCATCACAATTTGTTGGCAGACGCAGATCATTTGCTGACATAGCATCAGCAATAGAAAGCAGAGATGAAGATGAGCAATTGTTTGATACCAAATCTGGTATTAAAGATGCTGGTTTTCGTGCTGCTTTGTCTTTTGCTGAAACAACGGCAGAAGAAGAGGCCATACTTAAACAAAAATATGGTTTCGCAGAGGGCGATTTTACTCGTGACAAACGAGGCAGGTTAGCCATTACAAAATCTGGAGGTCAGAAATTAGGCATTGACTTGGAGAAAGACACGCTCGTGGACGAAACGGGTTTCTCTCGTTATGACTTTGCTGATTTAACTGGCATAGCTCCAGAGATTGTAGGAGGCGTAGGTGGCGCTATTGCTGGGTTGCCTTTAGGGCCTGCTGGCGTGATAGGCGGTTCTGTTGCTGGTACTATGGCTGGTGCTGGCCTTGAAGAATCTATTGAAGCAATACTTGGAGTTTCTAAACAAAGTGGCGCAGAGATAGCAAAAGACATTGCGATTGAAGGCGGCATCACACTTGCTGGAGAGTTAACTTTTGGTTTAGCTGGCGCTCTTTTTAGGGCAGGACGTAAAGGTTTATCTGTAAAACAATTACCAGATGAAGAAGTTACAGCAATTGGAGAAGCGCTTACATATAAGATAAAAGATCCGCAAACTGGAGAGTTGATTGATGTTCCAATAACTCCCGAGCTTGCTGCTGTTGGCGCACCTGGTCTTGTTGCCAGACAAGCAAAGATTATGGAAAGAGTCATTGGCTCTTCTGACCGATTAAAAAACAACTATGACAATATGGGAAAAATTTTGGATGACTTTAGAGCTAGATCAGGAGCCGCTAAAGCATCAACCACAGAAGATACAGGAGAGGCGCTCCTTGATTCTGTTTATAATGCAAATCAGGCATTAATAGCTAGTGAAAAAGCGGCTAGGCAATCTGTTGTTAAAACTTTATCAGGAGCAACAGATCAATTTATGTCTGCGGCTGCAAGAGGCGCTGATGTTGACGAAGAGGCATTCAAAATACTTTCTGATGCCAGTAAAGGCTTTGATGACATAGCCGCGCAAAAATTTTCGCAGATAGAAGATCTCGTTGATACTGTTGTGGGAAGCAAACAGTTCATAAAAACAGACTCTTTAAAAAGTATATCTCAACGACTTGAAAGAGAGTATGGAGCTTCTATAGCAGCCGCCAGAACTACATCAGAATCCATGAGAGAGAGTGTTGCTGGAGATGTATCTGCAATCATTAATGGCATTAATGGCCTTGGTGATACGACAGGGTTTTTACAACTTTATAATTTACGCAAAGCATTAAATGACGGAAAAATCGCAACTGGCTCTACCACTGGAGTTAGAGAGATACAAAAAGCAATTGATGAAATTGACAGGATGCTTGATCCTAAAATGTTAGAATTTTATGCAAAAGAAGCTGGCACTGCGATTGACGGACAAGCATTAAACAGATTGCAATCAGCGGCATCAAGCTTAAATGAAGCTCGCGGTTTCTTCAAAGATGGGCAAACAGCCATTGATAATTTGCAGGATGCAATAAAAATTAAAGATTTAGCCGCAAGAGCAAGAGATGGAACAATACCACCAAATGTTGATTTTCTTTCTACTCTTGTTAGAAACGGAAAACCTGAGTCATTAAAAAGAGCTATTAAGGTAGTTAAAGACTTCAGTGGAGCCGAACAAGCAGAACAATTGCGCGGGTTAGTTGCAACTCGATGGCTGCAAGATGCGTTAAAACGCACTGTTCCTGATGGTGTTGAGTCTGCCTCTTTCTCTGGTAAAGCTTTTGCGAAATCAATTGATGATTTAGGAAAAACCGCTGATACGTTGTTTGGTGGTCAAGTGGGGCAGGTTCGTGCGTTAGCCAAACAGATAGAGAAAGCATCTTCATCTAACATGACAGAAGAAGCTATTCTACGAGCTGTTCAAGAGGGCGGTGGAGAAGCTGGTGGAATAGCAGGAATATTAAGATCAGTAAAAGAGCAACAAGATGCTTTGAACCAATTTGTTACAGACAGAACATTAAAAAAGTTATCATCTGGAAATATAACTGCGATAGAGGCAGCAGAGTATGTTGCCAGTCCTAAATCACAACCAGAGACTATTCGCTCCGTGCTTAATCTTCTTAGGGGTCAAGGAGACGATGAGGCGCTAAACAAGGTTCAATCATTTTACATGAATAACATCTTAAAAGATTTTGGTGCAGATACATTCGTGGACGGTAACGCAATTAAAACATTTTCAAAGAACTTTAATGAGGCTGGAAAAAGCGGCAAATTTAGAATTATATTCGGTGACGAAATGGGCAAAGACATGGAGAAGTTTGGTCGTGTCCTTGCAATTAATGCTAAAACAGCACAAGGTGGTGATTTGGTTGCCGCTAACATTGCAGCGAGTCCGCTTAACAATCTTGGAAAAATTGCTAAATACGGAGTGTTTACAAGGTTCTTAACGTCAGCTCCTTATTATAAACAAGTTATTGATCAATATGAGGCTTTGTCAGGGACATTACCAGCTAATAAAAAATCTGAAATGCTTGGTAAAATAATAAGTCAACTGTTTGTGCAGACACCAGGTCAACTTATACAAGAGGGTGTTGATGAAGCTAATAAACAAGCGACTGCTCTCATTAATAATACTGCAATGGGTCAACAACTATCTTCTATGCAAAATCAAATGACCGCACCGAACGCAGCGTCCAGCTTGGGATCAGTCAATGTTACGCAACCAGTAGCAGGATCTGCTGGGCAACCAAGCTTACGTCAACAAGCGGCCAATAATCCCGGCGTAGCACAAGCCTTAGGCATACGAGGATCAACGGCGGGTCTGTTAGGAAATCCATAATGAACAAAGATAAACTACGTGAAGAAATTGCTGAAGATGAAGGGTGTAAATACGAGATCTATCTGGATCACCTTGGTCTGCCAACTTGCGGCATAGGTCATCTAATCACCGAAAATGATGAAGAACACGGCAAACCTGTCGGTACAGTTGTAGAACAGGATCGTGTGCAGAACCTTTTTGCGTTAGACATGGCAGTGACGATTGACGAATGCAAAGTATTGTATCCTGACTTTGACGACTTACCGGAAGAAGCACAGCATATCATCTGCAATATGATGTTCAATATGGGTCGGCCTCGGCTTAGTCGCTTTAAACTTATGCAAGCCGCTGTGAACGCAAGAGACTGGAACGAGGCCGCAGAACAGATGATAAATTCTAAGTGGTACACCCAAGTTCCAAATCGCGCGCGGCGCTTGGTTGATCGTATGAGAGCGTTAGCCGAAGATTAGTTTTGAGCGGCAGAACCGATACCTGACTGACTAACAATATCACCATATTTTTTTGTGTATTCATCAGCAGTTAGCTTGGCTATTTGCTGGCGCACATTCCTGTGTTCATCAGTGCATAATTTTCTCAGCTTATTATAAGTGTGAATATCCA
>Ga0209348_1000857_pt1 | contig 15308 bp, 9 predicted proteins | sample ETNvirenome_2_30_FD_184065 | JGI IMG/M metagenome (GOLD analysis project Ga0209348, IMG submission 184065) | Marine viral communities from the Pacific Ocean - ETNP_2_30 (SPAdes) (version 2) | ecosystem: Environmental > Aquatic > Marine > Oceanic | place: Pacific Ocean | collected 2013-06-22 | reverse complement strand
GTTATTTAATGACATAACACCGATCAGGGTAACTACCAGTGCTGGAGATGTAACATTTGCCGCGACTAACGGTAGTACAACCCTCACCGTAACCGATGCAAGTCATGGTGCAGTCGAGAATGACTTTGTTACATTTTCTGGTGCGGCTACGCTAGGCGGCAACATTACCGCTGATGTTCTGAATATCGAATATCAGATAGTTCGTATTGTTGATGCTAACAGTTACGAGATTACTTCTTCCGTTGCGGCAAATAGTTCTGATTCTGGCAACGGCGGTGGTAGTGTTGTAGGCGCATATCAGATTAATGTGGGTCTTGATACTACAGTCGGCGGCACAGGCTGGGGTGCGGGAGCGTATGGCGGTACGACTACAACTGCTTTACAGACAACCATAAATGAAGGCGGGACATTCTCTGATTCAGACACCACTTTGACCGTCACCAGCGGTACAGGCATAGCTAATAATGATCTTATATTAATAGACACTGAGATACTAAAAGTAACAAACGTATCAACTAATGATTTGACTGTTACAAGAGCGCAGTCAGGAACTGACGCCTCTACTCATTCTAATGGAGCAACTGTATTTCTTATTTCTGGTAACGCAAGTGCTTCTAGTGACTACTTTGGCTGGGGTGATGCCGCGTCTGGTGGATTGACAACTACTGCACAGATAAGACTATGGTCTCACGATAATTTTGGTGAAGATTTAATTATAAATGCTCGCGATGGTGGCATCTATTATTGGGATAGGACAAACAATCTATCAACTAGAGCGGTTGAAGTATCTACAATATCCGGCACAAAAACCAGCATACCGCAGATTGCAAAGCAGGTTCTGGTATCAGATCAAGACAGGCACGTTATAGCTTTTGGATGTGATGCTTTGAACTCAAGTAGTTCTGCTAATCAAGGCAACGGGGTCCAAGATCCACTGCTCATCCGCTTTTCTACACAAGAAGATCCATTGGTGTGGTTCCCAGCCGCTACCAACACAGCGGGTGATCTTAGACTTGGTGCAGGATCTACGTTCATGCAAGCCTTGGAAACAAAACGTGAGATCCTTGTGTGGACAGACACAGCCTTAAACTCTATGCGGTTTATCGGCCCTCCATTCACGTTTGGCCTACAACAATTAGCCTCAAATATTACGATAATGAGTCCGAACGCTGCGGCAGCAACAGAAGACGTTGTATATTGGATGGGCATCGACAACTTTTACGTCTATGCTGGTCAAACACAGTCTCTGCCCTGCCCTGTGAAAGACAAGATATTCTTAGACTTTAACCATGAGCAGTCGGACAAGGTTGTGTCTGGTGTGAACTCAGAGTTTTCTGAAGTGTTCTGGTTCTATCCTAGTGCAAGCAGTTCAGATAATGATAAGTATGTTATTTACAATTACGGAGAAAAGGTCTGGTATTTTGGCTCTATGATTAGAACTGCGTGGCTAGATAGGGGTGTTAGACAAGATCCTTTGGCCGCAGGTTCTCAATACATATTTAGGCATGAGGTTGGTTATGATGATGACGGCTCTGCCATGTCATCTTTTATTGAGTCATCTCCTATGGACATTGGCGATGGAGATAAATTTACTTACATAAGCAAAATAGTCCCTGATGTTACATTTGATGGTTCAACAGGCGCAACAGATCCGCAGGCCACATTTACTATAAAATCAAGAAATGCTCCCGGTTTAGCTTTTTCTAACACAGCTAGTGGAGATACCGTGAGAAGCTCTTCATCACCAGTAGAATTGTTCACAAATTTATTGCACGTCAGATCAAGAGGACGCTCTTTTGCATTACGAGTGGAGTCATCAACTCTTGGCACACGTTGGAAACTAGGCAGTCCTCGTGTAGATATGCGTCAAGATGGGAGGCGGTAATGTCATCAAATCAAATAGCACCTCCCAGATTGCCAGAAGCGCCAGCAGAATATTCAGATACTTATATGCAGGACTTATTAAGAGCTTTAGAAACATTTATTGCACAAGAGCGTAACCCCGGAGAGTTGCGCGGCACAAAGATTACATTAACCAATCTTCCTACCAGTGCTACTGGTTTAGAGACTGGTGCTTTGTATAACGATAGCGGAACAATTAAAATTGTATCATAGTACAAATATGGATTGACGCCATGGCAGCAAAAAAGTTTCAAAAAGGCACAGCATACGCTAAGTACGATTTAGATGGTGATGGCGAAATTACTGATGAGGAACTAGAACAAGCTAAAGAAATAAGAGAAACAGAGCGTGATTTGCGAAAAAGTCTAGCTCAGCTTAGAATGGCTAGGTACACATTGATAGGCATGGGCGTTTTTACGATAGCTATGTTTGCCATGCCAGTTGAAAAAATTGAGGCGTTATCTGACATAAGCAATCTGTTCTATATTAGTGGTGCTGGCATAGTTGGGGCTTATATGGGTACAACAGCTTGGATGAGTAGAAAATGATACAGGCTTTAATAGGGCCAATCTCAGGGCTTGTTAGCTCATGGATGGACAAAAAGACAGAAGAACAACGCGGCAAATCTGCTGTTGCTAAAGCAAAGGCAGAGGCTGAAGCTCAAGTTATGGTTTCTGCCGCAACATCAACCGCAGATTGGGAGCGGTTGATGGCGAAGGGCAGTCAAAATTCGTGGAAAGATGAATGGTTGGTCGGACTTTTCAGCATACCCTTAATTTTATCATTTTGCGGTGAGTGGGGAAGAACGATTGTATTTGAAGGGTTTGCCGCTTTGGAAACAATGCCTGATTGGTATCAGTATACGTTAGGTGTAATTGTAGCCGCCAGCTTTGGCGTTAGATCAGCCACAAAGTTTTTTGGGAAAAAGTAATGAGAGAAAGAGGCAGAAGAGGTGATTTTATAGAACCTGAACTTGCTCCTGCGCCCGTGGATGCTGGGGCGGCTGTTGCCTCAACTGTAGGACAACAAGGTGGTGGGGGCGGCATACCTGATATATTAAGCAAAGAACAATTTTTTGAACAAAATCAAATTACCTTGCAAAACCCATATGGCTCTCAAGGGTTCTTCACAAGACTTTTTGGTGGAGATCCTTCTTCTATTGATTATTCTTCAAATATAGACGAGGACACTAGAAGGCAGATTATGGATTTAGCCTACGACAGGTATCGCAATCCATTTGCTAAAGTAAATATCCTTGGCAAGGAAGTGTTTGGAGATCGTGAAACAGGTGAGGTTAGATATGGTTTGGACTCATTTGGAAGCTCTCCTACTACGTTTCTTGGTGATGTTGTAAGGGTGCCGCTGCCAAAAAGCCCACAAAGAAGCCTTGCAGAAATGGCACCTGCTGGATTGGGTCTTCTGGTTAGAATGTTGCCTAGAGAGACAATGAAGATGATCGAAGCAGAAAGTTTACCGGGGGGCATTCCAACAGCCGCTCAAGGTAGAGAAAAGTATGAAGCCAGCAAGCGCACAGGCAACTTTCTTGACAATATAAAAGCTGCACTATCAGGAGCGCTTAAATGAATATAGATAAATTAAGAACAGAGATTGCAGAAGATGAGGGATGCAAGTACGAAATTTATTTGGATCATCTCCACCTGCCAACTTTCGGAATCGGTCATTTAATAACTAAAGATGACGAGGAGTACGGCAAGTCTGTTGGTACAGTAATAGAACAGGAAAGAGTACAAAAGGTATTTGCCCTTGATATGGCAGTCACTGTAGATGAATGCAAAGTATTGTATCCAGACTTTGACGATTTACCCGAAGAGTGTCAGCATATTATAGCAAACATGATGTTTAATATGGGTAGACCGCGTTTATCTAAATTTGTTGGCATGAAACGAGAGGTAGATGCTAAGCGCTTTGATGCCGCAGCAGACGAGATGGTCGATTCGAGATGGTATACGCAAGTTCCGAATCGTGCTAGAAGATTAGTTGACAGGATGAGGGCGTTAGCCGCCTCAGAGGAGTAATCATGGCTTTACCACTGTTATTAGGATTAGCTGGGTCGGCACTTGCTCCAACATTGGGTGTGAGCGCTCTTACCGCTGGGGCTGTAGGCTCTGGTTTAGGAAGCCTTGCTCAAGGTGATGATTTTGAAACTGCCATCGGCACAGGTATATTGTCTTATCTTGGTGGCAAGGCTCTAGGTGGTACCGATTTATTTAAAGCAGGACAATCTGCTGGATCAGAGGCAGGTAATATTGTTGGATCTGGGGTTGATTTAGCTGATCCAATGAGATTAGCAGGCACCACAGCAGGGGCTTCTGGTGCTGGGATGGCAGCTACCCCAGCTCTTGAGGCGGCAACTCAAAATGTTGCTTTAGAGAGTGCAAAATCAGGCTTGCCGGGGGCATTAAGCGCTTTAAAACAGCCAGAGACTATTGGAGCTTTAGGGACAACAGGTCTTATTGAGGCATCTAAGCCGCCAAAGATGGATTTTAAAACTGAAGATTACCCTTACATTCCAGAAGCAGAGCCTGCAAGGCGCAAACGTAATCCGATGTTACCCGGTTACAGACCCGGCTTTGATCCAGAAATGCCATACTTCAGCTATGCAGGGGGTGGAGAGATGCCTCCTAGACCCTTGTCTTTGAGGGAAATTGCAGACATGAAAATAAAAGAGATTATGGAACAAAATGAGGGATTTTTTGTAAGGGATGATTTAGCTAAAAAACAAAAAGAAGAGGCAGAGAAAAATATTTTAGCTAGAATGCTCGGCCTTGGCGGCAGTGGCATAGATATTGAGGGCAGAAAAACTGCTAGAGATATGGCTAAAAAACAGTTTATGGAAGAAAATCCAGAATTATTTAAAAGGCTTATGAGAAGAGCAGAAGGTGGAGAAATGTCTGCACCTAACGACAAAGAAATTATAAACAATGCTGTTGATGCCATCAAAGGTACAGACCCAGAGCCAGAGCGTTCTTTAGCTATATTTGTTTCTACATATGGTGAAGAAGCTCTAAAAGATCTTGTAGAGCGTGTAAGAAGCGGTCAGTTTGATGACAATGCTGAAGTTTCAGAGGGCATGGTTGAGGGTGTTGGAGATGGCATGGACGACATGATCCCAGCAACCCTCGAGGGCGAACAGGATGTTGTATTGTCAGATGGTGAGTTTATTGTACCAGCAGATGTTGTTAGTGGCCTTGGCAACGGATCGACTGATGCAGGGGCAGACTCGTTATATGAGATGATGGATAGAGTCAGACAGATGAGAACTGGCAAAAGCGAACAGCCAGAGCAAGTGCCACAAGGTATGATGTTGCCAGCATGATTATAACCGCTGTGCCTTTAGAAGGTGTAGATATTGTCTGGAGCAAAACAAAAGATGTTTTGGCAAAATCAGTTGAGACATCTAAAGGCAAGTTTAAGGCAGAAGACATAAGAAAAGAATTAAAAGAGGGGAGCTTGGTATTGTGGTTGGTGTTAGAGGAATCTGACGTTGTTGCCGCTATAACAAGCAGAGTTATTGAATATCCGGGCAGGAGAGCCATGGCTTTAGATTGGGTTGGAGGTAGTAAGATGAATCAATGGCTACCTTTGGTTTTAAACACGTTACAGAAGTACGCCAAAGAGTGCGGATGTATGCACTTAGAGGGATATGGAAGAAAGGCGTGGGGGAGGATACTTAAAAAGTATGGGTGGAACCCAGAGTATGTAGCCTACAGAATGGAGTTAGGTAATGGGTAAGGGTAGATCATCAGTGCCATCAGATCAGACTGTTGTTCAGTCTAATCTACCAAAGTATGTCAGACCGTATTTTGAGCGCCTTCTTGACAGAACAGAGGCTGAGTCTCTGCGTGAGTATGAACCTTTTCAAGGTCAACGTCTGGCTGATGAAGCTCAAGACACCGCAGCCGCAAGGGAAAGGGCCAGACAAGTTGCTAGTCAAGGCATAGCAGGGTTGCCCACCGCACAAGCAGCCACAACTGCTGGTGTTGGTCGTGCTTTACAGGGTTTGGGTTTTGAGGCTGAGGCATTTGGCCCAGAGGCAATATCCTCTCGAATGTCTCCTTATATGCAACAGGTGGTAGATGTCCAAAAAGAAAGAGCAATTCTGGACGCTCAGAGACAGGGGGCGGGTAGAGCCGCAGACGCTGTCCAAGCGGGAGCGTTCGGCGGCAGTAGAGCAGCAGTACAAGAAGCCCTTGCTGGTGAGGCGCTCAACAGACAACTTGCAGAGATACAGGCTTCGGGGCAGCAGCAAGCATTTGAGCAGGCACAGCAACAGCTTGAAAGAGATAGAGCGGCGAGAGCAGATGCAGAAAGAATAGGTCTTGGTGCTGGAGAAATGGCTGGTTCTCAGGCTCGTGCGCTAGCTGAGCTTGGAGGCATAGCAAGAGCAAGTGATATTGAGTCGGCTCAACTCCTAGAACAGGTTGGCAAAGGTCTAACAGCAAGAGACCAAGCTGGACTAGATCTTGCTTATCAAGACTTTGTGCGACAGAGAGACTTCCCAAGAGAAAACTTGCAGTTTTTGTCCTCAATACTGAGGGGTGTTCCTATAACACCTTCTACAGAGACAACATCTATGCAAGCATATAATCCTGTTCAACAACTTCTTGGAACAGGGATATCTGCACTTGGTCTGTATAAGGGGCTTAGCGACTAATGAATATCATCGACATCCAAGATCAGCTAAAAAACTTTTCAGAGCAGCAGCTTATCTCAGAGATGCAGATGCCTACAGGCTCTGCACCACAGTTCTTGGTGTTGGGTGAGATTAAACGCCGCAAGAGGGTCCGTGATGACTTCATGAAGCGTGAGGCTGCAAACCAGCCCACGGTAGCAGAAGAGGCCATAGCAGCCGCTGGCGTCCCTCAGAGCGGCGTTATGGGTATGTCTGAAGCCATGGCACCAAAAAGTACCATGGTACAAAATGCAGTTGGCTCAGCCATGCCACAATCTATGAGATCTGGTGGTATAGGTGATTTGATGCCCATGGCAGAAGGGGGTCTGGTTCACGCTCAAGAAGGAGCTTATTTCCCATCTACGCAAGAGTTATATGGCATCTATGGTCAAGAATCAGGATTTGGCAAAAACTTGTTTGGATCTTCTGGTGAGATAGGTCCATATCAAATACTCCCAACAACTGCAATTATGCCGGGATTTGGGATCACATCAATGTTCCCAGAGCTTGAGGCTGCTGTTGCTAGAGGTGATTATAAAAATGCACAGGAAGCATATCTAGCAAACAAGGATGCTGTAGACGAAGCATTGATGAGCGGTCAAAAATCAGAGGGTTTTGTTAAAAGCTATCTTGATGCCGCTGAATCTGAACTTGGAGATAGAAACAAGGCGTTACTTGCTTTCAATCAAGGAATACCGGGAACCAGAAACTTTGAAGGTGATGCGTCTGGCACAAACTATGTCAGTGGTGTTTTGGGAAATCAGTCAGGTTATAACGATCCTGATCGTGAGGTTTTACCCAGCCTGCTCCCCGGTGTTACCTATGCTGATTTAGCGCAGAAAGATCAAGAGCCGGGATTGTTCTCTGCTCAAGCATCCACACTTAATGCTGATAATAAAAGCATTGTAAATGAATTAAGGGGTAATCGCAAAAGAAGAAGAGATGGCACATATGAGTTTACCCAAGATGACAAGGACACGATGAGAGTGGCAGACAGTTTCCAAGTAGTGCAAGACGCTATTGAAGGGAATATATCTCCAGAGTCTACGAGTGATGGGAATTTATCTGGAAGAAATGCTCCTAGAAAGGAGTTGCCAGAAAAAGTTGTGCTTGAAGAAGAAGATCTTGCAGATCCTGTTATCATGAAGTTTAGCGAGCTTTCGCCGGGTCAACAGAAACAATACTCTAAAAACAGAAGTGTTTCTGGAGTTGATCTAGTGATTGATGATAGAGAAAAATCTCCACTGGGAGAGAGTTTAACTAATTTATTAACGCCTGATGATGTTGAAACAGAGGGCACTCAAACAGAAACGGAGGGGCAGGATAAAGCTGGACCACCCTCTCCCAAAAGTGACCCTAGAGAACCTTTGCCACAAACTGGCATATCTAAGGAGATAGCAGACCTTCAGGCAAAGCTAGAAAAAGATAGAGAAACTGATAAATATCTAGCCCTAGCTCAAGCTGGCCTAGCCCTTATGTCATCCAAAGAGCCTACATTGCTTGGTGCTGTGGGAGAGGCTGGCATATCTGGATTAACAGCTTTCCGCGAAGCTCAAGATAGATATCAAGAAGGTGTGGTTGATCTGATAAATGCCAGAGCAAAACTAGAAGGCAAAGGATCAACATTTACTACAAATCAAATGATACAAAGAGCGCAAGATTTGCAGACAATGGCTAAAGACGCAGAGCTTGCTGGCAATCCACAAAGAGCCAGAGAGCTTGAAATTGCTGCTAATACTCTTCTTTCTCAAGCTGGGGTTATCGGTGGTTCAGGTAGCGCAATATCAGGATTTGCAGATCAATAGGGGTGATTTATGGGTGTTTATTATGCAAGAGGCACCTCTGGTAAGATCTACCCTTTCCAAATTAAAGGAACGGAGATTTCTGACACTGAGAGGGAGCGTATAGGTCAACATCTTCAGACAATAGGTGACCCAGACGAGGAGCTTATTGGCGGCGGTGGAGACAAAAGCGCGATAGGTCAGGCATTTGGTAGGGGCGTTGATACATTACAGCTTGGTTTTGGCTCCGCATTAGAAGGTCTTGGCAAGACAACTGGCCTTGATTTCTTAGAAGAGTTTGGCGAAGAGGTAATTGAGACTAACAAGCAGCAACTATCTGAAGCAGAACAGTACGCAACAAGACTTGATGATGTTAAAGACATTGGCTCTGGACTTGATTTCTTTACACAGGCATTAGCTGAGCAATCCACACAGTTGGGCAGCACCATAGCCGCCACAACAACTGGCTCTATTATTGGCTCTGCGCTGTTGCCGGGTGTTGGCACCGTTATAGGTGGGGCGGTTGGACTAGCCGCCGGAAGTCTTCCGTTCTTCTATGGCATGAACCGTGAAGCTCAAAAGGACGAAAGCGGCACCGTTCAAAGTGAGGGGGTTGCTTTACTCACCGCCATACCGCAGACGCTTTTAGACTTTATAGCAGATAGAATAGTTGTTGGTTCCCTCCTGACCCCTGCCCTTGTAAAGGGCGGGGGGCTTTTTACCAGAGGCATAAAAGGTGTTGGCGTTGGTGCTGTTGTGGAGACACCAACAGAAGTTGGGCAACAAATTTTAGAAAGGATGCAAGCTGGACAAGATATAATGAGTCCAGAGGCTATTGAAGAATATAGAGAGGTTGCCATAGTCGCTGGTCTGGTTGGTGGCACAGTGAGAGGCACGACACAAGCGTTTGATAATTTTGACAAGAAAGAAGAACAAAAAAAGAAAGCAGAGATAGAAGAAGATTTATCTGATTTAAGATCAGAGGTAAGCCGAAGCGCCGCGATAGCTCAAAGAAAACTTGATGAGGCAGAGCAAACAGAGGCTGCTTTAGATAAAATAGCTAAAGACGGCATGACTCTTGAAAAGCAAGAGCAGAAACGCCAGCAAGAGCTAGAGAAGATAACCGCTGGTGATGTCAAGTTTCCTGTAAACAAGTTAGATGATAAAACACAAGACACTCTCAGAAGGTCTAGAGCGCAACGCGCAGGAAGCGCAGTTGGCTTACAGTCCAGCACAGTCACCATAAACGAACTTAGAAGTCTTAGACTTGATAGCATAGCTGACGTTGTAGAACAGCGTCAGAAAGGTGCTGTTGACTCCAAGTCTCCAGCACACGCAGTAACCAAAAGAAAGTTCAATCAAGATCAATATGATGCCGCAGTAAAGAAGGTCATCGAAGAAAACAAAGCTGATGTTGAGACAATACAGAGCGCAGCAAAAGATGACAAAGGCGATGCCGTAGCCCCTAGTGTTGCTGAAGACATACGGGATGAGATGATCGCCAACAGGGTCATCAGGCAAACAGAAGAAAATGTTCACGTCCCACTGACAGAACAAGAGATAGCTGACGATGTTGCGGCACCGTTGCGTGGCGCTGTATCACAAGAACAAAAGAGACTTGAATCTTTGCGAAAGCAAAAAGAGAGACAAGTAAAAGCAGAAGAGAAGCTAAAGAACAGTTGGAAGGGAACCCCAAAGCAAGAACAAGATCTAGAAAAAAGCAAAGTTCTTGGGGATGAGATAGACAAAGCCATTCTTCTTTCCGAAGAAAGGGCTATGGGTTTACAGCGCCAAGTTGATGTTATTGATTCCAGAACTGGCGCGAAAGGCGACCTGAAGCAACAGCAATATACGCAGGAACAAGCCAACACAGCTTTGGAAGCGGCATCTCTTGCCTCTATTTCAGAGCAGACCATGGAATACAAGATGAAGGCTGACAAAATTGCCCGTCAGCTTGCTAAAGATTTGAAGAAGATGGTTGGTGCTGATGTCAAATTTGGCACGGAACAAATGTTACCAGCCCCTCCGGGCGTTGTTGTAGAAGGTCAGTACGATCCATCGAAGAAGATGATATCTCTTGCCATGGGCATACATGACGCTGGCTTGACTGAAAGCCAAAGGCTGGACAAGTTAAGAAGCGTCCTGAACCACGAGGTAATACATGCTTTAAGAGATATTGGTCTGTTTACGCAGGCTGAGTACGATATCTTGGTTAAGGCAGCCTCTAAGAGAAAATATACCATAGTACAAAATGGTCAAAACGTAGAGAGAAGCTACAACTTCATTGATCGTGCTAGACGTATAAATCAGAAGAGATCAGACGAGAGCTTTGAGCAGTATGAAGAAAGAGTACATGAAGAAGCTATAGCTGAGATGTTCAGGTCTTGGGCTGACGGCAGGCTCAAGGTTGCTGGCAAGCCTTTAAGTCTGTTTAAGCGTATCGTTAATTTCTTCAAGGGTGTTCAGGATACTCATGTCAAAGAGGGCTTCAACACTTCTGATGCTATCTTTGAAAAGATACAGACCGGAGATATAGCGCTCAGAGAGCGTGGAGAGCTTGGGCGTGTTCAAGCAAGAGACAGGACAATACAGACTGATCTTTCATCTATTCCAGTAGAAAAATCAGAGATAGATGTTCGTCAGTTAAAGAACTTTATAATCAACAATCCAGATGGGTTTACAGTCACCATTGACGGCACTCCAACACCCAAAACAGGTTTTGCTGTAGCCCCAATAAAACAAACGGAAATAATCAGTTCTGCAAAAAAATTCACAATAAAAGATGTGAAGGAGCAAGTAAGAAATATATTAAATCTAGTGCAAGCATACAAAGACACCATGGGAATAGATGTTAGGGTTTATGCTGGCGGATGGTTTGATAGTGATAATAATCAATACGTTTTAGATGCAAGCGTCATCATTGACGATAAGGCAGATGCCCTATATGTTGGCAGTGCTGGCGGTCAAGACGCCATAGCTAACTTAGGAGCAATAAATCAGGGAGACTTTGACAATGCAATCATCGGCACCGAAACAGGCATTGAACAAATCAAACAAGACGGAACTTATAGAGGTGAACTCGAAAATGTCAGAAGAGCAGATCACGCTAAACTTGTTAAACGCTTTGAAGAACTCAGGGTACGAGATAGAAGGCGAGATCAACTCAGTGGACAACTTGATCGATCAAGAGATGACAGAGTCGATGTCGTCCCGCAGGTAGATGAAAATGGGTTAGTGACTCTAACCCACTTCTCAAGACTAAATAATCTCACAGAAATAGATCCAGAACGTCAGGGTTCTAATTTATCCATACGAGGCAAAGAAGAGGCTCGTAGGATGATGCACGGGCCTAAAGGCAAGTATGGCGACATATATCCTGCAAGAAGCTATTTTGGTTTAAATCTAGGACGAGATGGCGGTTACAAAGTCGAATATGGTGTTGGCGAAAATAGGTATGAAACAAAAATACCCATTGAGTCATTGTATAATTTTGCGGCAGATCCAGATGGATTTAAACCCAAGGCGAAAGCCATAGCAGAAAAAAATGTAAAGCCATTTTCTCCACAAACTGAGGCTAAAGAATCTGCTGAGCTTGAGGCCACCCTAACAGAAAAGATGATAAAAGATGCTGGATATGAGGGCTATTGGAAAAATAGCTCAATAGGTATGGCAGCGGCAGTATTTTCTAAGAAAAAGGTAACAACACCAGACAAAGGTCCGATTGATTTATCTTCTTTCCCATCACTGCCAATGGCTCAAACCGATAGAGTTGGCCCATTAGCGCATCGGCTTCCAAAAGAAATATTAGTAGAGGGAAATGGGCAAAAAGCTACAATACCTATTCCTCAACAGTTCAATCCAAATAACAAACAAAATGTGTTTGATAATATCGATGCTCTAAAAGCGGAAAATCCTGACGCGATGTCATCTGCTCAGAATTTTCTGAAGATGGAGCAAGAGGCTATGGGTGGAGACTTTTTACCATTCCCTCCCTTAAACGCAATTTCTTATTCTAATAGCCCAGAGGCAATAGCAAACAAATTAAGAAATCTATCTCCTCAGTTAAAGGCTGGAGTTGATGAGGGCTTTGGATATGTATCTCAGATAAAAAACATATACGATAGTGGTCAGGCCACCCCTGAGATGACAATAAAGTTGTTTCTTTGGGGCATTCTTTCCAGAGGCGCTGGCCCCGTGCAACAAGAAGCCGCTTACTTAGACATCGTAAAAGATGCCACTCCTTTAATAAAAAAGGCAGAGGCTGGTCTATTTACAGAAGACGACATAGTAACTTGGGAAAATACAGTAAAGAAATATCTTCTTCCCGGTTCTCCGGGCAAGTCTGTAACTATGAATGTAAATTCTGCGGGTAAACTTCTTTTTGAAATGTCTAAAAGATCAAAAAGAAATGACAACATAACAGTTGCAGAGGAAATACATGAGTTGATGTCTGATCCTCAAGTCAGTGGCAGAGAGATAAGAAGAACATTTTTAGATCTTACAAATAAACCGGGGATAGACAATAAAGTTGTTTCTTTCATTATGCTTGTTGCTGGCAAAACTGATGTTCTTGTCATGGACAGAATACAAACAATTAATATGTTTGATGACGGAAGATTTGGCGGATCAAATTTATATGATGGTATAGGTCTTGGCACATTTAATACTAAAAATGGCAAGGAATATAAGGGTGGATATAACAATTTATTGATTGGGCCAAGGGGTCTTTTAGTAACAGAGTTTATGGAAGATGGAATATCTAAAAATATTCAAGAAGCATATGAAATGCTTGGAAGGCCAGAGGACGCTTCTTTAGGAAGATTCCATTGGGAAAGCTGGGTTATAGAGGGTGATCAAGTTGTTAATCATTCTACTTTAGAGGCCATAGCAGAAAACAGTCCTATTGGATATTCGGTCACAGAGGGTAAACCAGCAACATTTTCCTCTGGAATGACCTATATTAAAACAGAAAATGGTGCTGTTGTTAGTTATCCACTAAGCGATGGAGACTTGGCGTTTATGACGCCAGATCAGTTCTCTAAGTTTACAAAAAGAATGTCTGACAAGGGTGTTAAAGATGGCATCTACCCAAAAGGTTTTTTAGTAAGTGATGCAACATCATCACCTTGGTACACATTGCCCGAAGTTAACAGGAGTAAGATAGATGAACTCGCCAAAGAATACGAAAACGCAAGACCCAATGGAAGTCTTCGAGATGGCACTGCGCGGTCTAGAGGAGACACCGTTACCATTAACAGAGGTGACGGAGCCATCACAAGACGAGGAGATGAACTTAGAACAACAATAACAGAGTCTCTTGACAGAGCATCAGGAGTAGAAAATGAATTAGTAAACGCATTTACTGAAAACCTTTCAGAAGAAGATCAACAGAGTGTACAGCCAGCAAGTGATCTAGCAGAAAACAATATAAGCGATGATCAGGTTGACTTTTCTCTAATACCACCAGAAAAACCTCTTGCTTTCAGAGTTAATCCAAGGGCCGCTGCTGCGGCAAGAAAAGGTGAGCTTGCTACATTCAAGAACCCTACTCATTTTGGGTACATACAAGATGCAGACGGAATAAAGCCAGTTGTTCTGTTTAACGGTCAAGATGTAGATGTTGATAGAAAGATAGACACACTTGGTAGTTTTGGTCTGTTTCACATAATAAACAGAAATCATCACACTGAGCTAAGAGAAGAAAGCAAGTTTAAGAGTGTAGAGCAGGCCATATATGAAACGCTTGGCGAATGGGCTAATCAAGGCTTTCAAGATGGTCAGAATGTCATAGCGATGCCTGATGGCGGCATTCAAAGCCGTGACATCAGAATGGAATACATACGTCCAAAAACAAAATCTGTGCCTCTTGTCATGTCCTTAATGTACATACCTCCATCCATGATGAGGGTCGGCAATGGTATGTATGCAGTAAGGACATTCTTCCCAGACACATCTGCAAAGTCTCAGCAGATAGCTGATATGTCATCGATACCCCTCGACTTCTCTTCATCACATTTGAGAGAGTCTCAGAACAGTATTGTCTACGCAAAGTCATACGATGTCCTGAAGAAGGCGTTGAAATTAGTTACACTTGGTAGTGAAGAAAAAGCAGAAAAAGCCGCGAATACATTTGGCGATCTATTCCAAGACAGGTTTCTTTCTATAGCCCAAGTAGTCGATAAGCTGAGAGCAGAGGGCGCGACTATAGACGATGCGTTTGACCCTTACCTACAAGAGACTTTGTATCATGGAAGGGTTGGCAACAGGATAGAAGAGTCCAGACACGCTTTCTACGAGCCTATAGCCGAAAAGGTTAAACAGTTAAATTTAGACGATGGTACAAATTACGATGCTCTCGCAGCGGGCAGTGAGTTTGTTCGTCAGGCAGAAAAAGAGTCTGGAAGCAGACGACTAGCTGTAGCTGATGCCTATCTTTATGCCGTTCACGCAAAAGAGAGAAACGCTTACATACGCTCCATCAACGAAGGCGAAGACGCTGGTTCTGGAATGAGGGATAGTGAAGCTGATTTCATTATTAGCTGGGCAAATTCGACAAGTCAGTCAAATCAACAAACATTGCAAGACATCGGCAGCGCCGTAAGAGATGTTATTGCTAACACAAACAAAGTCAGAGAAGACGGTGGCCTTATACCTCTGGGTATGAACGAGGGTACTGTCGAGGTAGATGAAAGCGGAAACACAGTCGAAGCACCAAACTTTGAAAATTATGTGCCTTTGAGGGGCTTGCTTGATCCAGACGGAGAGGCAAGCGAGGAGGGCCAGTTTGGTTCCACTGGCGGCGTCACTTACAGCATAAGAGGAAAAGAAGATAGAAGGATGCTGGGCAGAAGTGAGTATGCCACTAGCGTTCTTGCTGGCGTCTTTATGCAAAATCAAAATGCTATAATACGATCAGAGAAAAACGCTGTGGG
>Ga0209348_1000856_pt1 | contig 15312 bp, 8 predicted proteins | sample ETNvirenome_2_30_FD_184065 | JGI IMG/M metagenome (GOLD analysis project Ga0209348, IMG submission 184065) | Marine viral communities from the Pacific Ocean - ETNP_2_30 (SPAdes) (version 2) | ecosystem: Environmental > Aquatic > Marine > Oceanic | place: Pacific Ocean | collected 2013-06-22 | reverse complement strand
GGCGCCGATAAGCAAATTAAAGCCATGATCATGGGTATTCCAAATGTAGGCAAATCAACGTTAATTAACGTATTAGCTGGGCGCATAGTTGCAAAAACGGGTAACGAGCCTGCGGTAACAAAAGCGCAGCAACGTATTAAGCTTGAAGACGGCATTATGCTTTACGACACACCAGGTATGCTGTGGCCTAAAGTAGAAAACGAGAACTCGGGTTATCGTTTAGGTGCCACCGGTGCAATACGTGATACAGCGCTTGAATACGAAGATGTGGCAAGTTATACCGCAGAGTATTTATTAAAAGCCTACCCAGAGCTTTTAAAAGCACGCTATAAAATAGATGAACTGCCAGAAAGTGACTGGGAGTTTGTAGAAATGGCCGGTAAAAAGCGTGGTTGTATTCGTGGCGGTAACCAAATAGACACCTATAAAATGTCTGAAATACTGATTAACGAATTACGTGATGGGATTATCGGCCGTATTACCATGGAAACCCCAGCCATGCGTGAGGAAGAAGAAATTATGGTAGCTGGCTTACGCGCCGCTGCAGAGGCCAAAAAAGCCGCTAAAGAAGAAGAGAAAAAACAGCGCCGTGCACGTGCACGTAAAAACCGCCGTTAATATGTGAATTTATGTGAGTATGTTACTTACTAAATTACAGACATAAAAAAAGCCCGTAAGGGCTTTTTTAGTTTCATATCTACCGTCACCGATATGAGCAATGTAGCAAGTAAAATAGTAGGGCGGTTACTTATCATCAACATCAAGGGGCGTTGCGGTTCATAACAAGTAACCATAGCTGTTTACGTGCGCCACACGTTGTTTCAGGGTCGAGAAACAAATTAGTTCATTCCGTCACAAGTGGGTATGCATTCCCGTCTTGTTGATATTGATTATCAGTTAGATCTAATAAACTGTCAACACCTAAATGCAAATAATTCTTATTTTATTAAGTGCGTTTTTTATTCGCTTTTCAATGGTAATTACTCGTGTTGTTTTTTAGTCATTTAAGAATTTCATACATAATTCGAAAGCATCAAATATAGGAAATCCGAATCGAGTTGATTTTTTAAAAGGAGTTTTTTGCTCAATAAAGAGGCAATTTAATAGCTGTGGTGAGGCGAAATATTTGTAGTTTTAAGTGTTTTTAATCAAAACTAACGCGCTAGCGGCAGTTTAAAGCGGTGTTAGTATTGCGCACTATGGAGGTGGTTACAAAATAATTAAGTAACTGAGTGCTCTTCAGATTACAAGAATAAAACATAATCTTTTTAATGGGTTACATAATAATCAGTGCTATTTAACCAGTGCCTGATGTAAATCTAGAAAAATTTTATTGAATTGATTGCATTTTAAGCGACTTGTATGGTGATGTTCGCCTTAAGTAATGCTATACTCCCGCCGAATAATTTATCGACTTTATTAAGAGTAAAATAATGGCAGATTTATCGAAGTACAGAAACATTGGTATTTTCGCGCACGTTGATGCGGGTAAAACCACTACTACTGAGCGTATCCTGAAGCTTACAGGTACTATCCATAAAACAGGTGAGGTTCATGATGGTGAATCTACTACTGACTTCATGGATCAAGAAGCTGAGCGCGGTATTACTATCCAGTCTGCGGCAGTAAGCTGTTTCTGGAAAGATCACCGTTTCAACGTTATCGATACTCCTGGACACGTTGACTTCACAGTTGAAGTTTACCGTTCACTTAAAGTATTAGACGGCGGCGTTGGTGTATTCTGTGGTTCTGGTGGTGTTGAGCCACAATCAGAAACTAACTGGCGTTACGCTAACGAATCAGAAGTTGCACGTATTATCTTCGTAAACAAATTAGACCGTATGGGTGCTGATTTTTACCGTGTAACTGAGCAAGTACGTAAAGTACTTGGTGCTGTACCACTAGTTATGACTTTACCAATCGGTATTGAAGATGACTTCGTTGGTGTTGTAGACGTTCTTACTAAAAAAGCATACGTTTGGGATGACACTGGTCTTCCTGAAAACTACGAAATCACAGACGTTCCTGCAGACATGGTTGACAAAGTTGACGAATACCATGAAATGCTTATCGAAACTGCTGTAGAGCAAGACGATGACCTAATGGAAGCGTACATGGAAGGTGAAGTACCTTCTTTAGAAGATATCAAGCGTTGTATCCGTAAAGGTACTCGTGACCTTGCTTTCTTCCCTACATTCTGTGGTTCTGCATTCAAAAACAAAGGTGTTCAACTAGTACTTGACGCTGTTGTTGATTACTTACCATCTCCTACAGAAGTTGACCCTCAACCTCTTATGGATGAAGAAGGTAACGAAACTGGCGAGCATGCAATCGTATCTGCTGATGAGTCTTTCAAAGCATTAGCATTTAAGATCATGGATGACCGTTTTGGTGCATTAACATTCGTACGTATTTACTCAGGTAAACTTAACAAGGGTGACACTATCCTTAACTCGTTTACTGGTAAAACAGAGCGTGTTGGCCGTATGGTTGAGATGCAAGCTGACGAACGTAAAGAGTTAACTAGCGCACAAGCTGGTGACATCATTGCAATCGTAGGTATGAAAAACGTTCAAACTGGTCACACTCTATGTGATCCGAAAGACAAAGTAACTCTAGAGCCAATGGTATTCCCAACTCCAGTAATCTCGATTGCTGTACAGCCTAAAGATAAAGGCGGTAATGAGAAAATGGGTATTGCTATCGGTAAAATGGTTGCAGAAGATCCGTCTTTCCAAGTTGAGACTGATGAAGATTCAGGCGAAACTATCCTTAAAGGTATGGGTGAGCTTCACTTAGATATCAAAGTAGATATCCTTAAGCGTACTTACGGCGTAGACCTTATTGTTGGTCAACCACAGGTTGCTTACCGTGAAACTATCACTCGTGAAATCGAAGATAGCTACACGCATAAGAAACAATCTGGTGGTTCTGGTCAGTTCGGTAAAATTGATTACCGCATCAAGCCAGGCGAAGCGAATTCAGGCTTCACGTTCACTTCATCAGTTGTTGGTGGTAACGTACCGAAAGAATTCTGGCCTGCAGTTGAGAAAGGCTTCAAGTCAATGATGAACGAAGGTGTTCTAGCTGGCTTCCCAGTACTTGACGTTGAAGTCGAACTTTTCGACGGTGGCTTCCACGCCGTGGATTCATCTGCAATCGCATTCGAAATCGCTGCTAAAGGCGCTTTCCGTCAATCGATCCCTAAAGCGGGCGCACAACTTCTTGAGCCAATCATGAAAGTTGACGTGTTCACTCCAGAAGATCACGTTGGTGACGTAATCGGTGACCTTAACCGTCGTCGTGGTATGCTAAGCGACCAAGAAGCTGGTTTAACTGGCGTTCGCATTAAAGCAGACGTTCCGCTATCAGAAATGTTTGGTTACATCGGTTCACTACGTACAATGACATCAGGTCGTGGTCAGTTCTCTATGGAGTTCTCACACTACGCAGCATGTCCACAAAACGTAGCTGACACTGTAATCGCTGCAGAAAAAGAGAAAAAAGCAGCTAAGTAATTAGCTCTGTAACTCTTTAAAAAAACCCGCACATGTTGCGGGTTTTTTATTGCCTACGATTTAATTACTCTTTGAGTTAGCGTCTCTCAAAAACAGTAATACCAACATTAGAAGCCTAAATAAAAGGCTGCTTAAAGCGGTGCGCAATATATGGTATTTAAAGCTGAAGTGACCGTAGGAGCAATGGCTGCTTAGCTTCGCACAGAGTGCGTAAGAGCGCTCACTTAATACAGTAAGTTACACATGGGTTAGTGAGGCGCAGTTATGAAAGGGAAGTTGTATAGCGGCTTATTTTAGGTATAAAAAAAGGAGCAATTATGCTCCTTTTTGTATTTAGTGCGTGCCCATTGCGCTAATTAAACTTCTTAATTGCTTTAGCTCTTAGCGCTTTCATCTTTGGCAAGCGAGGCTTATTAAAGCTTTGTATTGGCATAACCACTAAATGCTCTTGTGGCAGGGCTGGCACCGTTTTAGGGTATTGCCCAGGCTCTGGTACCGAAATCTCTTTTAAATGCACTTTAAGGTTGTTTAGCATAGGGTCGTTATCAACTTCGCTAGGGCAAATAAATATTCCCATTTTACGCAGTTGCACACCTAACTTAATGCTACTGGTGTAGCGTATTATTGGCGCTCCAAGTAATAGACCGAGTAATATAGGCGATAACCACCAAAAGAACACTGGCGTAAAGTAATAGGCTGTAGCGCCCCATACTATGGCAACCAAGGTAGAAAATAGTGTGTAATTAAACGCTTCTTTCCACGGTACCATGCGGCCTTCGCGCGGTTGTGCATCCCACTTAACTTTTTTACCTAAAAATACACACACTACAAAGTAAGCATGAAACACCATCATAAGTGGTGCCACAATAATGGCAAATACAGTCTCTATTATTGAGCCTAGTATTAATTTAAACGAGCCGCCAAAGCGCTTATTTCTGTGCACTAGCGTGACAATTACACCCATTAATTTAGGCACCAATAATATAATAATGGTTAAATAAAGTAGTGAATCAATTAGGTCTGTTTTAGCTATTTGCCACGTTGGGAATAACTGATAAACCCGATTAAAGTACACATCGCTATTTAATGCACGTGTTACCGCATCTATGGTGCTTAGTGCCAGCATAGATAACCAAATAAGCGATGAAATATAAGCGGTTGCGCCTAATAAAAAGTGAAACTTACTCATTAACTTTAATTTAGACGAGCCTAATAAACCAAGATGCTGAATGTTACCTTGCACCCAACGTCTGTCGCGTATGGCATAATCTAAAATGTTACTTGGTACTTCTTCGTAGCTACCTTCAATATCGCTAAGTAATAGAACATCCCAGCCTGCACTGTGCAGTAGTGAAGCTTCTACAAAGTCATGACTTAAAATTTCGCCACCAAAGGGGGCATTGCCTTCAAGCGTAGGTAAACCACAATAGTTAATAAATGCTTCAACACGAATAATGGCATTGTGGCCCCAATAATTAGCTTTGTCGGTTTGCCAAAAAGCAGACCCCGTTGCCAGCATTGGGCTGTAAAGCACAGAGGCAAATTGTAAAAAACGACCAAAGTAGGTGTCTTGACGAACTGGAATAGGGATAGTTTGAATTAAACCAGCTTGCGGGTTGTTGATCATGCTTGTGGTCAGCTCTAGCATACATTTACCCGTCATTACGCTGTCGGCATCAAGTACAATCATGTGATCGTATTGGCTGCCCCAGCGCTCGCAAAAGTCGGTTAAGTTACCTACTTTACGGTGTTTATTATCTTCGCGGCGACGATAGAAAACCTGTTTTGCAGTATCGCCTAAACGCTCACATAAAGCATGCCATGCGCTTAGCTCGTTTTGTGCTATTTCAGGATCTTGCGTGTCGCTAAGTAAATAAAAGTCAAAATTGGCAAGTTGCCCAGTCTCTTTTAGCGATTGTAAGCTCACTTCAAAGCCGGCAATAACACGGTGCGTGTCTTCGTTATAGATAGGCATAACTACCGCGGTTTTTTGCTGTGCAAGCGCGGTATTGTCAAACTCAATAGGCTTAATGCGTCTTAGGGTGAGCGGGTCAATACGAAATAATTGCAGTACAAATCCTATCGTGCCGCTACAAAATGCCGTAACAATCCATGCAAAGGTTATTGAAAATAAAACCAATAGCGCGTATTCAAGCAAGGTCATTCCGTTTGAGCTTAAAATTTCAAACATAATGGAGATGCCGTACCCTGAAACAGTGAGTGCAGCAATAGCAAATAACCATACGCGCAGTGTTTTGAATGGCATGGGTGTGCCCTTTACTTTATTACTTGATGTCATTTGGGTACCAAACATAGCTCCATACCTCACTAATTTCTTTATCACGAAGTTTTAACGATAAACGCATATCTACGGGTTGATCGTCCTGTGGTGCAATTTTAAACGCTACTCGCCAACCAAGAGATTTAGGAAGTTTTTGCACTGTTACATCCCTTACTTCACCTGTTGTAAGCTGAATGTCGGCTTCAAGTGTTAGCTTTTCAGACAGGTTGTTTAAATCGGGGCCTGCAAAGTCAACGGTAAACTGGCGATGGCTTTGCGGTGGTGGATTATCTTCACCTGGCAGTGCTGCGCTACCAATACGTGTGCGTGTTACACGCGCCTTTTGGTGTTGAGTTAAATGGGCGTTAAAGGTGCTCATTTTGTAGCTTAGCTTTAATGAATCACCAGCTTTCATTGGCTTTTCAGGCACCCAGTAACTCACTATATTGTCGTTTGTTTCTGTGTCTGTTGGTATTTCTACTAGCTCAACCCGGCCATTTCCCCATTCACCTTTTGGCTCTATCCACAGACTTGGACGGTCGTGGTAGTGCGCTTCAGTGTCTAGGTAATTGTTAAAGTCACGGTCACGCTGTGCTAAACCAAACCCCTTAGGGTTGGTGTACGAAAACGAAGTAACGCTTAACTGTGTTGGGTTGTTAAGCGGGCGCCATACCCATTTGTTATCGGCTGACTGTGTTAACAAGCCGTCTGAGTCATGCACTTCTGGGCGGTAGTCATCAAAAAACTTAGTGCTGTTTTCACCGTGGTAAAACATACTTGTTAAAGGGGCTACGCCTAGCTTTTTAATATCTTTACGGGCAAAAATTTGCATATCAACTTCAACTAACATGCTGGTTGTTGGGTCAATATCAAATTTGTAAGCGCCTGATACCGAAGGGCTATCAAGCAATGCAAAAATAGTAATGTTAGTTTGCTCAGCCTGGGGCTTAACAAGCCAAAACTCTTTAAACATAGGGAACTCTTCACCCGATGTTTCCGCGGTATCGATTGCTAATCCGCGTGCTGATAAACCATATACTTGATTAGGACCAACAACTCTAAAATAAGAGGCCCCTTGAAACACCATTACCTCATCTTTGTATTCGTTTGTGTTAATTGGGTAATGTAAGCGAAAGCCTGCATGGCCTAGTTGTGTGCCGGCTACGCTTTTTGCTATTTCGTCTTTTAAAGGGGCGGCTGTGCCATCGTATTGATAAAAATCAGTACTAAAAGGTAGGCGGTTACGTTTTGAGTCGCCTTCTACGGTATTAATTGTTACCGGTGTTTTATATAAAAAACCAGGGTGAAAGAGTTGTAGCTCATACAGGCCTTCATCTTTCCACACTGATTTGTCCTGCTTAAATCGAATTGAGCGGTAATCTTGGTAATCAATGTTATTTAATGCTTCTAGCTCTATATTTTTTGGAGGTGCATATTCTTGTTCGGCTAGTTTTTTAGCGCGGGCGCTTATTACTTCAAATAGGCTTTCTTGCGGAATTGCTGCATCAACACTTGCTGCTATTGCCTGCGTGCTATAGCCCCAGCCAGAAAAAATAAAAAGTAGACCCAATAATGGCGTTGCTTTTTTCTGCCAAGTAGGAGGTGTTTGGGTTAATTGTTTCATTTCCATTCCTTTATAAAAACACGACTTATTTTTACGCTTAGGGTTTGTTACTTAACTACTACACAAGGGTGACGAACTTATAGTGCAACTTTTAATCCGTAAATAAAGTGTTTACATTTCAACAGTTAAATTTATTAAAAAGGGTTTTAACTACGGCTTATGTGTAAAAAATACTCATTTAATGTATTTGTTGCGCGGCTAATTCTATTAATAGTTAATAAACGGTATGGAAGATATTAAGGGTTGTTTACTGAAGCTTGTCTGAATTACATTTTTATAAGCATAAAAAAAGCCGCAAAAATGCGGCTTTAAAACAAATCACTCGTTATTTTTTCTTAAATCTGCGCACTAATGAAAGTGGTGCTAATAAAAGAGATAACCAAAGCAATGAGCCTGAGTCGTTATCGTCATCACCACGTAGGTTGTTTACTCTTACTACAACCGTTTGTGCTTCAGATACGTTACCTACAGTATCCTCTGCTTGTACTGTAAGGGTAATACGATTTTCAAACTCGTAGTCTACTTCGCTTGCAACAATTAACTGACCTTGCTCGTTAATTGATACAGAATCGTTACCTGATACGATAAATTTAACCACAGGTGATACATCAGCGTTAGGGTCACTAAAATCAAGTGTGCCAATCACAGTGCCTACAGCGCTGTTTTCATCTACTGTGAATATTTGATCAGGTGCAATTACCGGTGTTTGCTCTTCAGGGGTAAGTACTACTTCAGATTTTATATCAACAATAACTGGGTCGTGATCAGATGCACGGTATGGCCCTTCTGCGTATAGCGTAGATTGATGACCTTCGCTTTTATACTCTAGGTTGTAATCAAGCACGATAGGCTCATCAGCATTGATATGCCAATCATTTGCTGCAACAACTTTGCTTAGTAAAGACTCGGTTGCTAAAGCATGGTCAAGGCTACCTGCACGGCCAGAGAAGCTATAAGAGTAGCTTAGTGTATCGCCATCAAGCTCTGCGACTACGTTTTTATAGCCTTTTTCATCAAACTTACGGATTGGATCTTCCAGTGCATAAGCGTTCATATCACCAACAAGAATGATATCTTCGTCATCTACGCCAGTAGGTTTGTTGTCTAACCAATCAGTAAACGCATCAGCAGCTTCGGTACGAATTTCATTCCAACAGCCTTGGCCATCACCTAGGTCGTCGTTGTTATCATCACCACAGCTCCCTTTAGATTTAAGGTGGGCTACAGAAACAGTAAATACTTCATCTGTTGAAAGTGACTTAAAGCTTTGTGCAATTGGTGCACGGTTGCTGTAATCAAACGGGTAATCAGTAGTAATAGCGGCTGTGCCTACTTCTTCTACTTTATCTGCGCGGTAAATAAGGGCTGTGGTGATTTCGTCGGTACCAATTTGGGCTACGTTAAAATCTACAAACGCGTAGTTGTTAGCGCTGTCAGCATCGTTTAATGCATTTACTAAACTTGCTATAGCACTGAACTCACCAAAGCCATCATTTTCAATTTCCATTAAGCCAACAACATCAGCTTGCATTGCACTAATAGCACTTACAAGTTTTGCTTCTTGACGTACAAACTCTTCTTCTGAGTCTGCACCACGGCTAGTAGGGAAACCACCGCCTTGGCCATCACCGTTAAAGTAGTTGAGTACGTTAAAGCTGGCGATTCGTAAATCGGCTTCTTCACTTTGCTCAGGCGCATCTTCACGCGCATTAGTCGCTATAAACTGTGGTGTAACTGTTGGGTGAATGCGATACGTGCTAAAGCTGTATGTAACTACCCCTGTTACCGCATTTACTGTATCGCCGGTACGTAGAGTATTTTCTGCTGATAGGCCTGGCGCTGGGTAAGCCGATGGATCTAAGTTTTGAGCTGTAGAGCCATCATCTAATAAGATTTTTTTAGTCAAGTTAGCCGCTTCAACAGCATTGGCTGCATCACCTGGCAATGCAACTTGAGTGCCTTGGTATAAACGCTCAGTGGCTAGTTCTACTTCACCATAGCGACCTAAGCCGTAGTTGTTAGTAACTACAAGTGTTTGATCTAGGCTTACTAGCATACCTTCATAAGCTTCTAGGTCAGCTTGGCTCTCTAAAGGTAAACTTATTGAGGTTGCAGAGGCCGCTTCGTCAGTACCACATACAGCAATTTGTGTTACATCTGCTAGTTGTGTTGAATCATAGTATTCATCAACTGTGCCCTGTACGCGCACGTGGTCACCTACATTTACATCGGTATCAGTAAAGTAAACAAACAAACCTTCAGAGGTCATTGGGTCGTTATCTACATCTGCAGCAAGCGAGGTCACAAAGAAACCATCTAAGCCATCTTCACCTTGAAAATCGGCAGTTACAATACCTTCAATTTCAACAAGGGTATCTACTAACGGGCTTGCTTCACCAGAACCTTGCACAGCGCTAATTAGCGTTTTATCTGCGCCACATACAAGCGGTTCTAATGGTTCTGGCTCAGGGTCTGGCGCAGGAGCCGTACCACCATCGCCAGCATGCGAGCCTAAGCCGTCAAAGGTGTCAATATCAAACTGTTCCCATTCATCGCTAGGATTAAAAGTTGCAGTTGAGTCAGTTCGACCCGTTGTGATGCTATTTTTTCTTCGTAAGGTTTTATTTTGAGTTTGTACGGTATCATCAGACCAAAAAGAGCCAGGATCAACACCCACTTGGCCAAAGCTATCAACTACCACACCATCTTTAGTTAAAACAAGGGCATCGTCACCGTTGTAGTAAGTTACTGTGCTGGTTTCATCTGCAATATCAAGAATGGCAGCGTCTGCACTAGGGTTTGAAATTATATAGGTGGTATTGGCAGCCAATGTGCCTGATAAATCAATTGAGTTACCTACCGAACTACTACCATTTGAATAAAGTCCTAAAGTATAACCTTCAAGAGAAAGCTCTGTATCAGCATTGTTATAAAGCTCAATCGCTTTATTGTTGCTGCTGCCTTCGATGTATTCAGAAATGATTAGATCGGCGGAGGCTGGTGCACTGAGGCTTGCTAATACAAGCGCCAGTGGCGTTATTTTCGTTTTTAACATTTTTTATTATTCCCGTGTATTTAAATCCCAAAATGGGACACCAGTTTAGGCAATCTAAATGACAAAAAGAATACAAATATGTTAATGATTGTAAAAAAATTAAGGCGGCGTACCGCCTTTGATAACATGTTTACTTATTTTGCAGCCATTGCGCGGCCTGCTTGGCAAAATACGTTAAAATACCATCCGCTCCGGCGCGTTTAAATGCCAGTAAAGATTCCATAATTGTGGCCTCTTCACTCAACCAGCCGTTATCGATTGCCGCTTTGTGCATTGCATATTCGCCACTGACCTGATATGCGAAAGTAGGTACACCAAATTCATCTTTAACACGACGAACAATATCAAGGTACGGCATACCCGGTTTCACCATCACCATGTCGGCGCCTTCTTGTAAATCAAGTGCCACTTCACGAATTGCCTCATCAGAGTTGGCAGGATCCATTTGATACGTTTTTTTGTCGGCCCCTTTCAAGTTACCTGCAGAGCCAACAGCGTCTCTAAACGGCCCGTAATAGCTAGAGGCATATTTAGCTGAGTAAGCCATTATGCGTGTGTGAATATGTCCATCTGCTTCAAGTGCTTCGCGAATAGCACCAATACGGCCATCCATCATGTCAGAGGGTGCAACAACATCGGCACCTGCCTCGGCGTGCGAAAGCGCCTGCTTAACAAGAATTTCAGTGGTTATGTCATTGATTACATAACCTTCATCATCAATAATGCCGTCTTGGCCATGAGTAGTAAATGGGTCGAGGGCTACATCGGTAATAACCCCAAGCTCAGGAAAAGCTTCTTTTAAAGCACGAACTGTGCGTTGTGCTAAGCCATCTTCACTGTAGGCTTCTTCGGCCATCAAAGACTTTTTGTCAGCAGGGGTTACCGGAAAAATAGCGACGGCAGGTACACCTAAATCTACAAGCTCTTTAGCTTCTTCAAGCAATAAATCAATTGATAAACGCTCAATTCCTGGCATTGATTCAATTGCTTCGCGGCGGTTTTTACCTTCAAGTACAAATACCGGAAAAATTAAATCGTTTACCGATAGTTGGTTTTCGGCCATAAGACGGCGAGAAAAATCACTGCGGCGCATTCTACGCATGCGGGTATATGGGAAAAGGTCGAGTCCTGATTGGGCCATGTTACTAAGCTCCTACTGTGGAATTGGAAAACTAATTACTTGATTTCGGCCATGTTGTTTAGCGAAATAGAGCGCTTTATCTGCGTCGTCTGTAAATAGCTCAGGGTTACTAATATCGTTTACTACAGCGCTGTTTACGCCAGCACTAATGGTTACTTTTACGGATGTTCCGGCTACGTTTACGGTATTACTCTCTACGGCTTGGCGAATTTTTTCAGCAATATCAACAGCCCCCTCTTTTGGGGTGTTAGGTAGTAAAACAACAAACTCTTCGCCGCCGTAGCGAGCCACTTCATCCAACGGGCGTTTTAAGTGCTGTTTTATAATGTCGGCTACAGCGCGTATTATTTGGTCGCCGGTTAAGTGCCCGTAGTTATCATTTACGCGTTTAAACCGGTCTATATCGAGCATAATCATACTCAAAGGCGTTTGTTCACGCCGAGAGCGACGCAGTTCCATCACTAATTTTTTATCAAAAAAGCGACGATTTTTAACGCCACTCAGCGCGTCTTCCATATTAAGTAGCTCAAGCTCGCGGTTTTTATCTTCTAGTTCACGCAAAGTGACCTGTAGCTCAAAGGTGCGCTCATCAACTAACGACTCTAATTCTTTTTGTGTTTGGGCTTGCAGCGCGAGTCGCTCATTTAATAGTGTATCTTGGGCTGCATTTTCAGCAATCAAGGTTTGTTGAGCAATAACTTGTTCATCACGCTCTAAAATAAAGCGCTTCATAACGCCATAACATAGGCAAAATGTACTACCAAAAAAGCATATAAAAACAAAAGCTAAGCTACTTCTACCTAAAGGATATAAGCCAAATACAGCAATAATAAGGTACACCATAACAAGTAAAAATAGCATGAGTGCAATTAGCAGTGCTTGAATTGGTTTTGAAGGCGCGTTTTGCTGGCAGATATAGGCGCTTACCAAGCAATAAACAATAACAATCGGGCTCGCCAGTAAGCTAAATGGGGTAAACACTGTGCTAGGTAAAGCCCACATAAACAGCAGGCTAATTGCGTAAATATTAGCAACAATGGTTTGCCATTTTAGTAGTTTAGAGGCTTTAGGTTGGCACAGTTGTTTTTGTAGCGGCACAAAAGCAAGCGTAGTGAGCATTAGTAAAACAGGTATCATTACTTGCTGTAATGAAGGCGAATTTGGATGAAAATAACGAGCGCCAAAACCGCATAAATAAGCCAGTAGCACACCTAAGGTCAGCGTAATAATGCCTGCATAAGCAAAATACAGCTTGCGCGAAAACCCATACAAAACCAAGCAACTTATGGCCAATGAAAATAAAAAACCAATGAGTAAGCCATAAATTAAATTAAGCTTACCTTTATGCGCTAGGTAGGCATCTGGTTGCCATAAAGTCAGCGGGATGCGCAGCCCTGCACTGTTGTTAACCTTCATTATTACAGTGCTAATACTATTTGCTGGCAGCCTCAAGGTTGCTAATAAAGATTCACTTTTTATTAGCCGTGATGAGAGCTTAAAGTTATCGCCAGTTTGCGTGTGTGAGAGCAGTGCTGAATTATAAAAATGAAAAATCTGCACTTCATTTAACAGCGGGTTATCGAGCGATAAAATAGGGCTTATATTGTTATTTAAGGTATTTTTAACTGTAAACTTGACCCATACAGGGCGTTGTTCAAACCCTAAATTTAATGGCTTATCACTTACTGTTTGCCAGTCGTTAACCTCATGGTAGGCATTGTTTGCTGTGGTGGGCGTAAACGAATAGCTCAGGGTGTCTATTTTGATTGATTTAAAATTTTCAGAAATTACGGGGTTTGCAACACTGCAAAATGAACAAAGGAGCATAAATAGGCTAAATAGCGCCTTTGGGCTTGTCATTAGCGACCTGCTATATCAAATAAGCTATAAAAGTTAGCCGTACTATGGGTGGCAATAGTACTTGGTTCAACGTTATAAAGCTTAGCGAGTGTTTCACACACATAGCTAAGATAAGCGGGCTCATTTTTACGTGATTTTGGTTTAGGGCTTATTGTGCGTGGAATTAAAAAAGGCGCATCGGTTTCTATTAATAACCGCTCAAGCGGGATACTTGGCACCAATTGTTGCAATGCTTTACCGCGGCGCTCGTCACACACCCACCCAGTAATGCCAATATAAAGGCCTAACTCTAAATAGTCTTTAAGTGCTTGGGCATTGCCCGTAAAGCAATGCAGCACGCCACGTACGTTATAGTTAGCCAAAATATTTAGCATATCTTCGCTTGCGTCACGTTCGTGTAAATAAACAGGTAGGTTTAGTTTTTCAGCTAACGCTAACTGGCGTTTTAATACGCTGCGCTGAATATCGCGAGGAGAAAAATCGCGATTATAATCAAGCCCACACTCACCAATGGCAACAACGCAATCGTTACTAGCAAGCTGCGTTAAAGTGGTTTCAAGTTCATCGGTGGCGTCTTTGGCGTCATGTGGATGCACGCCAGCAGTAGAAAACTGATTATATTGTTTTGCTAATGTAAGCGATTGTTCGCTACTAGGCACATCGCAGCCGATCAGTAACATAGCTTGCACGCCCGCGGCATTTGCGCGGGCAATAATGGCCTGATGCTCACCTTCAAACTGGTGATTGGTTAAATTAACGCCGGCATCAACTAACGTGTAGGTCATTACTGAGTGCGCTTCACACGGATTGAGCGGTTTTGACCATCTTTACGAAGTAAAAAAGAATTAAATACACCGCGGCTAATCACCACTGTGTCTGACTCTTTTAATTTAAGACTGTCAGAGCCAATTTGACGCCATTGCTGATCGTTATCAAGGGTAATAATGAGCTCGCCATAAGGGGCTTTTCTAACTGATGATACTAATGCTGTGATATTTTCGTCTTTATCTTTAGTGATCTCTTTATGCTCAAGGCCAAAATCATCTGCTTTAGCAGCAGGCGCTGATTTAGAAACAGCTGCAACAGGTGCGCTTACGTTTGGCGATACATTGGTTACGGCTTTTGGTGGGGTAAGGGTTTTTTTCTCACTAGGCTTAGTAAGTGGTTTACCTGCCACTGTGTTGTCATAACATAGTAAACGGTTAAAGTCGTTTTCAATAAAGCTACATGCTTGCAAAGCTTGCACGTTAATTTCTTGCGCTGCAAACGTCGGTGCGCTTAGTAAAACCAGTAGTGAGAGTAGTTGTTTTTTCATTTTATTCCTCAGATTCCTGTTGTTCTTTAGCGCTATAAAATTTCGCTAAAATTAACCCTAGCTCAAATAAAAGCAGCATAGGAAGTGCTAATAGTGTTTGTGATAACACATCGGGCGGTGTTAAAAACATCGCCACAACAAATACACCAACCACAATATAAGGGCGTTTTTGCTTTAAACTCTGCGTGGTTGTAGCGCCACTCCAACATAACAACATTATGGCTACGGGTATTTCAAACGCCACACCAAATGCAAAAAATAGCTTAAGTACAAATCCTAAATAGCTACTAATATCCGGTGCTAGGGTCATCATTTGCGGCCCTACACTAGTAAAAAAGCCTAATATAATAGGGAGCACTATAAAGTAGCAAAAAGCGATACCGCCATAAAAAAGCAAAATACTCGAGGCCAAAATTGGCATTAGCATGCGTTTTTCGTGTTGGTATAAGCCAGGTGCTATAAATCCCCAAATTTGATGCAATATCCACGGAATAGCGCCAAACAAGGCAACAAATAGC
>Ga0209348_1000854_pt1 | contig 15327 bp, 20 predicted proteins | sample ETNvirenome_2_30_FD_184065 | JGI IMG/M metagenome (GOLD analysis project Ga0209348, IMG submission 184065) | Marine viral communities from the Pacific Ocean - ETNP_2_30 (SPAdes) (version 2) | ecosystem: Environmental > Aquatic > Marine > Oceanic | place: Pacific Ocean | collected 2013-06-22 | reverse complement strand
AGAAGGACGTATGTCCGAAGAGCGTTTTGATGAGTTAAACTTTGTTTACGATGAAACGCAAGATAAGATAGTAGAACGCGACTTTTTAAGTGACCAAGATGCACAAGACTTGTTAAATCTCGCATATAATGACTTAAATTTTTTAGGAAAAATAGTTGTTACGGGTGCTGATGTTGGTGCTGGATACATGTCGTGGAGTACCCGCACTGCAGTAGCCGCTAAAAGAACAGTGTCTCAAACAAAGAAAATGTATGAAGAATATGCTGATGTTTTAGATAACAAATTAGCAAAGGTTGGAAAGCCGCCTATTGAAAGAGCAACTAATGTTTTTGATATGGCAAGAACTTTAGAAGACAATATCGACACAATTAGCATAAATAAGAAACTATTAAATTTAGGTATCTATCAAGAGAAGAAAGCTGCTCACATTGAAAGATTAGAAACTACTGCTGCAGAAGCTCGTGCTTTGTTGAAGAATGTAGAAAGAACTGTAGACCCCGGAGGCTTCTCAAGAATAGGATTTACTGGAAGCGCACCTTTAGCTTGGAGAAGAGCAAAAGCAGCAAAAGACAACGCAGAAGCAAATCTTATAAGAGCAAAGTTAGGTTCAGTAGTAAACCCTATACTTGCAGATGGTGCTAAAACATGGACTATAACAACGCTTGCTCAATACACTGGTCGTGAAATAATGGCAGGTGAGGGTAGCGACATGGACCCTCAACTAGCAGAGTTTATATCTGCAAGTTTAGCATATTCATTTGGACTACCTGTTACCCGTGTTGTTGCAGACTACGCTAAGTCCGGTACAAAAGAACTTCTTAGGATACCGGGAAGCACTAGAAATCCTAACTGGTTTGCAAATGCTGCAGACTTTTTAGTGTTTGGTAAAGCAGGTATACTAGCAGACCGAACTTTAACAGACTACGAGAAGCTTGTATTCGAACCTAAAAACGGTCGTCTTATGAACTCCGATGAAAAAGCAGGTTTACGAGCAATTATCCGTATGTATCGTGATTCTAGCCAAGATGCAAGAGATAAGTTTTTTGACAACGCTATTGCTTATCAAAACATGATAAATGACAATATGGCGTACATAAGACGAGTAGCACCTGATAAAGCTGACATTATAGAGAGAAATCTACACACCGCTTTTTATCATATTGGGGATATGTCCCGTCTGGCTGCACTTGGTAAGGAAGCATTGACAGGTTTAAGTTTAGATGATTTAGGAAGAAATCCTACTCTTGACGACTTGAATAGTTACATGTCAGATAAATCAGTTGCTCTTGCTGAAGAATCTATAGCAGTTTTAAAAGGGATTTTTGCAACAAATAATATTACAGGTACAAAAGCCGATGCTATTATCGACACATTAAATAGCGGAATTAAAAGATACAAATCTCAACAGGCAGAAGATGCTGTTAGATTACAGGGTCTCCTTAAAGAAGCAGTTAAATTATACGGAAAATCTCCTGCAGATAACATCGGTCCTAATCTTCTTGAAAACATTTCTGAGATAAATAAAATGTTGGCAAAAACTGTAGGAGAGACTCTTGATGAAGGACAGTCTCTTTTACAATCAGCAAATGATATTACGGATAATCTTTTGATAAGGTCTGAAGCTCTTAGAAGTATGGATAAAGGACCAGATTATAACGCTGCAGTAGCAAGGCAACTAGAGGATGCGATAGATATAAGAGATAGTCTGTTAGTTGCACGTTCGCGGGAAATATACGAACCTGTAAGAGAGTATTTTAAAACAGCACGACCTATAGACATGAGTGATTTTGTTTCTGAGTTTTTAACAGAAGCAGATGCAGGTGGAGCTATTGCTCGTTTCTTTAGCCCTCAAGGTGCTTTCTTTAAGGGAGCAGAAGGACGAAGAATTGCTAGGTCTTTTGAAGACATGGTTGATAGAGTCTATGGTAAGGATACAATTAAAGAACTTAAAAAGGCCCTTATTGATGGGGGTGTATCTCCTGTAGAAGTATCGTCTATGTCAAGTTTACAAATTGCTTTACGAGCAGAACAAGCGGGTGGTAGCAAGGTATTTCAAGCAGTAAATGGTGAAGAGTTAGACTACATGATTAGACAGATGAAGTCTTACGCTGCAACAACACAAAATGACAAACTTGCTGCCGTTGCTAGTGGCATAGAGACAAAACTTGATGACCTTCTATTTGCTCAAGATAAAGAGGGGTATGACATTTTAGAAGCAGCCCGTAAAGCATATAGAACAGAACGAGGTGAGGCACAGAGAAAAGGTGGTCTTACAGATACTATAAAAGCACAGAGAGAAGGTCCTAGACGCTTATCTGCAGCGGATAGAGATTCATCAAACTACACTATACCGTTAAACGGCAAGGATGCTTTACAAGTTATCGATGATGAGCTTTCTCAACATATAAACAACATAATGTATCTAGATACGGACGCATTTGCAGCAAGAACATCTAGAAATAAAATTCGTAATGTAATGCAGAGCATAACAACAGAGTTTGGAATTAGAGGAGGTCCCGGAGGTCGTAGCTACTTTGATATTAATAAAGAAGGCGGCATCGGAGGTAGAAAACAACTGGCTATTCTTCAAGCATCTGTTCAAAGTGCTATAGAAGCAACTTACGGAGTTGGAGAATCTCAAAAATTAACACAAAGTTTAACTCGTTCTGAAAGAGTGGGTGCAACGTCTGTTGAAAAAGCAACAACTGAATTTGATTTTTCTAGGCTTACAAATGTTCTTGATGTTGAAGATAGCACAATGGTCTTGGTAAAAGATGGCGATAGATTTTATGAAGTCCCTCTTGTGTATTTAGATGAGGTATATGAATCTGCGTATCAATTAGAAGAGTTATACAAAAAGAACAAAAAGATTGCCAACCTATACGATGAAGGTTTATCTAAATTTACAGTGATGGCTGACTCTGAAATAGCAAGTAAACAGTTAGCTAGTTCTGAATTAAGCAGAGATGCTTTTAGTAAATTACAAGCAGTATTTCCAGAGATAACAGATGTTGACAGAGTGTATCAACGTATGATTTTATCTAAAGGTGTTGATGTAACTGAAATACTAACTGAGATGGCAGAGGCTATGAAACAGGCCAACCCAAAAATGCCTAATGACCAGTTAGCAAAGTTAGCAGATGAATTTTTAAAAGTAAATATAATGGAAGGCTTGTTAAATCGCGCTGATGTTAGACCTGCTCAAGGGGTGGTAGTTCCTAAATTAAATAAAGATACAGGGGCGATTGAATACGTAGCACCTCGTGTTGCTAATTCTCCTGAAATGCCTATTATGGACATAACAGATAATTATGAAAAGTTCGTTTCTGTATTTGGTGAAGAACATGCTAAAGCAATTAAGGGCATTATGACCATGTTCCATCAGATGAATCAAAAGACAGCAGCGTTAAAAGGAAGAAAAGACCCTGCTGTAAACACACGAAACTTATTGGGTAAAGCATACAACATAGCAAGAGACCAAGTAGGTATAGGATATACTCTCGGTGACCTCGCTATAAGAATTATGGAAGATGCGCGGGTAGACTTATACCGTCTTATCGCAACAAATGAAGATGCAGCCTTACTTACAAGCCAAATACTTGGGGGTATGCCTGTAAAGAAAACAGACCTTGAAAGGTTAGGGCAACATTTCATGTTATATGCCGTTACAGAAATACAAATGGCAGGTCAAGACGTGCGGTACTATGTTAACCGGGCGGAACAGAAACTAAAAGGTGATGATGATGAACAAGAAGAACAAAATCCGTAAGGCATATGCTTACGGGTCTATGGTTAGAAAACCAATGATGTATGGCGGCACTGCAAATCAGATGTCTGCAAAAAGAGTATCTGGTCAACAGATGCCTCGTGAGGAACGTAAGTCTAAAAACGTTGAACCTGCTATGGGTATGCCGAAGATGGCTATGGGCGGCAAGAACAAAGAGTTCGCAGCATTAGCTCCACCACGGGATAAGATAACATACGCTGATAAAATTGCTGGGGCAACTAAACGTAACGGCTAGAGTTTGCCATCACGTCATCTCCTATCTCCCGTAAGTAACGAACGAGACTAGCAACCTTAAACGTTCCCTCATACTCTGGAAACCCACGTTCCATTGTCTTTACGAACTCCTCTGGGTCTACCGCCTGATAGTCTAGTTCGATATGCCCATCAGTGTTCATTACACATGTCAAATTAAATAACTCAGCTTTAGCTTTCTTTGCCATCTTTGTAAGCCTTAAATACATCGGTGGAAAACAGTTTCTGAAGGCTGAGTAAATACATACGAGCCGCACCGTTATCCCCCCCGGATACGGTGCGTTTTTCGTCTAGGTTGTCTATGATACGTTTAAGAGAAGGAACATCGAACACGAGCGTAGCAAAAGTCTCGTCGCCAATGCAGAGGTTGTGAAACCAGTAATCGGACTTGGTTGCGTTGATACCGCTAGGTTTACCATAGCACTCGTATTCAATGGCTATATTACCAGTTCGAACCCACATGTCTCGCTCTGACTTGACCTCTATCTTCTTATCTTGCAGCATGTCAGCAACACGCTTCTCACGTACCTTTCCGTACTTGAGGTCTAGGTCAAACTTTTTACGGTCTGCTACGCGAGGTTCTATGGTCATGAGAACTTACCTATTAAAGCAAGAACTACCTCATACCCCCCATACAAAAATAGTGCAGTAACACACACCTTTAAAAATTTATTCATGCCATCGTCAGACATGCGTTCCCATTCTGGCCTACTCATGTTCTCCCCCAACCCCTCTACCAAGACCCCCAAAATACTGGGGTCTTTTACGTGCAACCTCGAACGTAGCTACAGTTACTACTATACCAGCTATAAGTATACTATGCAACAGCGCACTTATACCAAACACAGTAATAGACCCAACATACATTGAAAAGATAATGCACCACATCCATGCAAGAAGTTGCATGACAAGATGTCTGGTATTTGTATCTGGTATGTTACGTAATGGATTATGCTCACTATTCATAACCGCGTTCCAACTGTCGTATATAAACTTATTCATCATGCGGCACTCAAATCTACAACTTCACAGGTATCTGCAGTACAGGCTAACTCCCGCGAACCTGTTGTAGTATCCTCTTTCTCGAACTCAGTTAGTTTGTCCCAATCAAGAGTAACATGATTGTACGCTTGTTGCCATTCTAAATAATCTTCACGTTCTATATCTTGATATGGAGCCTGTTGATACGTATGCTCACTATGAGGCAGAAACGAGACACCTGATGCAACATCGAAGTTCTCGTACACCCAAGCGCCAACTTCCATCCACTCGTGTTCTTTTACAGAGATAGTTACAGATGGTTTGTGTTCGCACCAATACAGCGCATACGTTTTCCACAGTTCAAGTTGCTCTATTGCTGTGGTGTCAGTGCGAAGAACAGCCCCTAGTGGGGACTGCATGGCAAAGCTAAATACGGTTGTCGTATCTGGCTTCATGACATCTGGTTCGTTGTATATCCCAGACTCCTTCATAAACTGAGTAAGAGGGTCAGAGTTGCCCCCACGAACAGTTCGAATGTAGTAATCATTGTGACGAGCGTGAATACCACTAGCTGCGTCCACGAGTTGTGACACAGTACCCGACGGCTTTACACAAGTGATTGCAGCCGACTGAGGGATTCCAAGCATTTTTGCATACTTGTGATTCGTCCTTACCGCTTCTTCTTTCATCTTTTCCAACCAACGTTTGCTGTCTACGTTTTTTGACAGAACGGGATGGTCCATGATACCAGTTAAGGACACACCTAACAATCTTTCTTCCTCTGTGTTCTTTTTCCATACGTTTCTCAAATACTTAAAATCCGTGAGCGTAGACTGTATTGTGCCTACAATAGTAGCAATCTTAGTTTTTCTAAGTAAATCATCGAGGGTATCACTAGCCCTCACGACGACCTCAGAAAGATTACAAAACTGATATGGACGTAAGATAATCTCACTACAAGGGTTTGTACCCCACGGATGTCCTGTCTCTCGTCTGCCATTACGTGCAACTTGTTTGTCTGCAGCTTCACGATTAAAGATACCTCGTTCACCAGATTTACTATCGTACAACGCAAGCCACTCCCGCATGAATGTACCCATCTCTGGCTTGCCTTTGTAAGCAACAGAATTGTTAGCTAAAGCTCTCTGCCCTTCATTTTCCCACCACTGTCCTGCCTTGGCGTGGCGCATTTGGTCATCGTTTAAGTTACTGAGACTGATAAGAGCAGAACGTCTTACTCCGCCTACAACAACAATCTCTCCTACCTTACACATCAAATCATGACACTCAATAGGAAATAATCTACGTCCTGCTGCTTTCTTAAACACCTCTACAGTAAATGTGAACAAATCTACAAGAGGCTGTGGACCAGAGGCTCTTCCCCCCATAACCTTCAAACGTTCGCCAGATGCACGAACTTCTGATACGTCCCATGTAGGTATCTGTCCTGCGTATAAGAGTGCAATCAATTCTCTATACGCTTTTGCCCATCCCGGCTTACTATCTGCTACTTTAATGACAGTCTCAGATTCGTTCATTGCGTCACTAATAACAGGCATTTTATCAACGTTACTACGCTCGACAGAAAACCCAACACCTGTGCCACACATAAGAATGTACATGCACTCATCAAATGAGCGTGGACTGTCTACAGGAATGTACGAGCAGTTGTACCCACAAACATTATCTCGCTCTAACGCAGGGCCACATGTCATCATTGCCCTCATGCTTGGCATAATTTCTAAACCTAAGATAGCATCGTGTATCTCAGAGAGGTCTTTCTTTGGTATATCAAAATCATGCTTATCCTTAACATGATTTGCCATGAAGTTTGTGTAACGGTATACGGTCTCGTGCCAATCTTCTCTGCGTCCTTCATCTTCAATCCAACGAGCATATCGTGATTTGTGAATGAATTGCTGATATGGGGTGGGTAACATATTATTCATCGGTTTTTCTTTCCTTCGGTAAGTATACTGAAACTGCACTGCCGCAATTCGGACAGTGTAGGTCTGTGACCATACAGAAATAATCACTTTCTTCTTCTATGTCGTGGTCACATCCCCAGATTAATTCTGTCTTGCAATGCCAACAGTTCATTCTGTTTTTTCTTCGATTAGCTTTTCGAGATACCACTGGGCTTTTTTAAGGTCTTGTAGTTTGCCTTTGTATCGGTATCTCCAGACGTACTTGATGATGTTCCCTTGTAAGTATTGTTCAAAGCCTGTACCCGTCGCCGCCCTGATTGCATCAATGCACTCGATACCTGCCTGATTGTAATGGAAGGGTTTATCAACCATGTCATAACCGCTATATGCCTCTTTACCTGCTTGTTCGTTTTCTTCTATCTCTTTCATTATGTTCATGTAGCTTGTCACTGCGTCTCTCCAAAGTTTACCTTGACGATATTATCTTCTCGTTTAATAACTTTATCTATAGCGTCCTCTGCTTCTTTAGTATCGGGTTTAAAAGAGTGTGCCATAGCTACGAAACTTAGTCTAGCCATACCTGCATCCCAAATCCGGTCAAAATCATTTTCCATCATTTCTATCATGCCTGACAAGATAACCATTCCTGCAGGGACATTCTCCATGTCGATGACGTTTCCTTTTGTTGTGTCGTACGCCGTCATAGAAAACGAATCTTCATCTTCATAGTTTAAAATTAAATAATATCTATTAGGCAATAGACTAGCTTTTTCTACATTTGAAATTACGTCATCACTCATCTTTCAGCCACTCCTCTGGGATTGCTTTCTCTGCCCACACAAATCCATGTTTAGTTGCCCAAGCAGCATAAGTAGTCTTACTACCCCTATAAATTTTATTCTTTGCATTTAAGAATACAAATCGTATATCAAGGTCGGGATGCTGTTGTTTGATAAGCAGCATCTTTACACGGTCTCCCTTGTCTAAATGCCCCTTTGCTTCAATATACAACTGATTGTGTGGTATATAAAAATCAGGGGTATAGTTGCGAGGCTTGGGTATATACGTAAGTTTCTTTGACTCGTATTCAAAAGTAATACCTCTTTCAGCAAGAGCCTTTGCTATGTTGATTTCAAACATAGACCTATATCTAGTGTTTCTCATTATTCTTGCAGGGGAAACCCGTCCTTTATCATTTGTAGCCTTTTTAATAGATATTGTTCTACTTTTGGGGTATGCTTTTCTAGGTAATTTAACTCTTCGCTTAACTTGAGTGTCGGAAGACATATGGTTACACCCATCCTTAACTTATATGATATATTTTGAATTTGATTTTCTATTAATGGTATGTCTCGCGCTTCGGTATTTGGCAACAAATAACCGCTTTCAGAATAGTTATTGCGAAGAGTAAGAGGCAAAGAGTTTTCTAAACCGCGAACCTGCACAGTAGCAGGGTCTCCCCCCTTTTCCTCGTGGGACTCTACATACACACACCTCAACATCGGATTAAGCTGTAACAGCTTCAACGGATAGGTATCTGTATAAAGAACGGGCATTACATATTCCGTTTAACTAACTTAACATACCAAGCTTTTGGCGGGAACTTTGCTTTAGATGTAACTTTATCATGATACTCTGCGTTCTTCCAGCAGATTTCTTTAAATGAACAGAACGTACAGGTCTTAGGCATAAACTTATTACCTGTGTAAATTTTCTCGCCTTTAACGGTGTAGGATTCGTCAACAGCCTCAAAAGGTATCTTGAACTTATTATCTTTAAGAAGGCTCTCTACGCGGCTCCTAGCGTCAGCAATGTACGTTTTACGGTCCTCTTCTTGGTCTGCAGGTGCTTCGACAAAATCCCACTCGCCAGATGATTTGTTAATTGCTATCCAACCACCAAACGGCATGTCTTGTGATTCCGAATATAGAAAACCCTGCATGATGTAACCAAAAGGGTCATCCTCTTTGATTACTTCATACCCCCCACGGTTCGAAAACTTGTTATCGAAAGACCAAGGACTAGTCGACTTAACGTCCCAAACTTTATCTTGACCGTCATTTAAAATGATATCTAAAGTACCCTTAATATCTGTGTCACCTAATTTTAGATTACACTCACGTTGGGTATCGACAACGTTCACTCCTGCCGCTTTCATAACAAACACAGCAATGGCCTCAACAAGGTCTCCCATGAGGAAACGCATAATATCGTTATACGCAACATCTTGGACATGACCCTGTTGTTCCATCTTCTGCTGACAGAGTGGGCGGCCTAGACCTGACATACGAATACGGTAACCACCACGAGATGATAGCTGCTTTCGCAAAGAGTTTTTACAGTCTTCCCCAAACTGCTCTATCAGGTCGTCAAAACGGGAAGAGTCAATCTCTCCCCGTCCTGCTTTTTTTAGGAAGTCCTGTACTTCCAGAAGGGCTATCATCCCGCTAACCGATTAGCTAGGTCGATATCCTCATCAGGCATCATTTGCTTTTGGGCTTCTTTATAATCGCTCATAAGCATGTTATTAGATGCAGCGATAGTATCTAAAAACTTTTGGCATAACTCCTTACGCTCTGGAGTCAACGAGACTTCCTTCACTAGAGAGGGTTGAGGAACCCAGTAAGTTACCCCACCATTGGACATACGCTTAGTTTTTATTTCTATTAACGCAGTCGGTAACGGGATGGAGTTACCCAGCTTTTGCTTGATAAAGTCATTCATTGGACGGAATCCCGAACGTTTAAAGTAACCTGCAAAAGGTAAGTCCTTTACCGGAGAAGCTTCACCTGCGGCATTAACAGCATTAGCCATATCAAGCTGTCCGTAAATAATCAGATTACACGTTACAGACTTACTCAAAAGCAAACGAGGGTCATCCTCATCGAGGTCCTCTTCTTCTTTACGAGTAAGTCTACCGCATTTAACTCCGCCTCTATCATCCTCAAAGCGGTCAGTCATTTTTCTACGCTGCATAGAGCGACAAATAATCTGCCCTTCTTCTTGGTCAAAGATAGAATATTGGTAAGTACGAGCCATAGGATTAATAACTACGGTATCAGAGTACACGTTTTCTGAACCGTTCCAAATCTTCCACGTCCCACGTTTTAACGTATGCCCCTCTTCAGTATCAGCATCATAGTTAATCCGCAAAGTTGCAGGACCAGCTTGTTTAGACTCAGACACACCGTCCTGACCTAACGCAGCCAGCAACGCATCTTTATCATCCGATATACTTACTGCAAATTCATTTTCTACTATTTCTAAATTACCCATGCTATTCTCCACTGGGTTAAAGTTAACGTAAATTGATTATACTTCAAACACGGCGTGTAAGTCAAGCCAGTTTTTTCCTATTTTTAATTCTATTCCTACGGGCATACTGTACTCCTTGTTATACCTACGTTTTGTCTCCTGCGGCAAACACAACATGGCGTTGGACATCACCTGAACACACTGGTCCTCTTCGCCGGGATACACATCAATCACAATCGAATCGTGTACTGTGTTGCAGATGACCGACTGCATGTCCTTCATATCGTGATGTAGTTTGACAAGAGCCATAGGCAAAAGGTCTGCGGTGGCGAACCCTTGCACAGGATAGTTACAGATAGCTGTGCGATTGGTAGCCGTACCCCATTCAGTCCACCTAGCATCTGGGAAAGCATACTGTCTGCCTGACGGTAAGGTAATTTCTTTCTTTGTCACTGCATCTTTCTGCAGAGACTTATGCCACTCTGTAACGCCACGATACTTTTCTTTGAACGCTCTGTAATATCGTTGCTGGTCATCTGTGCCACTAACACCACCATACAACGGTTTAAATGTGTGTGCTTTCGCTTCTTGTCTCGTGCAACCAATCACACTAGCAGTATAGCTATGAACGTCTGTGCCAGCTTCTACGTCTGTCAGGATACCATCATCGTCAGCAAGGTAACCAGCGACCCTAAACTCTAACTGACTGTAATCTCCTTCTAATATTTGACCACCCTTGAACCTGCTTTCTACTGCCCTACGAATTGCAAAGGTAGAACCACGAGGCATGTTCTGAAAGTTTGGATTACGAGACGACAAACGGCCTGTCGCTGTCACACATTGCATAAACTCTGTGTGGATAAAGCCATTGCTGTCCATGTTGTTTTCCATACCCTCAACAAAGGAACGCAGGTAGGTTCGCAGGGCAGAGTATCGTATGTAAGATTGTGCGAACTCACGAGCATCCCCTCGCAAGGATAGTGACATGTCCTCTAACGTCTCCTTGTCAGTCTTAAAACCACCCGCCGCAACATCAAATACGTCACGAGGAACCATCTTAAAACCTGCAACCTCACCTGTACTCTCATAAACCACACCTTTACCCGAACACGTTCGACATATCCTAACAGCTTTTCCAATGCTTCCATCCTTTCTTAAAGGGTTGTATCTACCTTTTCCATTACAGTTCGAACACTGTGAACCTATAGTTTTGTAAATTACGTCAGTCTCTCGCATTACGTATCCTTTAAACTCTGCACGAGACATACGTTTACGCATCTTGGGTTTCTTGGTTGCACCACGCATTTCATGACCAAGGTTAAATATGTTAGCCCAAGTCTTCTTATCAACGACTTTGCAAGAGTACATCAACATAGACCTATCGTCTGGACTATCAAGATTAACAGGGGTATCACCCATAGCATATGCAGCTAGTTCGTTTAGTCTACGTTCTAACTGAAATAGTTCTTGTTCGTACTCTTCGCGAATCTCAGCTAGAGTTGTTTTGTTTATCTTGATGCCGTTCTGCTCAATGTGAGCAAGAACGTTTGTCATCTCAAGCGACAACCTCAATGTTGGTATCAGGGTCATTAAATAATTCCTCAAACGATGAGCCAAAGGCTTTGAGTTGTTCTAATGCTACCTCTTCTGTAGCTATTACATCTGCAATCCCATATTCTACTATAATACTCCACGGGATGTCAAAGAATGTTTTGCCATCTTTAAAGTAGGGGCTAATCAGGTCTTTCTCTTTTTGTACGCCGCCATACTTCTCAGCAACAGCAGCAAGACTAAGAGGCCAGCGTCTAGCTTTGGCAAGTATATACTCAGCAACCATAGTGTCATACACATGTCCATCATATTTGAAGTTGCACTCGCGTATCCACGATAAGTCGAACTTGATGTTGTGACCTACAACTACATCAGCAAGGTTCAGGGCATCTTGGAATATATTGAAGCCATCCTTGCTAGGTTGCTGGGTACTGTGGTCAAAGCAAAGGTAGTGTACCTGTTCAATGCCCAGCCACTTGTAGCCCACAGAGACAAGTGTGTTACCGAAGTACGGCAAGGGTGTGGATGAACCATTGGGTTTCTCCTTGTGGGTAGTTTCTACGTCAAACGTCAAGACTCTCATCAGTCTCTTCCTTTACAAACAATTCATGCGGGATACTATCCCATTCATCTCTTCTCATGCGAAACTTAATCCACTCAATAGGAACACAGATTCGCACCCACTTTCTACCTACAACAGCCCAAACTAAACGTGTGCCAGAACGAGGCCACTTAACGTTATACAAATCTACTCTGTACAGTTTCGCTGTTGCCCACGTTGCCTCTTTAGGTTTGGGCGTTGTCATTAATAGTATACACCAGTTTGTACGTCAATATGACTAGTGAACATACCATGCCATCCGTTTATTTTGTTTTTTGAAATACATATATGCCGTGCTGTGTTTTCTTCTTCAGATGTGCCAGTTTTGCCGATGCCAATAATAACATCTGCTTCACCAGCCTTACCCGTCCTAGAGTTATCTAACATAGCATAATCAATAAACTGTCTGTCATGTGCTTCAAAACTAGCTTGTGATACTGACCATATCAGAAGTTTGTTACGTTTAGCAACTTCCCGCGCAACTACATAGGTTTCCTTCAAACGTTCATCTCCACGGTTAAAATCACCAGCGACCCTAAACTTGTCAAGCTGGTCACAGAACATAACGTCTGGTTCATTTAACTGGGCGTACTCGTTTAATTCTTCCATAGATGTGCCTACAGAGTCCATAACAATAAGATAAGGTGCTATCTCTTCATCGTAGCGTTGTTGTAATGTGTGCTGTTCCTCTATCATCTGCTGTCGTGTACGTTCAAAAAACGATTGGATGATACGTAGCTTAATCTTCTCAGCAGGTTCCTCGTTTGCCCAGTAGACTACCTTATGCTTCTGGCGAATGTAGTTCGCGGCAAGAAAAGAACAGAACGTTGTCTTACCTACCTCTGGACGAGCGAAGATAATACCAAGGTTACCCCTGTCCATGCCTGACAAATGCTCTGACAACAAATCCCAACCAAAGGGAAAGTCGGGGTCACCTGTTTCTTCTTGTACTAGTTGTGTAAAGTTTTTGTCCATTTCACTATAGGTTGTCCTATCTGTCATTCGCCCATCTTCAACCATGTCGATAAGCGTTTTAAGTTCGCCGAAGTGTTCTGATTCGCCAGTGAAGATAGCAATCGCCTTCTCACCAATCTGTCTTGCCCTATCTCTCACCCAGAAGTTCTTGACCACATCCTGTTCGAGTGCCATCTCCTCTGATATGTTCGTGGATAGGTTGTCTAGTATATTGTATATTTCGTGTACTGCGCTAGACGGCATAGCAGGGTTGCGGTCACTGACCAGTGCCGCCACCTGACTAGGGTGCATATCGACACCATACTCCTTGTGACCGTAGCTAATCACGTCAAAGATAGTAGCATCTCGTCCTGTGAACATGTCTTTAGTGACAATGTTTTTTACCTTACCGTAGAACTCGTGGTTGAGCATGAAGCCCAACACCTGATGTTCAAGCGTACTTTGAGAGGACTCGCTCTCTTGTTGCATCATCCATGTCCTTTATATCTTGGTTTAAAATCATCATGTTAGTCGGCACAATACTTTGTAATTTTCTTACAATTTCTAGGGCTTTTTGAGTAGCATCCTTATCAAGAGCTACAAATACCTTGTCGTATTTCTGCAATACTTTAATGTGTGTGTCAAGCAAGTTTGTTCCAAGCAGTGCTACGCCCGAAAAAACAGAAGATACACAACAAGCACTAGCACAATCTTCGACAAGAATAGCGACACGTCCCCTGCCGCAAACGAAAGGATTACCTGACTTTCCATATCTCCACCACTTCGGTTTCTCATTGGTTAATGTTCGGCCTGCCGCATCGACCACACGCTTGCCATCCGTAATGAGGTAGACAATTCGATTACGTTGGAAATCGAACCGCAAATCTACCCGACCATCCAGATAGGCATTGTAAGCGTGTACTCGTTTGAGGTAGTCCACTGATTCTTGGCTACGGGTTATTGGAACGAACGTACTTGGCATTTCAAAAGTAACACAGTGCGTGACAGCAGCGTCACTCTTATTGTTTTTTTTCAATAACATAGGATGCGTTGTTACATCTTTAGTTAACCTGAAGCCTGTACGACCAGAAGTAGTACAGTCAGCATGGAAGCAATGATATAAGCGTTCGCCATTCTTTTCTCCTACACTAAAAGTGTTTTTCTTTCCACAAACAGGGCAGTCCATACGCATCCGCCCGTTTGGTTGCAGAGGTAAGGATGTTACAAAGTCTTTTACCCAAGTAGTCATGAATTACTCATATGACAAACTAAAAACGCTGTCAAGCAACTTTTATTGTTGACGATAATTTTTGTTCGTGCTATTTAAGGGTACACCCTTTAGGGAACCCTATAATATTTACTTATTATATATTACTATGAAAAAAAGAAACCCTATAGCTAAACATATACGTAACCCTTCTTATAGAACGCGAGTTGTTCCTAGCAAACGAGGCGTGGATGAAACTTATGATTGGGTTAGTGAATGGCAAGAGGAAGATAATGCCCAGACCAAACAAACTGAATGTACCGACAAAGTGTTACAATCTACTGTTTCCGATAGAACAGTGGGACAAACTGGCAAAGATGGCACACGAAAGAGCAAAGACTGAGTTAGAACAAGTCAGTGTTGCTGACCTAATACGGGATGCTGTTGACCTATACATCCACGTAATTGAACAGGAGGATGAAGATGAAAAGACGGGAACTGAAGGCTGAGATAGTCGAACGAGAGTTTGACGGGAAATGGCAAGTCCTCACGCCAGCTAGTATGGTAAGGTTGGGTGAGACAAGCCGCGAACTTGTTAAGCAGGGTGAAGCTGTTGACCTGACAAAGTGGGTCACGGTTCATGTGACAAATTCTCAACGCCAAGCAAAGAAATGGCTTGACACTAACACTGGCTACGTGTTAAAACTGAGTACACCCTACGAAGTTGCGTAGACGTGGGGTGTCCTTTCTGTTGGTTGGGAAGCGGGGTTGTCCTTCGGGATTGCCCCGTTTTCTTTTTGTGCTTGACACG
>Ga0209348_1000853_pt1 | contig 15333 bp, 20 predicted proteins | sample ETNvirenome_2_30_FD_184065 | JGI IMG/M metagenome (GOLD analysis project Ga0209348, IMG submission 184065) | Marine viral communities from the Pacific Ocean - ETNP_2_30 (SPAdes) (version 2) | ecosystem: Environmental > Aquatic > Marine > Oceanic | place: Pacific Ocean | collected 2013-06-22 | reverse complement strand
GTATGATACCAAGTGCTGTTCAGACGAATGGAACTACAGATGGAGTTAGTTACTCATGGACTGGTTTAGATTTCAGTACAAAACCAACCTTCGTGCAGTCAGAAAACGGAGCTGCCTTTCAACTGACGGAAAGCTATATGGGTCCAGGATTATCAAATGTGACAACAATAAATCGAACAATCACCGTAGAAAGCACACAAGTAACGCAGTCAATCTTTCAAAAATAGCTTTACTAATACTTCTCTCTCCAGCACCAGTATTAGCTAATGCAGTAAGCCAATCAAATACCGGATCAGTTACAAACCAAAATTACAATGTCAATAATGGTAACTTTCATACCAATCAGTATGGAGGAAACATAGTCTGTCAGGGACCTATGATGAATATCACTCCCTTTTCAACATTCAATACAAATTTTCAAAAGCCATTCGATCATAGATATCGTACACCAGTGTATGATCCTACTGATTTAATAGGAGATTTTGATGATGATGGTAACCCCATAGGAGATGGTACGCCTGATAATCCCGGAAATATTCTGTATTGGCAAGAAAATTATTCAGGAACTAACAAGGATTCTTATTCTATTGGAACCGGAATTACTTTAAATTTTAGTATCCCGTTGGATCGGAAACTTGGTAAGTTGTGTAAGGATGCAGCTTCAACTCAAATAGGTATCCAAAAACAAAAATTAAAAAATTTAGAATTAGAATGGCATGTTGCGAGGGTTAAACATTGTGGTGAATTAATGCAAAAGGGTATAAATGTAAAAGAGGGTACAATCTTCCACTCTGTTTGCTCCGACGTATTTTTGACTCCAAAACCTAATCAGATTGAGAAGCATTATCATTCTTTTTCGATCCCTGAGAAGAAGTAATTTTCTTCATAATATTCTTCGTAATGCCCTTAATAATATTAATTAAAGCAGGGCTGGTAGCAGCTATAGAAGCTATTATTACCGTGTTTATGACTAGGCTTGGCTCTGGTAGCCAAGAATCAACATAACTGACATCCTCCCAAATGGTTAGGCATTCTGTCTTATCTTCATTGTACTTAAACTCCTTAACCTTTTCTAAGCGTTTTTCATTAGCAAACGAGCCCACTCTAAGTTTAGAATTAGGATCTGGACATGGAGGAAAAAATGTTTCTTTTTCTTCTTTTTTAGGAATTTCTGTCTTTGCTTGTTCTTTAACTATTACAGGTTCTTCTGTTTTCTTTTCTTCTTTTACATCGTTTGAATAAATCATTTTAGATCGATCAAACTGGAGAGGCATTATCTCTGGTAATTCACCCCAAGGACAATTCCAAAATGTGCCTCTGGGATCGTCATTTACAAGATTAGAGTTTCTACTGGCATCACGATGAGTTTTATAGCAACCAGGTAGGAGGAGAGATGGCTCACTGAAAGAAGGGTGAACTACATAATCTCCAAATACTCTTACTGGCTCTATTACTTGAACAGGTATATGAGGTATAGATATATTTGGTATATCTATATCTGGGATAGACATTAGAAGGGTATAGAGATCCCTGTGGTGTCTGGTAACTCGCTCTCGATAGCTTTAGGAAGAACATTTTGAATATCTCCCATAACTTTGTTTTTAATCATCTTTTCAAAGTTATCGCTAGTTATATATTTATAACCATAGATACCAGCACCTATTATTGTTAGGGTAAGTACTCCTGAAGCAACGGCAATAGCGTTAAAAATTTTCTGCATTTTTTTAAGTATTTACAAAAATTTTACCTAAAATAATTTTTTATTACAACTATCAAGTTGATTTAGCTGTTATTAACATTTCTTTAAACGCAGTTTTTACATCATCTGTCCAGACAGCGTTGCATACCGCTTGAACCTCTGCTGGTTGTCCTGAAATATCAGTATCTATAAAATCATTTGCATCATCAGCAGGTGTTACCTCATCTTCTTTAAAACCACCTTTTAATTTACCACAATCTAAGCAGTATCTTTCAAAAGTTCTTGTAAGCTCAACACCATCTTTTTTAATTACTGTTGCTTTACGAACTTGTACATTTTTATATATAGAAACGACCTCTATTTTGTCGTATTCAATTGTTTCTGTAAGTGCCATTAGGATTAATCTCCGATTAAAACAGGTTTAGGCTTAGTTTAAAGACTTAGCTCGGTCTAACCTGTGGTGTATGTTCCAGAAAAAATAATTGATGAAGCAGTATTATGAGCATCTGCATGTCTTATGGAAGGACCTCCATTGTTTCCATTTGATTGCAATCCCGGAAAAGCAGTTGATGTATTGTGCAACATATCAACCATTGCACCTTGACCACCAGATTGCTGATTAAATTTTGACAAAGACATAGTAAATTTAGCTGATTCAAGAAATGTTAGTGCAAAAGGAAAACCAGTAATTTCAATACCCGAAGTACTTGAAATATTACTTAAGTTTGTAATACCACCAGTAATATGAACAACTCTACCAATTTTTACATAGCGACAATTACCAACAGCAGCAGCAGTTCCAGTAGCTACTGCTGGAGTCCAAGAGCCTTCTTCATAGTCGTCAAGTGCGTTGGCTGCTGCATTGTCAGTTCCAAAGCATAAACCGCTATTGGTTAATCTCATTCCAATATTGTTATTTCCGCCATTGGTTCTAGTTCTGAAAACTAAATTACCACCATAATCAGAACTATTATTATTATTTTTAACACCTTCAATGGAACCCATTGTTGTAAAAGCACCATTTGAGTGGTATTTTGCTGAAAATGAAATAGCACCACCATTATCGGTAACATTAAAGGCTTGATGATCCGCTACATTTAACTGACCTTTAGGTATACCAGCTGATGGGCTTTTTGATCCTCCTGTTTGTACAGCAGCACCATCAACAGTAATATTAGATTTTAGTCTAATATTTGGTTCACTATTTATTGCATCGGTAGGAGTAATTCTAAGAAGTTCTGCTCCATTTACTTCCATTCCAATAGTATCAGCAGCAGGGAATCTTATTTTTGTATTTGTATCCCCTGTGTGTTTTATTGTGTCCGCAATAGATACATCACTACTTACATCTAACCCACCAGTAACACTTAAATTAGATCCATCATAAGTTAATCCAGATTCGCCTTCTAAAGTATTAGCAGTACCAGAGCCAGTAATAACTCTGTTATCTGCGTTGTTGTTTATTGTTGTACCAGTAACAGTTTCAAATGTAGGATCTGCTCCATTATTTGCTCTAAGAAATTTACCATTATTAGAACTAGTTCCATGAGGTAACTTAGCTAGTGTGACGGCTTGATCGGCTATTTTATTAGTCGTGACGGCATTGTTGGCTATTTCAGCTTCGGCTATAGTTCCGTTTGCTGCAGCTGTGATTCTTCCCTGAGCATCAACTGTGATGTCAGCAGTCGTATAGCTACCTGCTGTGACTGAAGTATGAGCTAATTTATCAGCTGTTATAGAATTGTCTAAAATTTTAGAAGTTCCAATAGTTTGATCAGCTACGGTTGCTGTATTTATTCCAGCTCCTAATATTAATGCAAAAAAACTAAGTCCAGATGCAGGAGCCGTTGTGAAGGTTATAGTGCTTGCTGCAATTGTATAATCTGTTCCGGGATTTTGTATAACACCACCAAGATTTACTAATATATTATTTGCACTTTCTGGGCTTACATTTACACCACTAACCTGTAGAGTAAAAGCAGTAGTACTTCCGTTGAAATTACTAGAAATATCATCTACTTCCCTATTCTGACCTGGTAGAGGTTCTGCTCCTATGTATGCCATCTAAAATTACTTGTTTTGTTATATCTAGTTTAAAATGGCTAATTTTACCAACAGCTGACAGGCATTAATCTTATGCGACATTATGCCCAAATGTAGGTGATCCTAATTTTATACAGATCCATAAATTTGTATCAGCTAAATCCGTTCCAGAACCATTATTACCTTTGCTAGGAAATTCATCTGATCTTATAAGAATTCCATCATCAAAACCATAACCAGTTGTATATTCATCATCTTGCCCATCTGTGTCATCATCATGACTAGCAAAAAATTTAGCATCCTGCATTCCATACCAAGTAGTTGTCTGACCGCTAGTTGTCCAAAAAGTTTCGCTTGTTTGGGGGTCACGATTATCACCTCCATTATCTGCCATTTTGTGATTTTCAAATGTTGGATTACGCCATCTACCAAATCCGTCATAACAACCTGCAACTTTCCAACCACGCTTACTTCCAGATACTACTGGCATCCCTTGTGATTGCCCACTTAAGAAAAAGTTTTTCCATTTTCTCTCGCTAGGCACACCATGTACAAAATCTATTAGCCTAGATTCTCTCCAATAATTATAATCAGTCGCTGCTATATATCGTACTTCTGATGGGTATGTATCTCCCCAAAGTGATGACCACTTTGGATCACCTGTGTGCTGATTATTTGTCACATCTAAACTATTAGTACTAGACATATTTCCTTGTAACTCACTAGTGCTTGTGATCTTAGCTGCAACTATCCATTGACCATAACAATCTTCTAAAATTTGTACATCATAATTTTGACCAGCACCTCCATTAGGAGCCTTCATGCTCTTAACATAAATTGCATAGTCCTCACCTCTTCTAACAATACTCTTACTGGGTCTAACAATAAGACTTGGAGTAGGTGCAGTATCAGTAGTAACATCTCTTGTTGCTATTTCTATTTGGCCTTTTTCTTGTGCAGCTCTATCTGTAGTTAATAAACCTATATACGCTGGGCAATGACTAGTAGAAGTTTTAACATGTCCAAATGATATAGTTTGAAGCATACCAGGACTAGTATGCGATTCATTACCACCTATATGTAAATAAGAATTAGCACGAGTAAATGAAGTATGAACTGCTCCCATGATTTGTACTTTAGCCATGGCATCAGTAATAGAAAGATTGCCTGAAAAGCTTTTACCTCCATTAAGTATTGTGTTTCCATCTATACCTACCTTGAACACTCTGTCAAAAGTTATACTACCTCCAGCAGAACCACTTACTTCCGTAGAGTATTGTAAATGACCATTAGAACTGAATTGTAAAACACTAGCAACACCAGTAGCTATGTGTTTCCAACCACTATTAAAATGGGCATTATTTGCGATGTTAAATCCAAGACCATTAGAACCAATGGATGATGCAGCTTTAATGTAGATATTTCCTGTATCAGAAGATATTGGAGAAGCTATATCACCAGTTGCTAAATTACCTAAGTGGTCAATTCTTAATCTTCTTGTTGATGTTCCTGAATCTTGAGAATTGGTATAAAAATCTAAGTTAGAACCAGAACCTGTTGCGTTAGAAAACTGACCTATACGGCATTGATCTGATGTTTTATCAATACCAGATATCCACTCAATGTTCATGCCTTCATTAGCACCAGTAGAGGTAGAATCATAAAGTCTTAGCCCTGTACCGCCACCACCGCTATAGCCATGTTTAATAGTTACTAAACCAGCACTATCATCAAATGTAAAATTCTGCTCTCCATTTATATTATTAGCAGTACCAGAACCAGTCATGATTCTGTTATTTGCGTTGCTGTTTATTGTTACTGAAGTGATTCCTGTAAGGTTTGATCCATCACCATATACTGTGTCGAAATATCCATTTGCAAATCTATTAGCGTTAGCTCCTATGTTATAAGCACTATCGGTGCCAGGTAAAATATGACCAGATGAGTTGACCCTAAAACGCTCTACTGCACTCGATCCACTTGTATCAGGTCTTGTTTTAAATACGATATCTGCTGCTCTTTCTTGGGTTCCTACTGCTTGAGCTTCTATAATAGCTGTAATTTGACCACCACTACCATTTTCCTGAGATGCAAAATCAATCTTGGCAAATACATCACCTGTAGTTAGATTGCCATAACCAAATAATGATATTGCTGCTGGTGCCGATGTAGTATTATTAATAATTCTTATCTGGCCTAAACTTGATCCGAAATTTGATTCACCAAAAAATGTGTTTCCAGATCCATCTATTTTAAACCTTTCAGTACCACCAGTTTCTATTGAAACTTGATCAGCCGCAGGAAATCTTATAGTAGTATTTGTATCACCATTATGAATAATCTTGTCAGGGATAATTAAATTACCAGATGAAATAGTTATTCCATTACTGTCAAAGTTAGCTATCTCAGTAGCATCAGAAACAAAACCTACACTACCACCACTTTTTCTGTATAGGCCGGAATTTTCATCCCCGATGAACGTAATGGACGGAGCACCTAAACTACCTGAAGGGAAGTTACCTCCTGAATTTAAATAATCAGCAGTTGCATATATTATTCCAAAAAACGCATGCCCATTTGTAGGAGCAGAACTAAAAACTATATCTGTACCAACTAAATTAAATCCTGAAGCACCAGTAGGATCGGGTTCCTGAATAACACCGTTAACTGATATTAATACTTGCTGAGGTGATTTTGGAAAAGGGACAGGAGCAGATCCTGCGACTCGTAATCCAAAACTTGTGGCACTGCCATTAAATCCACTGCTTATGTCATCAATTAATCTATAATCGTCAGCAGCACGAATAGTATTTCCAATATATGGCATAGCAGATTAAACTAGAAGTCTTCTTTATTTCTTTAATTATTTTAAGCTCAGTAAATATGGGAACTTTTTAACTATTAGGTCCAGAAGTAGAGGGTTGTGTCGGCCATGTAACATCTGTAATTACTGTGTATGTCTGAGGAATATCTCTTAAATTTTGTCTATAAGCAGACCATTGTGCCTGATCAACAGAGCAGCCTGGAATGACCGTCCAATCTGTAGATTTTAAAATATAATCTCTTTTTTTTCTAATATTTTCCCAAGTAGAATCATCTAATTCAAGAACTTTCTCACCATAAACTATAATCTCAATAGCCTCAACCTTTGCCTTAAGACTTTCAAAATTATCAGATAAATTTACAAGATCGTTATTTACTGATAATCCCATTTTAGGTCTGCTCTAAATAACTTACTGCTACATCAATAGCACTAGCAGTATCAGTTCTAACTCTAAGAACATCACTACTTTCCAGAATTACTTTAGATCCACTTATTAATTCAAGTGAAGATCCAGCTGGTATTGGTGCGTTTCTTAAAAGAAAAACATCATCACCTGTATTAGTTACTAGAAAAACATCTACATCAGCAGTGGCTCCTGTCTTGTTAGAAACAAGAATACTTAAAAGAACTAATGTAGCAGAACCACCAGCTGTTAGGACATTTGCATTTGAACTAGTATGTGCATCTGTTACACAACTTGATTTTGTATCGATTTTGAAGGTGTTTGCCATATTATCCTAAAGCAATAATTAATGCTAAGTTTTCTCCTGAATCGAAGTTACCTGTTACTGATAAAGTTCCATTAACTTGAACATTACCTGTAAAAGTAGCAGCTCCATTAGCATCTATTGTAAGATGACTAGACCCACCAGTTACTAAAGCAATTTCATCAGAAGCTGGACTTATAATTCCAGTATTTGGATCTCCTGCAAATTTTAAAGCACAGTTTGTTGTTGATCCTCTTTCAAATTGTGAATTAGAACCATCCTGTCTTAAAACAGGAAAACCACCATTTGTTAATGCATCATGAATAACAACAGTTTTTAAAGAAGTATCTACAGTTACTTCACCATTAGCACCTTTAAATCCTGAGTGCTCAGCTGTTGTTCCTCTTCTAAATTGAACTTGGGTTGCCATAATACTATCCTAACGCCACTGCTATTGCGGTAGCAAAACTTTCTGTACTTATTGTCCCATTACTGTCAGGGACAGTCATGGTTCGAGTTGTACTACCTGAAATTCCAGAACATTCAAATGCTAATTGTTTTGTATTATCAGAATTATCTCTTACTCTAAATTGATTATCATTAGTGACGATAGCACTGGATGTAATTGAACTCATGCCAGTAAGAGTTGTGATAGTGCCACCAAGTGCAACTGCAGTTCCACCAATCGTAATTGTGCTATTAGCTAGTTGGGCATTTGGTATGGAGCTTGTCCCGAATTGACCAGTTCCGCTATTATAAGTTAATCCAGATCCTGCAGCTACACTCAAAGATCCTAGTAAAGCTACAGTACCAGTTGCATCAGGAAATGTAATTGTTCTATCCGCTGTTGGATTGGTTACAGTTAGAGTTGTTTCAAAATCATTTGCACTAGAACCTTCAAAAACTATATTGCCACTTGCAATTTTTATTGAATTTGCTGCATCAGCTGATCCAGATATTAATGTAGTTCCAACTAGAGTTGTAGAAGTTAAAGAGGATAAACCAGCAAAAGTAGTTACTGTACCTCCAAGACTAATAGAAGTTGATCCGATAGTGACAGCTGAGTTAGCTAGATTACTGTTAGCAATTGAAGATGCTGTAGATAATATTGTTCCAGTTTCGTTTGGTAAAGTTAAAGTTTTATCTCCCCCTGTTGCATCAGCTGCTGTAAGTATTGTTTCATTTGCATCTGCTGTTGATCCTTCAAAGGTTATATTTCCACTAGCTAATTTAATAGAGTTCGCTGCATCAGCTACCCCAGATATTAAAGTTGTGGAGGCTAGAGAAGTTAAACCTGTAAAAGTTCCTTGCGTAGCTCCGAGTGCAACTGCAGTGCTTCCTATTGTTATGTCATCATTAGCAAGTTGACTATTTGGTATCGCAGAAGTTCCAAACTCTCCAGAACTTGAGTTGTAAGTCAATCCAGATCCAGAAGCAATACTAAAATGTGCCCTAGCTTCAGAAGCTGAAGGACCTGTATATGTAATTACTCCAGAAGTACTGTTGTATGCTAAAGATCCATCCCCACCACTATCAGTTACAGATACTGATCCTCTAGCTCTAGATGTCGTGAAATATTGATTTGAACCTTCGCTTAAATCAGTTGTACTATTTCCAGCAAAATCTAATTTATCAGAAGAAGAATTTAACTCCTGAAATAAACCTGAAACTAAAACAAGTGCCTTTCTTGTTGCCATTTTATTTTCCGATACAATTCAAAGATTATTGAATTGCTAGTTATATTTATTTTACGTCTAGTAAACTGTCAGCTTAAAAGGATTGGTCGTTCAGAATTGACTATAAATTGACCAGTACTACCAGCTTCTCCTACTCTTGTTACATACTGACCAGCTGTAGATGGAGGTGTTTCAACTATTGCTCCTGCAGAAGCTGCCGATAAAAAATATTGATCTCCAGCATTTAAACCAGAAGTTGCAACTATACCTGCAACAATTACTTTTACTGACTGACCAGCAGCCTTTGTAGTTTCTGCAATTCCTGCAACTAAAGCTTTATCAAAAGTATCACTTGCAATAGCTTTACCAACTTGTCCATCACTTGCTCTTGCATAAACTGCATCACCCTGAGTGACATTTTCAAAACATGTAGTTTCATATCCAGTAACCTTAAATACTGTCTGACTAGGCATCGTAGATTTTAAATCAATTAAAACCTCTGTAAGACCTTGTGCATTAGGTTGATATGGTGCGAGAGCTTCTACACTTGCCATTAGCTTAATTTAATAGGAGGTTCGATTCTTATAGCAAAGCTAGTTGCAGTAGATGCTTCTCCTACTCTTACTACAGCTTGCCCAGCGGAAGAAGGTGGTGTTAGGGTTATAGCTCCTGCTGTTGATGGAGAAAGAAAATATAAATCTCCTGCATCTAAACCAGTCATACTCTTAATACCAATAACAATAACTTTAACAGTTGCATTGGCAGAAGCATCTGCGTTAGCAAATCCAACAACTTGAGCATTTTCTTGTAGACCATTTGCTGCACTAGCTTTACCAACTTGACCATCACTTGTTCTCATATATAAAGCATCTCCTTCACTTACATTCTCAAATGCAGTGGCATCAAATCCAACCTGTAATGGAGCAAAAGTTGGAAATCCTTCTTTTAAATCAATAACAGCATCAACCAAACCTCTGTAATTAGGTTCATATGGTTCACGAGTCATCGTAAAACTATTTGCTATCATTAAGTCTCGTAAGACTGCAATAGCTCCTTGTATATTAGGTTCGTAAGCAGTAGACATAGTTAACCTCTATTAATATCTATTTTAAACTGTGCCTACCATTATAATAAAAGTATGGAACCTCAAGTAATTGCTGCAATAATCTCTGGTAGTATTGGTGCCTTTGCTGGTATCAGTAGAGCTTTAGGTAATTTTAATAAGAAAATAGATAGAAAATTTGACAGAATACAAAGAGAAGTTGATGATTTAAAAAATACTGTAATTCACGATTATGTATTAAAAGAAGATTTTTTAAGAGAAATGCAAGCAGTGCATACTAAATTAGACAGAATATTAGATCATCTTTTAAATCACACTAATTAAACATTTACCCAAGCAGAAATAGAAGCTAAATATATTTTTAATACACCATTACCACCACCAGATGTATCCCAGTGTAATTGACCATCAATAGGATTAGCAGGTTGTCCAGCGGACACAGACGCTACAGCTTTTACAGATTGGAATGAAGACCCATCAAATACTTTAAATATATGAGTACTGGCAGTATCTAACCATGTTTCTCCTTTGCTTGATGATGTAAATCCGGCTGCAGAAGTATTTGGTGCAGTGCTTCCAATGTGAACAGGACCTACCTTAATTAATCCAGTGCTTGGAGAAGCAACATTATCAGCAAAAAATAATCCGGGACTCGTACTATGATTATTTAGTGCAAGTTCACCTGCTCCTAATCTTGTAGGAAATGGTCTGTCATTAAGTGTGCTAGATCTTCTTGTTTGAATTTGTACTGCCATAATTTACTCTACATTTATGTATAATCCTGCATCTACTACTGTATCTTGATCAGTATCCGGATTATAAGTACTGGCATCAAGATTGCTAGTATTCACAGCAGAATCTACTAGTTCTCCATTTATATAATCGCCTGCATTAATCAAACCAGATTCAAAAATATCAGTAAATTCAATTAGAGGTTTATTTATTATTCCAAATTTAATATCATCTAAAACAGTTGGAGATTTATTAAATAATTTATTTACCATTGCAATCATTCTGTTTGTAGTATTTAAAGATCTACCAGATCTATCCAATCCTCCTTGTGCATCTCTTTTTAAACTATCTGTTAAATTCATAGCAATAACAGATGGGTCAAAATTAGCTACATTTTGTTTATTATTAAAATTACCAATAATTTCTTTATTACCTTCCCATTTTGTTGACCGATTATATAAAGCAAATATTTCTGCAGATTCTTTAAGTTTTTCTTCTTCTTTTTTCCAATTTCTTTCCCATGCTTCAAGACCTTGACCTATAGGTTTGTCATTAGGTTCTAATAGCCATGCTCCAACATATTCATGTTTCTTTAAATTTTCTACTGTCACATAACCACTTGTAGTTTCATCAAAAGGATATACAACTACAAAACTATTTGGATTTGGAACATCACTTATTGTGTATTCTCCTGAAATTGCATTCCCACTTGTAAAATTTAATTGAATTTTATCGTTTTTATTTAAATTATGATTCTCAAAATCAACTGTAATATTTACACCAGATAAAGAATATTTAGCTGCTAACTTAAGTGGCTCATTACCTTCATCATGAACTAATGACCACATTGCTGCATAAATATGCTTACACCATCGAAGTTGATAATATTGTAAATTTTGAAAAGAATTTTCTTGTTCATCTTCGTATTCTGGTAACTCATAAAAATTATTTATAGTTACATATCCTAAATCTCTAAACGTACCAGGAATATCTCTTTCATCACTAAGAGTTCCATCTGGTTGTAATACATTTCCGGGTTTTGTATCTCTAATTGGTGTTACTGGAAATCTAGAACTATTTGATCTTTTAAATAAGTCATAACTATCTCTTCTAGAAAAATCTTGACATGAACAATTCCATCTTAATTCTGTAGTTAAAAATCTACCTACTGCAAAACCTCTATGTGCTGGCACAGTTGTTTTGGCTACTGTATCTACAGTTCTTGCTCCATAACTGTCTTTCTTTTGAAAAATTATTTCATTAGTATTAGCATCAGATCCTGTGACTGTATATCCAACATAATCGTCATATCTAAATCCTCTTAATAATCTACTTAAAGTAAGATTTCCTGATGTAGATCCACTAGTTATTGTTGTGACTTTAAATTTTGTGGTTGATGTAACTTCTATTGTGTATCTACCAGAGGGAACATTACCTGTACTTACATCTAAAAATACTTTGTTACCTGTAGATAAACCATGAACTGAACTACAGGTTACAGTAACTTCTGAGCCTGATCTTGAATATGTAGAAGAGATTCCGGGATCTTTTTCTACTATTCGATCCGCCATTCTTTCACCTGCAAGAAAAGCTACTTCTGTAGGAAGAGTTCTTAATTTAACTCTTACAAATCGCCAGCGAGTATCATTAAATGCTGTGGAATTATGATAGGTTACATTACCTGAAGTTGTTAAAGAATTAGTAGCTGTAACTGTAAATGTATTCTGAGTTTTGCTTACAATTTGCAATGTCTCATCAATTGCATTTCCAGTAGATATATCTAAGAAAACATCATCACCTGGAAATAAACCATGATCAGTTTTAGTGACAACTAAAGTCGTACCATTCTGTTGATAAGTTGCATCTACTGATGGTGCTAAATATCTAACTGCAAGTATAGGTAAACCAAAATTATAAAAACTAAATCCATCTGTATCTCTCATTCCACAAACATGTTCACCTAGTTCTTTATTCTTTGAGGGAAATGTAAATATTCTTGCTGGTATAAAAACTCCGGGAAATTGTTGAAATGTAAAAAATAATCTATAGTCTCCTCTTCTATCTCTTTCTTTAGAAGTAGATCCTAATAAGTTCTGCATCATTACATATAATTCATATCCTCTTCTCCATCTTGTCCACAAAGAATCTTGATTATAAAATTTTACTTCGCTCTCTAATTCATAACCATCAGATCCTCTTGGATAAATACTAGGAACTTTTGGTTTATTATCAAAATTTTTAAATTTTTTATTAAAATCGAAATTCGATGATTTACCAAAATCTCTTATTTCGAATGCCATTATTTTTAATAGAATCCACCTTGAACATTACAATAGAATCCATTTGTTAAAGCATTAGCTCCACTAGCAGCTACATATAATGCTTGTCCTCTCTTCAACATCAATCCTCTTTGTTTTGGGGCAAATGCATTATTAGCAGATCCAAAATTACTCCCAGCTTGAACAGTAGGATGATTTATGAAAGGCAATATCTTTTGTTCACTTAAACTGTAAGATTGTTGACTGCAATCAATACTTGCAACAAACAAAGGGAAAAATTGATTTATGTTTGTTATCGTTCCAGTATTTACGAGATAAAAACAAAAATCAGTAGGTAAAGAAATATCTACATTACCTGTAATTGCAGATCCACCCACTGATGGGACTGTTACATCAAAAGTTGTACTTGTGAAATTAACTGTATCTAAAACTGTAAATGTATCATCTTTTGGAACTGTTCCTGAACTATAAGTTTTAAAATCTAAAAATACATTTTGACCAATTTCTAAATTATGTCCTGAACTTAAAGTGACTGTACAAACAGCATTAGTTGCTGAGTATGTCCCTGTAGGAGCTGTCACCGCATCAATTGTTTGTAAAACTCTTTTTGTATATCTAAAAAATATCTCGTCTACATAAGCTCCACTAATCGCAGTGTCTGTCAAAGCAGAGTCAACATCAAATACTTTTGTAGCACCACCAACTGATGTAGGTATCAAACTTGTTAAGAAAGATTGACCTGAAGAAACCGTGCATAATGTGGAGGCGGTTGCTGGGCGATCCACCATTAACGGTTGTTTGTTTGAACTACTGCTTGACACTGTTACTTTCTAAGAGACTTAGTTTAATTATATAGGAAGGTTTTTTTCCTATTTTTCTTCTTTTTTCATCTTTTTAGACTTAGCATCTTTAGCCTTATCTAAAGCTTCTTTACGCTTTTCTTTATCACTCATTTTTTCACCACTACCATCCTCTTTCTTTTTATTTTTGTTTTTAAAATATTCAAGAAGTTGGGGAGGCATTTTTCCTTTAGCCATCAGAATTCTCCAGTCTAGATACAGGTACGGAAGCTACAAAGCGATTAGGCAAGTAATCTCCTCTAACAGTTGGGGCTCTCATGTAATCCCTTTCTGCAGTGAAGATATCTACTCGTCTATCTCCTGCCATTCTAGTACGACCTCTACTTTGCTCAAAAGGGTTTTTAGCAGCTTTCTCACCTTGTCCATAGATATCTTTATCTCTTCTGATTCCTAGAGTATATCCAAGTTGTGTTCTGGGTAAAACAGACATTTATAAAGCAGCTATATTAAACAACACTGTCGCAGAATTATCTCCACCAGATTCACTTACAAATACAGCTTTTACAAATTTTACTGGTCTATCTGACACACTGTAAACAGAAGTGCCATTAGAAGTAATTGTTTGAGCTGCAATAATTGGAGCATAATTAGTTCCATCAATACTTCCATCCAAACGAACAACAACATTAGTATCAATATCTGCAACTGTTACTGTCAAAGTATAACTTTTTGTAGCAAAGAAATTATTTAATGCTACCTGTAAAACTGTTCCATCTCCCGGAGCAGATAAAGTTGTATCTGTAAAAAATATTGTGTCTTGAAAGTAGGTTACTGCCATTGTAAATTTACAATCCTTTTCTTAAGAATAACAGGGGGAAATGTTTTACCTGTGATTTGTTTCTAGGAATAAACGTGTTCCTACAGCAACATCAGCTGGTCCAGGTAGAGCTTGTATAAACTCTGCACCTTCTCTATTAAATCTGTATCTAGCCTGTTCTGGATTACGATAATTAGGCACATAGAGATGCATTGCTAATCTATCTGTCTCGTAAATATAAATTTGTGTCCAAGTCTTTAATGTCTCACGAAAGTCTGATGTTGAAACTGTTCTATCAACGTCACCAAGAATACTTTCCACCCTATTTTTTGGTAGAGAATTATTATTTACACTACCAGTCATATCAGTTCTTTTTTCTGCTTCATCACATCTACTAACCTGTTCTACAATCTTACTTACCCAGAAAGAATCCTGAACATTATTAAGTGCTTCTTCTAGTCGAGCTTGGTCACCAGCTGGTATGGAAGTTATGTTATAACCTAAATGCCAACGTACTTTTGATTGTAAAAAGGTATCGAGCTTCATTCAAACAAGTAAAATATACTTGTTACTAGTCTACTCTCACTAAATTATCTTTAAATATTGCATCCCAATCAATTCTTTTAATTCCTTTTAATTGTTCTAATTTTGTATATCTTTCACCTGTCATTGTAGTTTGTAAATCTTTTATAT
>Ga0209348_1000852_pt1 | contig 15338 bp, 21 predicted proteins | sample ETNvirenome_2_30_FD_184065 | JGI IMG/M metagenome (GOLD analysis project Ga0209348, IMG submission 184065) | Marine viral communities from the Pacific Ocean - ETNP_2_30 (SPAdes) (version 2) | ecosystem: Environmental > Aquatic > Marine > Oceanic | place: Pacific Ocean | collected 2013-06-22 | reverse complement strand
AAAAAAAGCTGACTTAGATAAAGATGGCAAATTATCAAGTTACGAGAAAAAAAGAGGAAAAGCCATCGAAGATAATATGAAAGCTAAAAAAGGTAAAATGATGTATGCTTCTATGGGTATGGAAGCAAAATCAACTAAAGGTTATGGCGCAGCTAGAACTTCTGGTATGGGTCTACAAGATGAACAATTAGCACCGGGAAAGTCTTTAGATTATTATAAAGATTTAATGTAATGAATTATGGCTACGTCAGGAACTACAGCATTCGATTTAAATATCGATGACATTATTGAAGAAGCGTACGAGAGATGTGGTATGCGTACAAATAGTGGGAATGACTTACGTAGTGCAAGAAGAAGTTTAAATCTTTTATTTTCTGAATGGGGTAACAGAGGAATTCATCTTTGGAAAGTTTCTCTTAACGAAGTGCCATTAGTAGCGGGGACTGCACAATACGCTGTTAATTCAAGTGTCTCTGATGTATTAGAAGCCTATATCTCAACAACTGCTGCAGCTAGTAATACTGCATCAACTAATGATATCTCTTTAACAAAAATTGATAGATCTGCATATGCAGCATTACCAAATAAATTACAAACAGGACAACCTTCTCAATATTTTGTTGATAGACAAATAACACCTCAAATATTTTTGTATTTAACTCCTGACGCAACAACTTATACAACTTTAAAATTTTATACGATAGATAGAATTCAAGATGCTGGTATTTACACCAATCAAGCAGATGTAGCATATAGATTTTTACCGTGCATGTGTTCAGGTCTTGCATATTATTTATCTGTTAAAAGAGCACCAGATAGAATTCAATTATTAAAACAATTATATGAGGATGAATTATTAAGAGCATTAAGTGAAGACGGTCAAAGAGCATCTGTCTACATATCTCCTCAAACTTATTTTGGAGATGGAGTATAATGTCATACGCAACTGGTAAAAGATCTAAAGCTATATCTGATAGATCAGGAATGGCTTTTCCATATAAAGAAATGGTTAGAGAATGGAATGGTTCATTAGTCCATATATCTGAGTTTGAACCAAAACATCCACAACTTGATCCTCCATACCATAAAGCAGATGCGATAGCTTTAAAAAATCCAAGAGTAATGAAATTTCAACAACCATCTCAAGAGTTTTCGAATGATAATACTATTTCAGATTCAGGTGGAATTCATGTCGGTGTAGCTAACTTATCATTACCGGGAGACTTTGCTTTTAAAACTCAAGAATTTAATGTAACCACAAATGGCATAACAACAACTATTCATAGTATGGTTCCAGAGGATCCATCACTACAAAATAGAAGAAGAGAGCTTATTTCAAACATAGGTTCAGTGGAGGTAAGTATTTCATAATGGCTATAACACATTCAGATTTTTTAACACAAGTAAGAAACTATACTGAGGTAAGTAGCACAGTATTGTCTGATTCTCAGATACAAGAATTTATAAGAAATGTAGAATTAGATATAGCTGGAAAAGTTGATTATGATGATTTAAGGAAATATGCTACATCGGCTTTCACTGCGGGTAACAGAGCAGTTAGTATGCCTTCAGACGTTTTGATTTTAAGAAGTATTGAACATATAGGTTCAGGAGTTAGAACTTTTTTAGAAAAAAGAGATACAAGTTTTATATCAGAATTTAATGGATCAGGTGCTCAAGGTACACCTAAATATTTTGCTAATTGGGATGACTTCAATATAATCGTAGCTCCTACCCCAGCTGCTGCAGATACAGTGCAAATAAATTATATAAAAGATCCACCAGAATTTACTTCAACTAATCAAACTTTTTTAGCAAAGTATCAAGAGTCTATGTTACTTCATGGAGTGTTAGCTGAGTGTTTCAGATTTTTAAAAGGTCCTGACAATCTATACAATCTATACAATTCGAAGTATAATGAGGAAGTACAGAATTTTGCCCTACAACAAATGGGTAGAAGAAGACGAGGAGAATACTCTGACGGAGTTCCAAGAATAAAAGTCGATTCTCCTAGTCCATAAAATATAAGGAGAATAAAATGGCAATAACAACAAATGCAATCTGTGATTCTTTTAAAAAAGAATTACTACAAGGTAAGCATGACTTTGATACATCTTCTGACACATATAAGTTAGCGATGTTCACAAGTTCTGCAACTTTAGGTAAATCAACTACAAACTACACAACTGCAAACGAAGTATCATCACCAAACTATTCAGCTGGTGGAAGTGCTTTGGTAAATCAAGGCGTTAAAGTTTCATCATCAGTAGCTATTACTGATTTTGCTGATTTATCTTTTCAAAACGTAACTCTTACTGCAAGAGGTGCTTTAATCTACAACACAACAACTGATGGTGGATCAAATACTACTGACGCTGTGGCTGTATTAGATTTTGGTGGTGACAAGACTGCAACATCTGGAACATTTACAATTCAGTTTCCAGCTTTCACAACTTCGGCAGCTATATTGAGATTAGCATAATTTAAGGTCCTGAAGCTATGGCAGAACTTACTTATACAGTAACCGTAGCTTCAGGAAACCTATATGGTGGTGGAACAGGTAGCGTTTTTTATTTAAACGGTGCTAGAAATTCGACAGGCCCAGGAACAGTAAGTTGGGTAGAAGGTGGAACTTTAAGATTTGATCAAAGCGATGCCACCAATGATAACCACCCATTAATTTTTTCTACAAACACAAGCACCTCTGGAATTATTTCTTCAGGGGTAACATACTATCTAGATGGTTCAAGCAACCAAACAAACTACACTAACACCACAACTTTTAACGCAGCCACAACTCGTTATGTAGAAATAACACCATCATCACAAACTGATTTTTATTATTTATGCTATGTCCATGGCATTGGCATGGGTGGTATTTTTGATATAACCACGACAACATGGGGAGCTTTAAGTTGGGGTCAAGGAGGTTGGGCTGCACAAGGTGATTCTGAAGTTGCAGTCACTGGTTCAAGTTTAACTTCAAGCATTGGTAGTGTAACTGCTCAAGGTATTATTGAAGTTGGTTGGGGTGGTGATACTTGGGGTGAAAATGAGTGGGGAGATCTTTCTGGTTCACAACCTTCTATTACAGGACAACAGTTAACATCATCAATTGGTTCAGAATCAGTTTCTGCAAACGCTAATGTGACTGTTTCAGGTATACAATTAACATCTTCTCAAGGCACATCAGTTGGAGGCACATCAGCATTAGTTTCTGTTACAGGTAGTCTTGAATCAATGGGTGTTGGTCAAGTTCAAATAGGAATAGGAGCTATTGTTTCAGGTATATCAATGTCTTCATCTATTGGTGCTGCAACAGTTGATGAAACTACTTTAACTGGTGAGGGTTGGGGTAGAGGTGAATGGGGTGAATTTGCTTGGGGAGATAATTTCTCTGTTCAAGTATCAGGACAATCTTTAACTTCATCTATAGGAAATGAAACGGCAATCACAGACGTTACTGTTGCTGTAAGTGGATCTCAAGCTAGCTTTACGCAAGGAAGTTTCTCACTGCAAATTGATCAAGATATATTCGTACTTGCGTCAGAGGATCAATTAGATATTACAAACGGTGGTGTGCAAGGAACAACTGGATTAGCGACTGTAAATCTTACTGGTCAGTCAATCACATCTTCACAAGGTACAACGGTAGGAGGATTAAAAACTCCTGTAGATGTCACTGGTATTTCGATGACCATGACACAAGGAAATACAAGTTTAGTACAAACAACTGTAGAATCAGTTTCTGGTCAACAAGCTACTATGTCATTAGGAACTCATGCAGAAATTCCTGGTCAAATTATTGGTGTATCAGGATTATCTTTAACATCTTCATTAGGTGAGGAAGGTATTACAGGAGATGGATTAGTTACACCTACAGGGCAGTCATTGACTTCTTCTGTTGGCAGCGTTAATATTACTGCATGGTCCGAGGTAGATTTAGGAGTATCTAATACATGGACAGTAGTTGATTTAGCTGCTTAGTTAATGTAAAATATAAAAATATTAAGGAGAATTTTTTATGGCATCAAGTTATTCAAGTGATCTTAAACTCGAACTTATGGCTACTGGTGAAAATGCTGGTACATGGGGTGATAAAACAAATACAAATTTAAATCTTATTCAACAAGCAGTAGCTGGTTTTGAGCAAGTTACTTTATCAAGTGGTGGAACCTTAGCTCTTGTAATGAGTGATGGTGCTGCTTCAAATGCAAGAAACATGGTTATTAAATTTGCAACTGCGACAATTGCAGCAAGCACAGTTTGTACAATACCTGACTCAATAGAAAAATTTTATATATTTGATGCAACAGGTTTAACAAATCCTACAAACCTTACAATTAAAACTGCATCAGGATCAGGATTTACTTTAGATCAAGCAAAAATTTACGCAGCATATTCTGATGGAACAAATTTGAATGAAGTATCTTTAGATACTTTAGGTGGAACAGTTGCTGCTGCAAATATTTCAGGAACAATAGCTACTTCACAAATTGCAGATGATGCTGTGACTTCAGCTAAAATTGCTGACGATGCTGTCGTGACTGCTGCGATCGCTGACGATGCCGTTACTCAAGCTAACATAGCTGATGACGCTGTTGGCGCTGATCAATTAGCAAACACTTCTGTGTCTGCAGGCTCTTACACACTTTCATCAATTACTGTTGATGCACAAGGAAGAATTACATCTGCTTCTTCTGGAACAGCTGGCGGTGGATTTCAACCAAAACATTATTTTGATGGCCCTGCTTCAGGGACATATACTTCAAATGGAAACAAAGTTACGATATATGCTGCTTCAGGTAATGGAGCAGGAGGGACTGCAAGAGGAGGATCCTCTGATGCGCAAAATGGTGGAGCAAGTATTATAGCACTAATGACAGCTCCTATATCGGCACCTTTCTCACAACCATATGCAGTTGGAGGAGGAGGTATTGGTCCTCATCACCCTAACGGACCTCCAGGAAACGCGGGTGGTTCAACAAGTATTGCAAACTTATTTACTTTAAACGGTGGAGCTGGTGGTTTAAATGGTCCAGTATCACCAAGAACAGGAACTGTCGGATCAGTAGATGGTGGTGGAAATAAAACTGTTGTAAAATCTACAACGTCTACAAATGATTGGTTTTACTTTGCAGGAAACCTTATAAGAACTTTTGGACCAGGAGGTTTATCACCTTATGGTATGGGTGCACCAGGAAATCCTGGAAAATTAGTAATCTTTGACGATGCGAGTTAATTATGAGTAAACATATAATTTTTATGGAAAGTGGAAGAGTTGGTTTAGCACCAACAGATGAAAAAAAAGATGCGTGGGTAGCAAGATATCCAAACGCTACAGTGAAAACATGCAGCGATGAAGAATATACAAAATCATGTTGGGTAACTCCAACATTAAGTGGAGACACAGTTTCATGGGAAACAATGAATGATTCTGATCCAATTTCTGATGCTAGTGAAGCTCAAAATCTTTTAAACATAACAAGAAATGGTTTGATAGATAACATCAAAGCAAAATGTTGGTCAGAGTATGATAATGACGAAGATGCTAAAACTTTAGTTTCTTTTTTAGAGGGGATAGATGTAACATCTGTAAGCTCGATACCAAGTGGTAATGTTCTTAAATTTATTTATGAAATGTCAGGCTGTCCACAAATATTTATAGAAGAATTAATTCACTAGATAAAAATCAAAAATTGTTGTAAACATCCATATGGATTTGAATGATTTTTTAGAGGTTTTTGACAATGCACTACCTTTAGAAAATATAGCTACAATTATTAAATGGGTTAATACACAATCTGAGTTTGAGTTAGGTGGTATTGGAAAAGATTGCACAATAGATAAAAATATAAGAGATGTACAAATTTTACCTTTAAACCATTACGATGGCACATCTAAAACAAGAATTCATTGGGGTAATTATTTAAATTTTATAATATGGAATGGTATGAAAATGTATGAGCATAGAAAATGTCCCATACATGGTGGTATTTCAATTGAATGTATAAATGAATTAAGTATTTTAAAATATGAAACAGGAGGGTTTTATAGTATTCATTCTGATCATTTTGGTGCAAGACCTAGAACTTTATCTGCAATCATGTTTTTAAATAATGACTATGAAGGTGGTCATTTAGAATTTTATGATCCAAGTAATAAATTAATGAGAGATATAGAACCTGTTCCAGGAAGATTAATTATATGGCCTAGTAATTTTATGTATAAACATAAAGTAACTCCTGTCACAAAAGGGAAAAGGTTTTCAATAGTAGCATGGGCGATATAAAAAAAGATAGATATAAATTAGTCAAAAACTTTTTAACTAAAGAAGAACTTGAAATAGGTTTACATTATTTACATTTGTGTCACGAAAGAAATGAAAATAATTTTGATACAGATCAAAATAATAATGGCGACTCTATGTTTTATGGTGATGCTTTTACAGACACTATGCTTATAAGAAAATTACCAAAAATGGAGAAAGAAACAGGGTTATCTTTGTTTCCTACATACAGTTTCTCTAGAGTATACACATATAATGCTGAATTAAAAAAACATAAAGATCGTCCTTCTTGTGAAATATCTGTATCTATTATGTGGGGTAGTTGTGGTACTGTATGGCCTTTTAAAGTAGAAAATTCATCTTTTGAATTAAATGAAGGGGACGCAATAATTTATTTAGGATGCGATGTTGAACATTGGAGAGAACCATTTTTAGGAGACTATCACATACAATCTTTTTTACATTATGTAGATAAGAATGGTCCCAATAAAGAATGGAAGTACGATAGAAGAAATAAAAAAACAGATCCAATAATGAGAAAATGAAAATACAAGAAAATTTTCTTAATGAAAATATTTTTAAAAATTTACAAAAAATTATAATGTCCGATGATTTCCCTTGGTATTATCAAAACAAAGTTGTTGATGTGAATGACGATTTCTTTTTTTCTCATATTTTATACATGGATGATCGTCAAAAAAGTGATTTATTTTATTTATGTCACCCTATAATTGGTAAAATAAATTTTACAAAAATACTCCGAGTAAAATTAAATTGTTATACACGAAAAGAAAATCACATAAAACATGGGTGGCATACGGATCAAGTAAACACTCCTAACGCTAAGGTAGCTTTGTTTTCTTTTAATACAAATAATGGATATACATTATTTAAAAATAATGATAAAGTTGTTTCAAAAGAAAATACAATTATTTTTTTTGATAACGATCAAGAACACGCAAGTGTTTCACAAACTGATAAATTTTTAAGAATAAACATGAATATAAATTACATATGAGTGAACCAATAAAAAAAGTTAATAACATCAAAGATTTTATAGGAATTTTTGATAATTACGTTGATGAAGAAACTTGTAATAAAATAATTTCGAGTTTTGAATTAAATAAGTCTAATCAAGCTATTAATAGAAAAGAAGCTGATAACTCAACAGAAATAGTTAAAAAAGATTTAGCAATTCATTATTTCAAAGGTCACAATTGGATACCAGAATTAGATACTTGTGAAACTTATTTAAGAGAAGCTATAAAATTATATAATGACACTACTGGATTTACTAGTTTTATAAATATGCCAGAGTTACATTTTTCACCTTATAAAGTTCAAAGAACTTTACCTGGTGAAGGTTATCATGTTTGGCATGTCGAAAGAAATTATCAAGAAATTTGTTTTAGAGCATTGGTTTTGACAATATATTTGAATGACGTAGACGAAGGTGGTGAAACTGAATTTTTGTTACAATCACAAAGAGTAAAACCTAAAAAAGGTAGAATAGTCCTTTTCCCTGCTGATTTTCCTTATGTGCATAGAGGTAATCCACCTTTACAAAAGGAGAAATATATATTAACTTCATGGTTAGCATCAAAATGAAATTTAAATTTAAAAAACATTTTTTACTTATAGAATTTTCTTGGAAAGAAATATTTTGGATTATTGTAAGAAAACATTTTAAATTAGATAGAAGGTCTACTTACAATTTTGCAAGTATTCTAGTAAGCTCAGTTACACAAATGATAGAAAAATATGGTGACTATAGAACTCATGGACCAATTAAAATTGATGAAATTGATCAAGAAGAACATAAAGAAGCAAAAGACAAACAATAGATTTACAAGCACCAAAGTGGTATAATATTGCATGCCATTAACAAGAGTAAATATAGCCCCAGGATTTAATAAACAAGTCACTCAAACAGGAGCAGAAGGCAAATGGACTGACGGTGATTTTGTTAGATTTAGATATGGATTACCAGAAAAAATTGGAGGATGGGAACAAATTTTAGAGAGCACAATAATTGGAGCAGCTAGAGAACAATTTATTTGGGCTGATTTAGACGGTAGAAAATATGCTGCAATAGGAACTAATAAAGTTTTAGTAATTTATTATGAAGGTGCTTTTTTTGATATTACTCCACTTGGCACAGCTTTAACTGGTTGCACCTTTGACACTGTTAATACTTCAGCTACAGTAACAGTTAATAAACCTGCTCATGGTTTGGAACCGGGAGATATATTTTTATTTTCATCTGTAACTCCTCCGTCAGGAGCTGGATATACTGCAGCTAATTTTACAACAACACCTTTTCAAGTTGTTACTGTACCGGGAAGTGATACCTTTACAATCACCATGGCTAGCGCAGCAGGAACCACGGTTGCAGGAAGCGGTTCTGCAATTGTTACACCTTATATTAAACCTGGAGCTTTAGGTTCAACATTTGGATTTGGATGGGGTACAGGACTTTGGGGTGGTGGCCAACAAGTGTTTAGCACATTAAATGGATCACTTAATGATGACACTGCAGGAACTGGAGGATCAGGTACTTCGATAACGCTTGCATCTACGACAGGATTTCCATCAACAGGAACAATAAAAGTTGGAGCAGAATTCATTTCATATACAGGAATTTCTTCTAACGATATAACGGGTATCACAAGAGCTGCAGCAGGAACTAGATCAGCGCACTCAAGTGGTGCGGGTGTTGAAGTATTTACAGGGTGGGGTATTGAATCATTATCTCAAACCTTAACAGTAGATCCTGCTTCATGGTCATTAGATAATTTTGGACAACAACTTATTGCTACTATTAAAAATGGTCAATCTTTTTCTTGGAATCCTATAAATTCAAATTCTAATGCTTTAAATACAAGAGCACAAATAATTACAAATGCACCAACTGCTTCTGTCATGTCATTGGTTTCAGATAGAGATAGACATTTAGTTATGCTAGGAACTGAAACAACGATTGGGACACAAAGCACACAAGACAAAATGTTTATAAGATTTTCAGATCAAGAAAATATAAGTGATTATACACCTACCTCTGTTAATACTGCAGGAACTTTTAGACTTGATTCGGGCACAAAAATTGTAGGGGCAGTAAAAGGTAAAGACTATACTTTTATTTTAACAGATAACGCAGCCTATGTAATGCAGTTTGTTGGACCACCATTTACATTCTCAATAAGACAAGTGGGTTCTAACTGTGGATGTATTGGGCAACATGCTATGAAATATGTAAATGGTATAGTTTATTGGATGGGAGAGTCTGGTGGTTTTTTTGCATTCGATGGTACTGTAAAATCCTTACCTTGTGCTGTTGAAGATTTTGTTTTTACCACAAAAAATGGTAACAATTTAGGAGTAAACTTTTCAGCTGGTGAGTCAGTATATGTAGGTTTAAATCATTTATATGAAGAAATATGTTGGTATTATCCACAAGCTACTTCTGATTTCAATGATAGATATGTGTGTTACAATTATCAAGATGGGACTTGGGTAACTGGTTCTTTATCAAGAACAACTTGGGTAGATGCAAATTTATTTTCAAATCCCTATGCTACAGAATTTACTTCAACTGGTGTAGGTACTTTTCCGACTGTACAAGGTGTTACGAATATTAACGGATCTACTAAATATTTTGAACATGAAAAAGGTGTCAATGAAGTAGATACAGATGGTAACAAGACTGCTATACCAGCTTTCATAGAGTCAGGAGATTTTAGTCTTAATCCTGATGGTTCAAGCGCTGAGTTTTTTATGAGTATGAGAAGATTTGTTCCAGATTTTAAAACCATACAAGGTGATGCTCAAGTAACTATTTTATTAAGAAATTTTCCTAGCGATACTGAAGCTTCCTCTCCTCTTGGTCCTTTTACAGTTACAGGCTCAACACAAAAAGTTGACACCAGAGCTAGAGCTAGATTTGCTAGTTTGAAAATTGCTAATACTTCCACTGACCAAAATTGGAGATTTGGAACTTTTAGAGCAGACGTACAATTAGATGGAATGAGATAATGGCTAGAGTTGATATAGTAATTCCTGAACCTACACCTATTTATACTGAAGAAAATCAAAGACAAGTAACTCAGTCTTTACGAACGATGCAAGATAAGTTAAATACTTCTTATCAACAAGAACTTAAAAATGAACAAGATGCTTTTAATTACTTTTTATCATGACTATACAATATAAAAATCAGGGATTTAAACAAGCAAGCACGGGTAAAACCACAGTTTTTACATGTCCTAGTGATGCTACAATTATAGTTAAAAGTATTTATAGCTCTAACAGTGATGCTTCTTCAGCTGTTTTAGTAAATATGAATTTAGTTGATTCATCTGATTCTAGTGCGGAGTATGAATTTTTTAGAGATGATATACCCGCTAAATCTCAAGTTAATGCTACACCTCAAGGATTAAATTTAGAAGCAGGTGATGCAATAACAGTGCAAGCAGCTGTAGGAAGTAATGTAATTCAAGGAGCTATTAGTTATGCACAAATAGATAGATCGCAAGAAAATGGGTAATGACTGAAGTCGAATATTTTTTACATCCATGTTTGTGTGATGAGTTAATTAATTTTTATAAAAAAAATAAAAGTAATACTAAATTATTTAAAAAAAGATCAATCTTAGATTTAAGTAAATTTCATGAAAACCCTATTATTAATAATATAGTAAAAAAATATATTAAATTAAAACCAAGAAAAATATTAAAAAATATAGAGTTAGCATTTTGGCCTGTAGGTGAATTCCATGATTGGCATGACGATACTATATATTATGATGTAACCACTATAACTTACCTAAATGATAATTATAAAGGTGGTGTTACAACAGTTGAAGATTATGAGATAAAACCAGAAAAAGGAAAAATTTGCATATTTGATTCAGATAAAAAACATAAAGTAAGTAGTCTTGAAGAAGGCGAAAGATTTGTTATTTTAGCGTGGTACAAAAATGGCTAGACAAAAATTTACACATTTCGTTCCAAGGCCAAAGCCTAGAAAAAGACCTAGACGACATACAAAAAATCCTAACAAAAAAAAGAAGTTGCAACATAATAAAAAATATAATAGACAAGGACGGAAACAATGAGTGATTTACCAAAAATAGCTGCTGAAGCAACAGAAATTATTAAACACAAAAGAACAGGAAAAGTATATGATAGCAAAGCTGATTTTGATGCTGATGTTGCTGATCCCAATACTGATACTACTGAGGATGATTTTAGACAAGACCTCGAAATAAAAGTCACAAGAGCTGGTAATATTGGTGCCAAAACAAAAAAATAATGAAACCAAGAGGTGCTACAGAATTACAACACGAGTATCTTGAGAAATATGTATCAAAAGATTTACTAGATAAATTTCAAATATGCACTTCGATTCCAGGTAAAGTTCCACTTGATCCAAATAAAATAAATATTCTTTGGCAAAAAAATTCTTGGGATCAACCAAATTTACAAAATTTTTTTAGAAATAAAGATAGACACCATGAATATGATTGGTATGTTTTTAATTCACATTGGACTTTTGAAAAATTTAGATATTTTTTTCAAACACCAGAAGATAAATCAATAGTAATTAAAAATGGTGCGAGTCATTTTCCTAAAAGAAAAATATATAAAAAAGGAGATCCAATTAGAATTATACATCATTGCACTCCTTGGAGAGGATTAAATGTTTTGTTACTAGCAATGCAGTTAATCAAAAATCCTAATATAACTTTAGATGTGTATAGTTCAAATGAAGTATACGGAAGTGAATTTGCATTAAGAGCTAACAAAGATACAGAGGCTTTATTTAACCAAGCAAAAAAATTAAAGAATGTAAATTATATAGGTTTCAAACCTCATGAATATATTTTAGAAAACATTTCAAATTATGATCTTTTTGTTTATCCTTCTATTTTTGAAGAAACATTTTGTGTTTCTGCTCTAGAGGCTTTGTCAGCTGGTCTACATGTTATAACTACAAACTTTGGAGCTTTGCCAGAAACTTGCGCAGAATGGCCAGTATATATTAATTATAGTAAAGACTTACAACTTTTAGGGCACACTTTTGCTAGTGCAATAGATACGTGTGCTGAATATCTTCACACAGATACCATACAAAATCATTTAGATGAGCAACAAAAATACTACAAAAAATTTTATAGTTGGGATAAAAAAGGTAAAGAGTGGGAAAATTTTTTGAAAGGGGCTATCAATGTCAAGCAATAAATATATAAACGAAGATACATATCAAACTTTACAAGAAGTAAGTATAGAAACTCAATCAGATTATGAAAAAGCTGTAGAACCTTTATGGGTAGAGGAACCTGAAGATTACAAAAATTTTCAATTGTTTGTTGCAACACCAGTTCATAGTGAAGTATCAATACATTACACACAAGCTTTAATTGAGTTTCAACAAATGTGTTTTAAGAAAAAATTAAAAGTATCTTTTCATTTAATTAAATCATCTTTAGTTACTCAAGGAAGAAACTTATCAGTAGCTGGATTTTTAGAGTCTAAAGCTACACACTTACTATTTATTGATTCCGATATTTACTTTCAAGGTAAATCAATTTTCTCTATGTTAAAAGCAGATAAACATATTATTTCTGTACCTTATCCATTAAAAACTTTAATGTGGGATAAAGCATTTCAAAAAATGCAAGAAGGAAGAATTAAATCTGCAGATGATATTAGACGAGCTCTGCATACTTATCCAATGAAAGTACCTGATGTAAATAATATTAATTTAAATAAAGGTGTTATGGAAGTAACTGATTCACCAACTGGATGTATGCTTATTAAAAGAGAAGTTATAGAAAAAATGATTGAAAAATATCCAGATAAAGAAATAGTTCAAAAAACTGTTATTAATGGCAAATATGTTAATAAGCCAAACATGTGGAATTTTTTTGATACATTACATGACCCTAAAGAAAAGACGTATAATGGAGAAGACTTTGCTTTCTGTAAATTATGGAGAGACATAGGTGGTAAATGTTATGCATATGTTAATGATGCAATAGTTCATGTTGGAGAACATCAATATCAAGGCAAGTTTTACGATGAGTTGATAGCACGTAAATAAAATGGTAATATATGCTATTATTAGGGAAAATAGTATATGGATCCATTTACACTTGCATTAGCCACATTTGGCGTACAAAAACTTAGAGGAAAATCAACTAGATCAGCACTTAAAGATGCTGCCCTTTTGGGAGGTTCTGCTTTTGGTATAGGAGCACTTTCAAGAGCTGGAGCATTAGGCACAGCAGCACAACAAGGACAAGGTTTTTTAGGAAGCATAGGTAGAGGTTCTCCATTCAGTAGTATTCCAGGAATGGGTGATTCTAATTTTTTAAAAAAAATAATAGGTGAAAAAAAGTTAACAGCTGAACAAATTAAGGCAGCTGGCTTAGAGGGTGAAGCTGCCAAAGCAGCAGCAAAAGGTTCAGGAATTTTAGGTGCTGATACAGGAACAAAATTGGTTGCAGCTTCAACAATATTACCTTTACTAGCAGGAGATGAGGAGCCAGTTAAACCTATGTTTTCTGAAGAAGATTATAAACAAGCTTACAAAGAACAATCAGAAAAATTAAAAGGTGCATTTGAACCAGTAGATACAGCTGTAGCTAAACCAACTATGGCTGAGGTAACTGGATCAAATATGTTTTATGCTAATCAAGGTGGTCTAGCAACAATGCTACCAAAATATAATCAAGGTGGTGTTAATTATTTGCCATCTAAAATTGATCATGATGAAAATGATGTAAATAATTATGTGAGAGCTACTGGTTATGTTGAAGATGGAGCTGGTGCTGGAGATAAAGATGAAGATACAATGTTGGCTCAATTAGCTGATGGAGAATTTGTATCAAGAGCTGATGCTGTTTTAGGAGCTGGTATATTATCTGGAGCTGATCCTAAAAATTTTAAGGGTATGAGAAAAGCTGGAGCAGACTTTTTCTATAATCAACAAAAACAATTCAAAAGAATTTACGATATAACAAATGGAAGCAAGAAAAATTAAAATAAAAAAAGAAGTAGAAGTATTAGAGATCTACCCACAAACTCTCGATACTTATTGGGATCTTTGTGAGTTCATGCTTAGAGAGGGTTTGAAGTATGACGGTGATCCAATGACTATTGAAGATTTAAAAAATTTTTTAAAAGATAGCTCGATGCAACTTCATATGATGTTTGGATCAGATGATGGAGAAAGTTACAAAGTTTTTGGAGTGTGTGTTACAAGAATTGTTGCGTTACCAAATTTCAAACAATGTGAAGTAATTTTATTAAAAGGTGAAAAAAGAAATTTATGGCAAGACAAATTAGCTAATCAAATTGAAAAACTTGCTAAGGAAACAAAATGTAAGCGGATTGCGGTACATGCTAGACCTGGATGGCAACCGTTTTTAAAAACAAAAGGTTGGGAAGTAAAAAGATATTTATATACTAAGGAGATTAAATAATGAGTTTTATTTTTGGAGGAGGGGGCTCTAGTGCGCCTGCATCAACTGGACAATCAACTGTAACTCAAAGAGAGGCGCCAGGAGTTGAGGCAAGAAAACTAAGTCTTTATGATCAAGCAGCTCAGTTAGCATCTAGCCCTGTAAATTTACCTGCTATACAAGTAGCACCATTATCTGGAATTGAACAAGCTGCAATAACACAAGCTGGACAAACAGGAGTGGGTGCTCCAACTGTTGGAGCTGGTATTGGGTCACTATTAGGTGCACAACAAACTGCTGCGGCTGGACCTAACATTTCACAATTTTTTAATCCTTTTCAATCTTATGTAACTGATGAAATAAATAGACAATCACAAATAGCACAAAATCAATTAGGTGCACAAGCAGTTGCTTCAGGAGCTTATGGTGGTGGAAGACAAGGAATAGCTCAAGCGGAATTAGAAAGAGCTAGACTTTCTCAGATTGGCCAAGCTCAAGCACAAGGATTTCAAACTGCATTAGGTGCAGCACAACAACAACAAAATTTAGTAAGTGGAACTCAACTTGCAGCTGGTCAAGCTTTAG